>Ga0302324_100004060_pt1 | contig 32671 bp, 27 predicted proteins | sample Palsa_T0_1_FD_201949 | JGI IMG/M metagenome (GOLD analysis project Ga0302324, IMG submission 201949) | Peat permafrost microbial communities from Stordalen Mire near Abisko, Sweden - Palsa_T0_1 | ecosystem: Environmental > Terrestrial > Soil > Palsa > Peat permafrost | place: Sweden: Abisko... | reverse complement strand
GGCGCAGATAGGCGATCGAGGCCGTATCTTCCATCGGCCCGACCTGCGTCTGCATCATCAAATTGAAGTTGCGCGGCTCGGTGAAGCTGTCTTTGCTTCCGCAATCCGGGCATTGGTGCGGATCTTTGAGATGATCGAAGCGGAAACGGTGCTTGCAGACTTTGCAGTCGACCAGCCGATCGTGGAACGCGTCGATGTGTCCGGATGCCTTCCATACGAGCGGATGCATGATGATCGATGAATCGAAGCCGACCACATCGTCGCGCAGCAGCACGTTCTCGCGCCACCATGCCTCTTTCACGTTGCGCTTGAGGACTGCGCCCAGCGGGCCATAGTCCCAAAAGCCGTTGAGGCCGCCGTAGATCTCACTCGACTGAAAGATGAATCCTCGGCGCTTGGCCAGAGCGGTGATTTCGTCCATCGTGACGGGACTGGACGGGGTCGTCGTCTCCATAGGCGGTGTTCAATTTATCAAGCTCCTTGGAATACCCCCGGTCCGACTTTTATCGTAATGTATATCAATTAGTTGATATACACTGACGCATATCAGGAGGAACAACAATGTTTATCGCTTCCCTAGCTCTCGCGGCCGCCTTCACGACGGCTCCCACCCAATCGGCCTACACCGGCATTGAGCCCGTCCGCGTGGCGTCGTGCTCGGTTACGCCGGCCGCGCCGACCATCTCACTCCCCTTCGGCATGGCCGAGGCCCCGCAAGTCGCGCAGACCGCGATCTCGTTCGTGAACCTAGCCCCGCGGGCCATCGCGGCGGTCACGTTCGATGTCAGCGACGGTCGCACGACCAGCCAAATCGTGGACAGGGGTACCTTTTCCAGCGGGGTCGCCATCGATCACAGCTTCACCACGCCGGAGTTCGGCGGGGATCTGAGCGGGGTCAGCTGCTCGGTCGCGTCGGTCGCGTTCACGGACGGTAGCATTTGGCAAGCCCAGTGATCCCGTGCCCCGAAGAGTCGCCCATGCAATCCGACGAGGAGACTGGGCGACTCTTCCTTCATCTCAAGGCCGCCCATGGCGTTATGCGCATGGCACTCAGCGAGGCGCTGAGCGACGTCGGCATCACGCTCCCGCAGCTCTTGATCCTACGCGGGATCGAGATCACGCCGGCAATTTCGAGCGCACAGCTCGCCCGGGAATGCTTCGTTTCGCCGCAGGCCATGGTCGCCAACATCGCGCGCCTCGAAGCCGAAGGGCTCATCGTGCGCAGCAAAGGCGGCGGACGAACGATCGAAACCCATCTCACCGATAAAGGCTGCGCGATATACGAGCGCGCCGGCTCGCGGATTCAGTCTGCCGAACGCTACGTCACGCAGATACTCGGCGAGGACACGGTGCGCGCGCTAGACCGCGGACTCCGCGAGCTCACCGACTGCATGCAAAAGAGCGTCGTCGTCACGACGTCGCGCAGTTGGGACGTCGACGAGGAAGCTTAGCTCGATCAGGTCCTGATCGCCGACGCTGGATTGCCGCGCAGCGAGACGATCGAACGCGCGAGCGAACTTCCGGCGCCCGTCGTCATCGAACTGTAGGCCGAGTTCACCGGCACGCGCGAAGAGCGCATGCCGGCCCGAGTTTCGCCCGAGGGTAAGCGTCGTCGCGCGCCCCACCGAGCGCGGATCGACGATCTCGTAGGTCGTCCGCTCTTTGAGAACGCCGTCCTGGTGAATGCCCGACTCGTGCGCGAACGCGTTCGCCCCGACGACGGCTTTATTTTTTTGCACCGGCATCCGTGTGCCGCGTGCGACCGTTTTAGAAATGTGCTGCAGATTCGAGGTGTCGAAGCGCGCGGCCGCGCCGAACAGATCGGCGCGCGTTAACAGCGCCACGACGATCTCTTCCAGTGCGCAGTTCCCGGCGCGCTCGCCGATGCCGTTGATCGTGCACTCGACCTGCCGCGCGCCGGCGCGTACTGCGGCAAGCGCGTTGGCCGTCGCCATACCAAGGTCATCGTGGGTATGGACGCTGATTCGTACTCGCTCGACCCCGGTAATGTGCGCGCGCAAGTAACCGATCAGCGCTTCCATCTCGGCCGGCGTGATATAGCCGACCGTATCCGGGACGTTGAGCGTGCTTGCGCCCGCGGCCGCAGCCGCCGAGAAAATTTGCGCCAAGAACGCCGGATCGGAGCGCGTCGCATCCTCGGCCGAGAATTCGACGTCATCGCAGTAGGTGCGCGCCCGGCGCACCGCATCGGCCGCCATCTCGATGGCGCGTTCCGCGCTGATCCCGAGCTTATGACGCAGATGCACGGGAGAGGTCGCGATAAAGACGTGAATGCGAGGACGGCGCGCGCCGGCAATCGCGCGGGCCGCGGCCTCAATGTCGTCTTGCGAACAGCGTGCGAGCGCGGCAACGCGCGCATTCCGCGTTCGCTTCGCGATCTGCTTGACGCTCGCGAACGAGACCTCGTTCGAGATCGGAAAGCCGGCTTCGATTGTATCGACGCCCGCTTCATCGAGCATGCGCGCAATCCTAAGTCGCGTAGAGGCCGTCATTGACGCTCCGGGCGATTGCTCGCCGTCGCGTAGCGTGGTATCGAAAATCTCGACGGTCTCCATGGCGGCCTCCTTGAGCCAGACGTTAGCGCGCGTACTCGACCCAGTCGTGGTGGCGCGGGTCTTCCCCGCGTACCGCGCGCTGGTACGCCTGTTGCAGTTGCGTGGTCACCGGCCGCTCCGCCGGCAAGACGTGATCGTCGATCTGCAGGATCGGCATCACCTCGGCCGCCGTGCCGGTAAAAAAGACTTCGTCGGCGGCGAACAACTCGGGCGGCGTGATGCGGCCGATCTCGACGTCTAAGCCGCGATCGCGCGCAAGCCGCACCACCGAGTCTTGCGTGATTCCTTCGAGCACGTCGGCCTTGCCGTCGTTGGTGCGCATCCGCCCGTTCTTGACCACGAAGATGTTCTCGCCGGTGCCCTCGGCAACGTCGCCGCGATCGTTCAGCAAGATCGCCTCATCGAAGCCGCGCCGCTGCGCATCCTGCAGTGCGAGGATCGAGTTGGTGTAATGTCCGCAGGCTTTAACGGTCGACGGCATCGAGCGCGATGGCGTCTTTTGCCAGGGCGACATCGTCACGCGCACGCCCTCGGCTTCGCCGAGGAGCGAACCGGAGAGCGGTTTGAGCGCGATCAGCATGTGCGTTGGACAGTGAAATGCGGGCGCGAGCGAAATGCCCTTTTCGCCGAAATACGCAAGCGGCCGGATGTAGCCCGAGGTGAACGCGTTGGCGTGCAGCGTTTCGAAGACTGCTGCGCGGAGCGTTTCGAGGTCATAGGATATGTTGAGTCCGTAGACGCCCGCCGACACGAACAACCGCTTAAGGTGATCGCGCAAACGGAAGACGCCGGTGCCGCGACGCGTCTCGTAAGCGCGGATGCCTTCGAAGACACCCGAGCCGTAGTGCAGCGCGTGGGTAAAGGGGCGCACCGTTATGTCGTCGGCGTCGGCCAGTCCCCCGTCGAACCACATGCGCTCGCGCTCGACAGCTCGGGCAATCACGAACAAACCTCCGTCGTCGTTACTGCGCCGTGTGCGGCCGAGCCGACCGTCGCGGCATATTTTGCAAAGACGCCGCCCCGGAAGAGCGGCTCGGGCGTGCGCCACGCACGCAAACGCTCGGCGATGACCGACGTTGGTACGGCCAGATCGAGCGAGCGCGCCTCGACGTCGATTACGATCTCATCGCCGTCACGCACCGCCGCAATCGGACCGCCGACCGCTGCTTCCGGCGCGACGTGACCGATCATCAATCCGCGCGTGCCGCCGCTAAAGCGCCCGTCGGTCACCATAGCAACCGTCTCGCCCAAACCCGCGCCGACGATGGCGCTCGTGACGCTGAGCATTTCGCGCATCCCCGGCCCACCTTTGGGCCCTTCGTACGCGATCACGACGACGTCGCCGGGGGCGATGGTATCATCGAGAATCGCTTGCATCGCCGCTTCTTCTGAATTAAAAACGCGCGCGGGACCCCGGTGATAGGGCCGCTCGGACCCGGCGATTTTGACGACCGCTCCGGACGGCGCGAGATTGCCTTTGAGAATCACGAGGCCCCCGTGCGGCTTGAACGGATGCTCCGCGCTCGCGATCACAACTTGCCCGGGCGTTTCTACCGCGCTCTCGACTTCGAGAGCAAAGCTACGTCCGGTTGCGGTCATAACGGTCGTATCGACCAGATGCCCTTCGGCAAGACGCTTGCCAATGAGCTGCGTTCCGCCGGCAGCATCGACGTCGAGCGCAACATATTTGCCGCCCGGGCGCAAGTCGGCAATGATCGGCGTGCGCCGGCTCACCGAATCGAAGTCCTCGATCGCCAGTTCCGTGCCCGCTTCGTGCGCGATCGCGAGCAGATGCAACACACTGTTAGTCGAGCCACCGGTTGCGGCAGCTGCAGCGATTGCATTCAAGAAAGACGCCCGCGTAAGAAGGTCGCGCGGGCGGATGTTTCTCGCGAGCAACTCCATGACGATGACGCCCGCATCATGAGCCCACTGCTCGCGACGTTTCGAGGTTGCTCCCGGACTTGCGCTGCCGATCGGCGAGAGCCCGAGGTATTCCATGACCATAGCCATCGTATTGGCGGTATACTGACCGCCGCACGCGCCCGGTCCCGGGCAGGCGTGATCTTCGATCGCTTTCAGCCGTGCATCATCGATCGTGCCGCGCGCATGCGCGCCGATCGCTTCGAACACATCGATGATCGTGAGGTCCTTACCGTCGAGTTTTCCCGGCGCAATCGACCCGCCGTAGATGATGACTGACGGCAGGTTCAAACGCGCGAACGCCATCGCGGTGCCGGGGATGGTCTTATCGCAGCCCACCAGGCCGACCATCGCATCGAAATAGTGCGACCGCCCGATCAGTTCGATCGAGTCGGCGATTACCTCGCGGCTGATGAGCGAGCCTTTCATGCCCTGCGTACCCATCGTGATGCCGTCGCTGATCGCGATCGTATTGAATTCCATCGGCGTGCCGCCCGCGGCGCGCACGCCCTCCTTCACGTGTTCGGCTAGCTCGCGCAGGTGGTACCCGCACGGCATCGTCTCGACCCACGTGTTCGCGATGCCGACTAACGGTTTGCGAAGGTCGTCATCGGTGAATCCATTGGCCTTGAACATTGCGCGCGCCGCCGCGCGCGTGGCGCCCTGGGTGAGCGTGTGACTCAGCATACGCGGAATTTCATGTCCTCGTCTGCGGCCGCGGCAGGGGTTGCCGGTACGGTCTGCTTTTCGCGCATCCACGGCATCAGCGAGCGTAGCGTGGCGCCGATGCGTTCGATCGGATGCGCATCCGACTTGCGCTTGTAGTCGTTGAAGCGCGGCTTACCCGAGGCGTGCTCGGCCACCCATTCCTGCGCGAACGCACCGCTCTGGATCTCTTTGAGAATCGCGCGCATCGCTGCCTTCGACTCCTCGCCGATCACACGCGGCCCGCGCGTGTAATCACCGAATTGCGCGGTGTTGCTGATACCGTCACGCATACCTTCGATGCCACGAGCGTAAAGCAGATCGACGATGAGCTTCATCTCGTGCATACACTCGAAGTAGGCCATCTCGGGCGCGTAGCCGGCCTCGGTTAACGTCTCGAATCCGGCGGTGATCAGCGAGGTGAGTCCGCCGCACAACACCGCCTGCTCGCCGAAAAGATCGGTCTCCGTCTCCTCACGGAAGGTCGTCTCGAGAATCCCGGCACGTCCGGCGCCGATGCCGGCCGCGTAGGCGAGCGCAACCGCGCGCGTATCGCGGCTGAAATCCTGATGCACCGCGATCAGCGCAGGCACGCCGCGTCCGGCTTCGTACTCAGTGCGCACCAGCGAGCCCGGGCCCTTGGGAGCAACCATGAAGACATTGACGGTTTTCGGCGGCACGACCGTGCCGAAGTGAATCGAGAACCCGTGAGCGAAGGCGAGGTAGGCGCCGGCATTGAGATGTTCGTGAATCGCGCGCATATACAGCGCGCCATGCTCTTCGTCCGGCGCGAGCACCATGACGACGTCGGCGATCGAGACGGCGTGTTCGACGGTTTGTGCATCGATCCGGTCGCGCCGTGCCTGCTCGAACGATTCCGAACCCTCGCGCAATCCTACGACGACGCGGTGTCCCGACTCGTGTAGATTGAGCGCATGCGCGCGGCCTTGGCTTCCGTAACCGATGATTGCAATCGTCTTGCCGTGCAGTGCGCTCGCATCGGTATCCTGGTCGTAGAGGGCATTCATTCCATGGTCTCCCTGTCATCGTCGAGGAGTTTGGTGATTTGGGCGTCGAGGCGGCGTAGCGCATCGCCGGGACCCGCGAAGGCGAATTCCATGCGATAGGCAGCGCCGAGTTGTTCGGAAGCAACGCTTGTATACGTGCAGCCGAAACGGTGAGCGAGGTGAATAATGCGGGCGAGGATGCGCCCATCGTTGGCCGTGACGGTTCTCACGCAGGAAGCGCCTCCATCAAATCGTCGACGCTCTTGCCCGACGGGATGATCGGCCAGACGTTCTCGTGCGGGAAACATGCGCAGTGCAGCAGCATCGGCCCGGGAGATTCGAGCATCCGTGCAATCGCGGCATCGATTGCGTTGGCGTTGTCGACCAGCCGCGATTCGATGCCGTAGGCGCGCGCGATCGTGGTGAATTCCGGATTATCGGGAAGCGCGGTCGCCGAGTAACGCCCGCTATAAAAGAGCTCTTGCCACTGCCGCACCATGCCGAGGTTGCGATTGTCGAGCAGAATGATCTTCACCGGGAGTTCGTGGCGGCGCAGCGTCGCAAGCTCGGCCATCGACATCTGGAATCCGCCGTCGCCCACCACCGCGACGACCATGCGCCCCGGATGCGCGATCTGCGCACCGATTGCAGCCGGCAGCCCGAAGCCCATCGAACCCAGGCCGCCCGAGGTCAGGAAATGCTGCGGGTGACTCGCGCGCACGCGTTGCGCTGCCCACATTTGATGTTGACCCACGTCGGTCGCGACAATCGCATCCTGCGGCAACGCCGCAAAGAGCGCATCGAGGAAATCGGTTGCGGAGAGGTGATCGTGGCGCGTGTCGTCGCGCGGTAACTGCTCTTCCCGCGCGCACGCCGCGTTGCACCACTCTTCAAATGACGGCAACGTCACGCGCGCGAGGCGATGATCGAGCGCTGCCAGCGTTTCGCGAAGGTCACCGTGCAGCGTGATTTGCGCGCGCACGACCTTGTTGAACTCGGCCTTATCGATATCGGCATGCACGATCGTGTGCGCATTCGGTGCGAATTTGGTCGGGTCGCCGGTCACGCGATCGTCGAAACGCATGCCGAGCGCAAAGATCACGTCGGCGTTTGCGACCGCCAGATTGGCGCGCTTCCAGCCGTGCATGCCGACCATGCCGAGGAACGCCGGATCGCCCGGATCGGCACAGCCCAGACCGTGGAGGGTCGAGGCGACCGGCGCGCCGATGTGCGCTGCGAGCGCGCGGAAGACTTCGGTGGCTCCGGACCAGCGCGCGCCGCCGCCGATGATCAACAGCGGCCGCTTCGCACCCTGCAGCGCGGCAACCGCGGCATCCAGCGATTGCGCATCAGCGCGCGGACACTCGCGAACCGGAGACGCTTGCGTCACCGTAGCTTGGCGTTGCTCTTCTTCGAACGCGCGCAGCACGTCGGTGGGAAGATCGACCAGCACGGGACCCGGACGCTCCCCGGTGGCCAGACGAAACGCCGCGCGTAGTGCCGGTTCGATCTGATCGATCGAGCGCACCACGATGTTGCGTTTGGTCACTTGATGAGTGATGGCGGCCACGTCAACTTCTTGAAACGCGTCGGTGCCCATCACCGTGGTGCGCACTTGGCCGGTGAGCGCGATCACCGGAACGTTGTCCATCTGCGCGTCGACGATCCCGGTAATCAAATTCGTTGCACCAGGGCCGGAGGTCGCGATACAGACACCCGGGCGTCCAGTCGAGCGCGCGAAGCCGCTGGCTGCAAAGACGGCCGCCGCCTCATGGCGTACGAGCACGTGCGTAATACGATGATCGTAGAGTGCATCGTAAAGGGGCATGATCGCGCCGCCCGGGTAGCCGAACACCGTTTCGACTCCCAAGCTCTCGAGTGTATCGAGTACGATCGCTGCGCCCGTGCGCATGTGCACGATGAACCTCCGGCTCTAGAAAAAGCAAGAGGCCCCGCCGAACCGGCGGGGCCTCTTACTAGTGCGTCTTTCGCTAACCTCTACGCAGTAGTCAATCCCAACCGGTTCGACGACGAACGGCTAATAAGGGCGAGGACTACGAGGAGGAGCGAGGTCAAAATCATGTTCCCGAACCCTACCATGCGCTCATCGGCACTGTCAAGCGGCGTATCGCCGGCCCCGCCAGGTTACTCCGCCGCGCGCGTGCGCGGTAATCGAGCTCAAGAAAATCGCTACCACGAGCGTAATACCGATCGGTAGGTACACCGAGGACCAGCGCCCGAGGCCGAGGCGCCCCATACCGGGCGAGGCACCGACCATTGCGCATAACATCGCGATCGCGAGCGTTGCGGCCGCGATCGAGGCGTGTAGCGCGAGGGCGACAATCAGCGCGAGCGGTGTCAGTGGCGCGACGCACGCCAGCAGAATGATTCCGATCGCTGCAAAAAGGCCTTGATCGCGCGCCCCGACCCAGAAATTCTTGACGAAGCCTTGCCAGAGTTCACCGAACGAGCGGTACATACGCACGTGGACGAGGCCGTTGCCGTTAACCAGCGCGGTGCGAAAGCGGCCATCGCTCTTGAAGCGACGCGCGAGTTCGAGATCCTCAGCAATTTCGTTGCGAACGGCTTCGTGGCCGCCAATTGCCTCGTACGCGCGACGCCGGGCCAGGACATATTGGCCGTTGAAGAGCGCGTTTTTGCGCGCAGGGTCATTGATCGCAGCGAGCGACCCGATCGCGAAGGCGATCGTCCAGAGGACGCTTGGGAGGAAGATGCGTTCGGCCGGCGTCACCATCACCTGGTCGGTGAGCACGCTGAGCACGTCGAGATTGTGGGCCCGTGCATAGCCGAGGGAAGCGCTCGTAGCGCCCGGCTCGTGCTTCGTATCGGCGTCGGTGAAGAGCCGCCACTCCCCGCTTGCATGTCGCGCACCTTGGTGCAACGCCCAAGGCTTGCCTACCCAACCGCTCGGTAGGGCTTCACCGGCGATCAAGCGCACGCGCGGATCTTCGTTTGCGATGCGCGCGACGATTGCCGCGGTGTCATCCTCGGAACGATCATCGACCACGATGATTTCGAAATGCGGATAGTCCTGCGCTAGGAGCGAACGCACGCACTGTTCGATCTGGCGCGCCTCGTTGCGCGCCGGAACGATGATGCTGATCTCCGGCGCGACTTTGGGCGGCGGCACGGCTTCGAGTGCAAAGCGCGAACTAAACGCAATATGCTGACTGCGAAACGCAAACGCGAGATTGATGAGAATCAGCAGCGAAACGATAGTTACAAACACTTACGGCACCAGTTCCGTCAGCACTTGTCGTCAACCCGCTGACGCGGGATAGAGAGGGGCTGGGGGCGCTTCGATGGTGTCGTGCTTCGACAGGCTCAGCATGACACAGACGCCACTGTCATCCTGAGCTTGTCGAAGGGCCCGGGCGCTCCAGCCGCAACCGTGCCACCCACTGTTGCGAAGTCGTCGGCTGTGCTATCTTCGGCTACGTATCAAGCCGGCAGACACATCGAAGCGCGCGAGGCGCCGCAGTAATGCGGCGCCTCGTCATTTCCACGGATGACGCGAGTGGCAAACGCCGCTGCAAGGCTCTGTTTGTCCGGCCAATGAACACCCCTGCATGAGTCGTGAGGTTCACGTTTATTCGCATGGGTCACCCCTTGCGAAATGGCGGCAGATCATCGAAATTGCCGCGCTGGTCATCGCCGCGATCTGGGCTTTCTACGTATTCATCTATAAAGAGCGCATCAAACCAGCGGCCGAGGCCCCGAATATACAGATTTTGCGCTCCGTAACACATGAGGTACTTCCTCGGGGAAAAGAGCTCGTCACCGTCATCATCACGCTGAAGAACCTCGGGGCGGTCGACGTCGAGATGGGGGGTCTCATCGTCAATGCTTACGGTGTCCGCTACAGCGATCGGACCAGCGATTCCGCTCCCGCCGAGCGCACGACCGGACTCATGACGGCAAATCACGGGCTCGTGGATGCCAAGCCAGTTCTTCTCTACACCTACTCCGCGATTTGGATTCCCCTGGGTTCAACACGTCCCTTCAAGATTCTCTCGCAAGATACGTTCACGATCCCGATGTCCTTCGTGATCCACAGCGGATCGTACGACACACTTCGTCTGAACTTTGCGCGATGCGATCAGCGCGCCGACAACCTGCTCGTCACGCCCTACGTGCCGCGACTCTTGAAGGACGGGGCATTCGACGTCTCCTCAATCATCGCGGAAGATGGCGCGCATTCGGGTCTAGAGTGCGGCGGCACGCTGTACACCGGCGGAGAGTTCGCCCTCTAGCTACGTTCGGGATGACAAGGTTTTCGAGGGCATGTGCGCCTTCGGTTGGGTTTCGGCGCGGAGTTGGCCGCAGGCGGCCGCGATGTCGCGCCCCATATTCTTACGCACCGTTGTCGGCACGCCGGCATTATCCAAGACGGCGGCAAATTCCCAAATGCGCGCGTCGGCTGTCCCGGCGAACGGGCCGTCGGGCGTCGTGTTATACGGGATCAGATTGACGTGATAGAGCTTGCCGCGCATCAACTCGGCGAGTTCGCGCGCGCATTCGGGAGAATCATTGACCCCTTCGAGCATCACGTACTCGAAGAACACCTTGCGATTCGTCTTCGCGACGTAGCGTTCGCACGCAGCCATCAGTTCCTCTAGTGAAAACTTGCGGTTGACCGGCATGATCGCCCCGCGCACCTTATCGTTCGGCGCGTGCAGGGAGATCGCGAGATTGACTTGGAGGCCCTCGTCGGCGAAGCGATCGATCTTGTCGACCAGGCCGACGGTCGAAATCGTGATGTGCCGATGACCCAGGCCCAAACCGTGCGGGTCGTGGAGCAGCGAGACCGCGCCCATCACGGCGTCGTAGTTGTGGAAGGGCTCGCCCATCCCCATGAACACGACGTTGGTGATGCGTTTGTTGCGCGTCGCGAGTTCTCGGGCAAAGTACCGCGCTTGATCGAAGATTTCGCGTGCGGTCAGATTGCGCGTGAATCCGGCTTGCCCGGTCGAGCAAAATGCGCACGCAAAGGCGCAACCGGCTTGCGAGGAGATGCAGACGGTGGTGCGGTCGCCGCGATGTTCCATGAGCACGGCTTCGACTTCATTGCCATCGTGCAGACGAAAGAGCCCTTTGGTCGTTTGCGCATCGTTCGAACGCTGAACCACCACCGGCTCGACCGAGGTAAACGAAAAGCCGCGCTGTTCGAGGGTCTCGCGCAGCTCCTTCGGCAGTGTCGTCACCTCGCCGATCGCGCCGAGCAGCTCTTTGTTGGCAGCGCGATAGATCTGCTTGAGGCGATAATTCTTAAGGTCGAGCGCGCGCGTGAAATCCTGCGCATCGGCAAAGCCGATACCACGCGCAACGTCATCGAACCAAATGGTTTGGGCGTCCATCGCGCCCCATTATATCAGAAGAGGCTCGCTTGCTCAGGCGGCCGTTCCGGCACCAGCGGTATCTCGTCGATCTTGGTGCGTACCGCCTTGAGGTCCGCCCAAACCATGCGTTTGACCGCGGTCAGTTCGCCGCCCGTCTGACGCAGCAGGTAGGCCGGGTGGAATGTCACCATCAGCGGAATGCCCGCCGGTCCCTCGTACCAGCGCCCGCGCATCTTGGTTATTTGAAAGTCTCGGCCCAAAAACGATTTTGCCGCCGGCGCGCCGAGCGCCATGATCACGCGCGGTTGGATGATGTCGATTTGCTCGTCGAGGAACGGGCGGCAGTTGGCCATTTCGGTCAGATCCGGCGCGCGGTTTTTCGGCCCGCGCGGGCCTGGAATTGTCGGCCGGCATTTGACCGTGTTACAGATGTAGACTTCCTCGCGCGCAAAGCCGATTGCGGCAAGCATCTTGTCGAGCAGTTGGCCTGCACGACCGACGAACGGCCGCCCGAGCAGATCTTCGGTTTCGCCCGGACCCTCGCCGATCACCATGAGACTCGCGCAGGGATCGCCTTCGCCGTACACGTTGTTGCGGCGCTGCGAACCGATTTCGCACTTGCGACACGCTGCCGCGACGCCGGCACCGTGCGCGAGCAATCGCTCGCGCCGCGCGCGCTCTTCAAGCATCGCCGGGCCCGTCCGGCACGGCCAACACCGCTTCGCCGAACGCGACGATCTTGCACGATCCGTCGGGACTTTCGCTGACGTGAAAGCTCAGCCCGATCACCGCGTTCGCACCAACCTGATTCGCGCGCTGATAGATGCCTTCAAGCGCCTCCCCGCGCAATTGCTCGGCATCGCTGATGAACTCACCCGGAGCCACGCCGATCAACATTCCCAGACTCCGAAACGTCGCGCGAAGCCGGTTTCGCGGCCGCGACGCTACGCCCGAGACATACCCGTAGCGCTTCACGATCCGATACCCTTCGAGTTCATCGAAGGTCACGACCGCATCGGGCGCAATCACGGCGCGCCTGCGGCAGGCGCCTGGACCATGCAAGCAGGAATCATGGGGGCCGTCATGCCGCAGACTTCACCGTCGGTCCTCGTGATCCGCCTCGACGCGATCGGCGATGCACTCGCGCTCACACCGCTGCTCGCGGCGCTGCGCGAACGCGCGATTCCGGTCGATTTGGTCTTGCGGACCGTCAATGCGGAGATCTTCTCCGCGCGGGCCGCACGCGCGATCTACCGTGCGCCGTTTGCACTACGCTCGTCGACGCCGGAAAACCGCCAAGGGATCGCCGAGTTTGGCGCGCGACTGCGCCGGGCCGCTTACACCGACGTGCTGGTTGCAACCGAGGATCCGGGCGGGTATCGCTTAGCGCATACGATCGGCGCACCGAATCGCACCGGCTTCGTCAACGGTTGGGGCAAGCCGTTCAAAACGCTGTGGGCCCGGTCGATACTAACGCGCGCGGTGGTGCGCAGCGCAGGCCTAGATCCGAAAGCGCCACATGAGTGCGCGGTGATGTGGAAACTGGGGGAAGGACTGGTGGGCGATACCCCGATCCCGCGCGATCCGGCCCTGCTGCGACCGCTCATCCTCGATCGCGAGGTCGCGCGCGGTGACGACATTGCGTTTCAAGTCAGCGATAAGTGGGAGCGGCTCGGCATCGACTTTGCACAGGTTGTGCGTGCGCTGCGCGCCGCTGCTACGATCGGACCGATTCGCGCAATAGCCGCCGAACACGAAACAGCGTATGCGCAACGCGTCGCGGATGCGAGCGGCGTGCGGATCGAGCGCTACGCATCCCTTGCGCCGTGGAAAGAGGCGATCGCCGGAGCCGCTGTGCTCATCGCGCCGGATAGCGGCGCGATTGCGGTTGCGGGCATGGTTGGAACGCCGACGGTCGCGGTTTACCCGCCGATTCGCGATCTCGCGCTGCAAATTGCGCGGTGGGCGCCCTGGTCTGCGCCTTATCGCGCAGTCGCCGCCGAACAGGATTGGCCGGATCGTGCCGCCTCCGATGCGGCGGAATTGCTGCGCCGGTAGAGTTCGATTCCGCCACTGATTCTCACCGTCGCATAGGCACGCGCGGCCACCAGCTTTTTGAACGCGGGGCCGTACTCTTGCAGGCGCGGCGAATCGGGAAAATCGCGATCGACGAGCACGTAACAGGTGCCGACGCGCTCGCCCGAACTCTCAGGGAGCAGCGTCGCGTTTGGATCGTCGAGCGCCAGATGGGTGTAGGCTTCTTCTTGCGTTGCGATCGAGACGTTGCGCGGTAGCGATGCGAGCAACGCATCGAGCGCGGCGTCACGTGGTTGCGGCGCGCGCAAATTGAGTCCGGGATGGAGCGGATCGGCAACAGCAAGCTCGAGCACGCACAGCGCAGCACATGCCCAAAGCCAGCGCATGGCGCGCTGCGCGGGAAGCTTGCGAACCGCGAAGGCAAACGCCACCAGCACGTAGCCGAGCCACGCGCCGGCGTAGTGCGTGCCGAGAGTGAAGGTCGTCGACATGCGCGAGAGCAGCACTTCCGCCAGCGGCGGGAGCGCAAGCCAGATAAAGCGCGAGCGCCACGGCAAAAAGCCCAGCGGCGCAAAAACCAGTAGCAAGAACCCGAGCCGCTCGAGCAATCCCTGCGGGAAGAGCCCGCGCACATCGCTTGCAGTCCAATCATAGAAGCGCGTCGGGGCCCAGTGGGCGTTTGCAACACTATGGGGTTGAATTTTGAAAAAGAATGCGCCTACGGTAATGAAAGCAACGATCGCGATCCCGAGCGCAATGCGACCGGGTTGCGCGCCGCGAAAGCGCCACGCACCCGCCGCCGCAGCAACGCCGACGAAGAGCGCCTGATCTTCTTTGCCGGCGATCGCAAGGAGAGCAAACACCACCGTTGCAATCGCGTAGCCCGAGTCAAAGGCCCACAGCATCCACGCGACCGCCGCGGGCGCAAGGCCGTTCTCGTGAAAATCCACGAATGCAAGGCCGGCCAGCGCCGGATAAAGTGCCACGACCAGCCCGCTCCAGCGTGCGACCGAACGGCCCGCGCGACCGATGACGAGCGCGTAGACGGGCGGAATAACCAGCGCACATGCGAGCGATTGCATGGCGATCAGCGCAATCGGCGAGTGCCATACGTAAAGCACGAGCCCGGCGAGATACAGGATCGGTGAGAAGTGAAAGGCCCAATGGCTGCCTTCGATCGGGTTGCAAAAGCAGCCGAATGCACTCGCCGCCGTTTGCGCGAAGATGCCGAAGTCGACGAAATTGCGGTGCGCGTTGTAACGAACCGTCCCAAGGAACGTGAAGAGCGCCGCGTAGAGCAGCGCCGCGATCCACGGAAATTTATCGCGCACGGCGCGATTGCAGATACGGCCAGATGAAGGGATCGATGTCGCCGTCGAGCACGCCCTGCGCGTTGCCGGTCTCGACGCTGGTGCGGTGATCCTTCACCAGTTGGTAGGGCTGTAACACGTAGGAGCGAATCTGCGAGCCCCATTCGTTGGCCGCGCGTTCGCCGCGCAGTGCCGAGAGCTTCGCATCGCGCTCCTCGATCGTCCGTTGCACCAGTTTGGCGCGGAGAATGTTCATCGCCACGTCGCGGTTCTGGGCTTGCGAGCGCTCCTGCTGCGAGGCCACGATGATCCCCGACGGCTCGTGAATGATGCGCACGGCGGATTCGGTTTTGTTGACGTACTGACCGCCCGCGCCGCCTGATTTGAAGGTCTCGAAGCGCAGATCTTCCGGTCTTATCTCCACGCCGGGAACCTCGTCGGCTTCGATTTCGGGAATCACGTCGACTGCCGTAAACGACGTGTGCCGGCGGTGCGCCGCATCGAACGGCGAGAGACGAACGAGGCGATGCACGCCGCGCTCGCTTTCGAGCATGCCGTAGGCGTTACGCCCGCGAACGAAAAACGTCACGGACTTCAGGCCTGCTTCTTCGGCCTCCGATTCATCGACGATCTGCGTCGAAAAGCCGCTGCGATCGGCCCAGCGCAGATACATGCGCAGCAGCATCGCGGTCCAATCCGCCGCATCGACGCCGCCGGCCCCCGCGTTGATGCTTACGATGGCGCCGTGCGAATCGTACTCGCCGTCGAAGTTCGCCGCCATCTCGAGCTCCTCGATGGCCGCTGCCGCGCGTTCCAAATTCGCGTCGACCTCAGCATCGAGGCTCGGATCGCCGGCAAAGAGCTCGAGCAGTTCGCGCCCCTCGGAGAGGGCGCGCTCGACGCCGTCCATCCGGCCAACCTCGTCCCGCAGATCGGCCAGGTCTTTCATCGTCCGTTGCGCTCGGTCGGGATCGTTCCAGAATCCCTCATCGCGCGAATCGAGATCGAGCTCGCTGATCCGGCGCGCTTTGCCTAGGTAGTCAAAGACGCTCCTTGAGCGCCGTAAGGCGGGAGCTGAGGCGGGTGATGGTGGTCTGGTGCGAGTCGCTCATTGCGCAGCGGGCATTCTCGCAGGACGGCCCGCACTCTTGCCGTCCGGGCTGCCGCGCGTGATGGAGAGGCGAGCAACACGACGGAGGTTCATCGACAATGAGCGTTCAGTGGTCGGAGCGCCCGACGAATCCCATCTTACCGTTCCCCTCCCCGTTCGGGATAGAAATGACCGATGCGAGCGCGCCCGGCATTTTAAACGACGGGGGCTCTACGTCCAACTCGGGTTCAGACGGGTTCGATACGATCTCGCGCATGCTGCAGCAATTCGAGCAAAACACACAAGGGATGCCGCCGATCGGGCCGATGGGGTTTTTCGATATGCTCTCATCCATGTTCAATCAGGCGGGCTCGGCGTTTGGCCAGCTGTTCGGAGGCGGAAGTCCCAATTACGGAAGCGAGCAATACTACTCGAGCGCGTCCGGCGGGTCAGACGGCGATCCGCACCTCTCGTTCAACGGCAGCACCTGGAACGACATGAACAGCGAGCCGGATCTTCTACACTCGGATTCGATCCGGGGTGGCTACCAGCTCTCGACGCAAACGACAACGCCCAATGCAAACGGCGTTACCTACAATCAATCAGCAACCGTAACGACGCACAACGGCGGAGCGGAAGTCACGCTGAACAACAACGGCAACGCGACGATCACGCAAAATGGCCTCACTACCAATCTCTCGCCCGGACAGTCCGTGGACATGGGCAACGAGAGCGTGACCCGCAATCAAGACGGTTCGCTCCAAGTCACCTCCACCAATAAAAACGGCGGTCAGATCACGACAACGATGCGCAGCAACGGCCCGGGAATCGATGTCAGCGTCTCGGCCCGCAATGTCGACCTCGGCGGCGCGATGGTAAAGGGCCCGAACGCGAGTTCCTCATCGCCGACGGTGCAGCTGCCGGCCGCCCCCGGTCGCCCGGTCGTGCGCCGGTACGAAGAAAACCCCGTCCCGTTCGAGTAGCTCAGGCCACTCCGGCGCCGTGGCACTTCTTATACTTCTTGCCGCTTCCGCACGGGCAAAGCGCGTTGCGCCCGACCTTCGCATCGGAGCGCGCGGGCTTTGCCGGTTCACTATCGCCGAGATTGGTGTGCAGCTGTTGGGGGCGGCGCGGCGCACCGGGAGCGGGTCCGAGCAGCTGCTCGGCCTGATGCGTTGAAAGGCGCCCCTCGGGAGCGGCTTGCGGCACCATCGCACCGGCCGGAATCGGCTCGAACTGCTGCGGCGGAGGTTGTTGATCCGGCGGCGGTCCTTGCTCGATCACGACACGGAAGACGCCGTTGATCGCTTCGTCCGCGATATTGTTCTTGAGCGACTCGAAGATCTCGTAGGCTTCTTTTTCGTACTCGACGCGCGGGTCTTTTTGCCCGTAGCCGCGCAGACCGATGCCCGTCTTGAGGTGATCCATCACGTAAAGATGGTCGACCCACTGCCGATCGATGATCGGCAGGAGCAGATACCGCTGCTCGACCACGCGCATGATCTGCGGCGTGATCTCGTTTTCTTTGGCTTCGAACGTTGCCACCGCGCGGTCGCGCAGGGTGTGGCGAATTTCCTCGCGGTCCTTGCCCGAAAGATTTTCAACAGTCAAATCGCGCTTGACCGGAAAGACGGTGTCGAGCGAATCGAGCATCTCCTGGAAATCCCACTCGCTCGGGTGTGCGTTCTCCGGCGCGTTGTGATCGACGGCTTCGTCGACTTTCGACTCGAGCGATTGCAACATGAACGTGCGCGAATCGAACTTCCCTTCGAGAATCGCACGGCGATCCGCATAGATGATCTCGCGCTGCTTGTTCATCACGTCGTCATACTCGAGGACGTGTTTACGGATCTCGAAGTTGTGATTCTCGACTTTGCTTTGAGCGCGCTCGATCGACTTCGAGACCATCCCCGACTCGATCGGCTGCTCGTCGGTGAAGCCGAAGCGCTCCATGATGCTGGTCAGACGGTCTCCGCCGAAAAGGCGCATCACTTCGTCTTCGAGCGAGATGTAGAAGCGCGACGAACCCGGGTCGCCCTGACGACCCGAGCGGCCGCGAAGCTGATTGTCGATCCGCCGCGACTCGTGCCGTTCGGTGCCGATGATGTGCAAGCCGCCGTTCCGCGCGACGCCCTCACCGAGTTTGATATCCGTGCCGCGGCCGGCCATGTTGGTCGCGATCGTAACCTGGCCTTCTTGTCCGGCGTCCTTGATGATCTCGGCTTCTTGCTCGTGATATTTCGCGTTGAGCACGTTACACTCGACGCCCTTGCGGCGCAGCATCGCCGCGAGCAATTCGCTCTTCTCGATCGAACGCGTACCGACCAAGACCGGGCGCCCCTTGGCGTGTTCGGCAATGATCTCGTCGACGACCGCGTCGAATTTGGCTTTCTCCGACTTGTAGACGATGTCAGGACTGTCTTTACGGACCATCGGCTGGTTGGTCGGCACGACGACCACATCCAAGCCGTAGATGTCGCGAAATTCGCGCTCTTCCGTTTTTGCGGTACCCGTCATACCGGCCAAGTGCTCGTACAGACGAAAGAGATTTTGGAAGGTGATCGTGGCGAGCGTTTGATCTTCGCCCCGAACCTTGATCCCCTCTTTGGCTTCGATTCCCTGGTGAATGCCGTCCGAATAACGACGCCCGTGCATCAATCGCCCGGTGAACTCGTCGACGATGATTATTTCGCCGTCTTTGACGATGTATTGCTGGTCGCGATGGAAGAGATTCCACGCCTTGAGCGCGGCGTTGAGCTGATGCGCGAGTTCGATGTTGCGCTGGTCGTAGAGATTGCTGACGCCGAGCATCTTCTCGACCTTGGCGACGCCGGCTTCGGTAATCGGTACCGCGTGCGCCTTCTCATCGACCGTGTAATCTTCGCCCTTCTTCAGGCGGGGGACGATCTGCGCGAAGTTATCATAGAGCTCGGTCGACTCTTGCGAGGGGCCGCTGATAATGAGCGGCGTGCGTGCTTCGTCGACGAGGATCGAATCGACTTCGTCGACCAACGCGAAGTACAGCTCGCGCTGAACGAGATCTTCCACCTGCCACGCCATGTTGTCGCGCAAGTAATCGAAGCCGACTTCATTATTCGTGACGTAGGTGACGTCGCACGCGTACTGCGCGCGTCGTTCGGCCGGTTCCAAGCCGTGCTGAATAATTCCGACGGTCAGACCGAGGAATTGATAGATTTGCCCCATCCACTCCGCGTCACGACGGGCGAGGTAATCGTTAGCCGTCACCAAATGGACGCCGCGACCCTCGAGCGCGCGTGCATAGATCGGCAGGGTGGCGACCAGCGTTTTGCCCTCGCCCGTCCGCATCTCGGCGATCCGGCCTTCGAACAGGACCTGGCCGCCCATGATCTGCACGTCGAAGTGGCGCATGCCGAGCGTGCGCTTGCCGGCTTCGCGGACGACCGCGAATACCTCGGGTAGCATTACCTCGAGCGTTTCGCCCTCTGCTAAGCGGGCGCGGAACGCGTCCGTCTTGGCGCGCAGCGCCTCGTCGGAAAGCGCTGTCATCTCGCTCTCGAGCGCGTTGACGCGCTCAGCCGTGCGCCGGAGCCGCGCGATGTCGCGTTCGTTGCCGTCAAAAAGGGTCTTTAGGAAAGCCATACCGGTGTACTAACGTTCTCCACGAGAAAAAGTTTGCTTGCGAGGGCGCCTAGGGCTGGGCAGGTAGCGTGACGCGGAAGGTTGACCCTTCGTTCTCGCGAGACTCGACCGCGATCGAACCCTGGTGCACCTCGACGATCTTCCGCGCGACGTACAGCCCGATCCCGGACCCCGAAATGCCCTTATTGCGCGCGTTGCTCGCCCGGCCGAAGCGGGTGAAGAGGCTAGTCAGCTCCTCATTGGGGATGCCGATGCCTCGGTCGCGCACGCTGATCACCACGGTCCCATTTTGCGCAGCGACGGAAACGACGACGTCGTCGGTCGAGTACTTGAGCGCATTGGAGACCAGATTGTCGATCACGTGGCGGAAGCGGTGCGGATCGAGTTCGACGACGACCGGCTCTTCGGGGACCTGGACGTGGAGGCGCGGATTGTTCGGCGCGGTGGTCTGCACGCATTCAGCGACAAACGATCCCGCGTCGACCGTGGTCCGCGCGAGCGAAAAGCCCTCGGCCTGCGTTTGCGCGAGCACGAGTGCATCCTCCGAAAGACGGACCAGACGCCGGGTTTGGGAATAGACGGTCTCAATCTCGTCGCGCGATTGGCCCGCGGTTTCCAAAAGCAACTCACAGTATCCAAGGATGACGGTCAGCGGCCCTTTGAAGTCGTGAGCCAACATAGCCAGCAAGTCATCTTTGAATTCGCTCGATTCTTGCAAAGCCTGGTTGGTCAGGCCCATCGCTTCATACAGTTCAAGATTGCGCAAAGCGAGAGCGAGCAACGCCCCCAGCTCCTGCATAATGCGCAAATCGTCACGCCCAAAGCGCTCGTTGTTTCCGCGCCCGACGAGCAAGAACGCGTCAATAGAATCTCCGCCGCCGGGTGTGGTTTGCGAAAGCGGCGTCACCAGGTAACCCGGCCCATCGATCAAGCGCTGAACGCGGCGCTCATCGCCGACCAGCGCACTCAGACGCTCGGCTCGATGCACGAGGTCGAATCCGCTCTGAGCGATCGTCTCCTCGACACCACTCCCGTATTCGCCGACGATCGCATAACGCTCGCCGTTCCACCGCAACACGCAGGCTCGATCCGCGTGCACGAGCGAGATTGCAAGGCGGCACATGACGTCGGCCAGCGAGCCGATCGCGGTGTGACTGAGAATCGTGCGCGCAGCTTCAGCAAACGTTTCGCGCTCTTGCGCCCGGCGCAATTCACGCTCGTAGGCGTGCGCGTTTGCAAGTGCGATCTCGAGATGCGAACCCAACGTACGAAAGAAGGTCGAGCGCTCCTCGGGCGGCCAATCCAAGCCACCCTCAACCGCGCGAACGATGAAGCATCCCCATAACGTGCCGTCGAGACGCAGCGGGATGACGACGCCCGATCGCCCGTCAAAGAGCGCATCGCGCGCAACACGCGGGAGCATCGAGACGTCCGAGGGCTCGTCGACCGCGAGAAACGGCTCGAGCAACGAGCGATCGATCGACGCCACGGGTTCGAATCCGCGCGTTTCGCGAATACGAAGGGCCCTACGAACCATGGCGTCGCCTTCGAGTGCATACGCCGCGCAATCCAGCGGCAACTCGTGTGAAACCGTCACCACGAAAACTAAAAGCACTTCGTCGACGTACTGCGTGTCGCGCAGTATCCGCACGACGCGCTCAAGCGATTCCGCCTGCGCGCGGCGCGCGCGCTCGCGCTCGTACAAACGAGCGTTGGAGAGGGCGAGACCGACATGAAAGGCCAGCGAACGCAGCGCCGCGATGTCGGCCTCATCAAAGCCACGCGGCCGATCGAAAGCGAGCACGAGCGCATCCTCAACACGGCCGTCGACGACAAACGGAAGCGCCACGGCGCTGCGAGCGCCCGCGCCGTAAATTTCGGCGCCCTCGATCTCGTCGCGCCGGACCGTCAGACCGCCGAAAACCTTGCGCAGGTCCGCATCGAGTGCGACTGCTGTTTTAGGCGTTGTGCCCACCGCGCCTTTGATCGCAGCGGCAACGACGGTTGCGTGATCGCCCTCACTCATGCGTTCGTACACGAAACAGCGATCCGCGGAAAACGCGGCGCGCACGCCCTCGACAATGCCGAATAGAACATCGCGACGGTCCAAAGACTTGTGCAAGCGTTCGTTGACCATCGAGAGCAGTTGGCTGTCGCGCGATTGTCGCCGCGCTAAGGCCAGCGCGCGCTCGGAATCGAGCATGCGCGTCGCGACCCCGCAAAACGCCGCCAGCGCTTCGCGCTCGTCCGACGGTGGCTCCCCGTCGAGCGCAATTGCCACCACACCCAAGGTCCGGCCGCCGGCAAGCAGCGGCGCAAAGAGCAGATCGTGTTCGCCGATCGTTGAGCTGACGCCGATGAACGCCCGCTGCGCGTCGCGCGCCACGAACGACACGGTGCCGTCGCCGAAGCGCGCCAGCGCGTGGAGGAAGAGTCGTCGCAGTTCGGTGGATCCGTCTCGAAGCGCAAAGCCCGACGAACCGGCGGGTTCGGTAGCGCCTACCACCGCCTCATCGTCGAAGAGCAGCACGGTGGCGGCGCCTTGCGTCATGCAAGACAGCGCACCCAACGCGAGCGCCGACGCCTTTGCCTCGGGCGTGGTAGCATCGGCCAGCCGCGTCAGAGAAGCAAGGCGATCGACGGGGGTTCGAACTGGGGGTGCTCCTTTCGCTCCGACGACTACGGCGTCAGAGCAAGACCGATCAGTGCACCCGTTGCGTTCAACGTCGCAATGGGTGCCACATTGCCGGTGGCACCTGCCGCGAAGACATAGACGACGCCTTGGCCTGCCTTCTCGTCGGCCACGTAGATGTTGCCGCTCTTATCGACTTTCACGTCGGTCGGGGCGGTCAGCCCCGTGTTCGATCCCGAAATCGACTTGGGTGTTACCGCACCGTTCGAACCCGCCGGGAAGATCAGGACGGCTGGGCAGCCGGGCGTGCAAACCGTCGAGGCTTGGTCGGCGACGTAGATGTTTCCCGCGATATCGAGCGCAATGCCGAAGGGCTGATTGATACCGCTCGCAGCGCCCGAAATCGTCGCAATCGGCGCGATGTTGAGGGGCGTTGCGGTCGGAGCAGCGGTCGGGACCGGCGATGCCGTCGCGCCGCTCGGCGTCGGCGAGGGTGTCGGCGACGCCGTGGGTGTCGCGGTTGGCGAGGGCGCCGGCGATACTGACGGGAGTGCAAAAACCGCGACCGATGCGCCCTGCAAGTTGGTGACGTAGATATTATCTTTGGCATCGACGGCGACGCCGCTCGGGACGTTCAACGTTGTGGCCGGACCCGCAAGCGTCTCGTAGGGCGTGCTCAGCAAAGCTGCCGTGTAAAACACAATCCCGCTATTGAATCCCACTGACTGACCGGGATCGACGACCGCAACGGCGAGCACGTCGGTCGACGTCGTCGTGCCAAGGAACGTGTACAGGTAGTCGGCGATACCGCGCGGGCGCGCATTCCCCGTCGAAATTGACTGGTATGGAAGCACGTTGCCGGTCGCCTCGGCCTTGAATTCCAGGATCTCACCGGCGGTGGTGCTTGAGAGCCAGTTCGTCACCCACAAGTCGCTCAAGCTATCGAACGTAAGATACTGCGGGCCGGCGATCGTCGTGCTGCCTCCACCGATCTGATAGAGCGGGCCTGCCGTCGACTTCGGACCGGGCGAGTAAATATTCACCGCGTTCTGCGTCACGTCGGCCGCATACAGCGTTTGAGTTGGGAAGTTCGGCCCTACCGAGATCGACTGGGTGGCATTGCTCGAGCTACACGCCGCAATCGCAATCGCAGCCGTGATAACTCCCGCGAAGCCGAGGGTAAGCCTACGCAGCATCTTTTCTCCTAAAGTGAGGAACCGGGGCCTGTTTTCCTATGAGGGCCGCTTTTCCTGGAACCAGCACGGCCCCGGCTGCCACCCTGGGACGGGTCGCCTGCCACACCCGGATGCCGGCCAAGACGGCCACGATGAAGAGCACGAGGATGATCAACCAGCGAGTGGCCACGCGGCGCCGGTAGGCCGGCCGTCCCGATTCGGTGTCGATGATCTGACGGGGCAACCTTACACCTCGATGCGCTTGGGGTGGTTGATCGCTTGCGGCGAGGTGAGGCGCAGCATCTCTCCGACCGTTACAAAACGATACCCCGCACGGCGAAAGCGCTCGATGACCGCAGGAAGGGCCTCGATCGTCGCGAGCTTTCCGCTATGAAGCAGCACGATGTCGGGCGCGCTGGCATGAAGGATCATGTCGTTTGCAATGTGCTGCGGAGTAAGCGTCCTCCAGTCACCCGAGTCGTCGGTCCAGAGCACGACGTGGTACCCGATGCCTTGCAGCGTTCGCAAGGTTGCCGTCGTGTAACGTCCGTGCGGCGGACGCATCAGAAAACGCACCGATGGATCGTGGGCAATCGACCAAAGCACATCTCGCCCGTGCAGCACTTCGTCCTGCACCTGCGCGGGTGTTTCCTTATCGAGATCGGGGTGCGAGTAGGTGTGATCGGCGATTTCATTTCCGTACGCTTCAATGCGCCGGGTAATCTCGGGCCATTGCTCGGCATCGCGGCCGATCAAGAAGAACGTCGCCGGCACGCCTTCTTTGTGCAGCTCGTCGAGCAGCAACGGCGTGAAAATCGGATAGGGACCGTCGTCGAAGGTCAAGGCGATGAGCTTGGGGCTCGTCGAGTTGTCGGACGCGACCGTCCGATGCACGACGCGATAGAGCCGCGCCGAGAAGTCACCCGAGAACTCATTGTGCACGTCCATTTGCGGCGTGACAATCGCCGGTACCAAGTTACTTTCATGACGGAAGAGCCGCCAGCCACCTGTCGCGAGAGCGACCAGCACCAAAACCGCGAATATGCTCTTCACGCGCTTGGTCACCGCGCTCCTGAAGGCTGCGGGCTTGCCTGCGCGACGACAGCGCTGGCAAGATCCCGGCCGACGATGATGGTTACATCGCTCGGCGGAGGCGAACTGTTGGAAACGGGCTGCCCGACCACCGGCAAGTTTTCGAACTGGGCCGGGAGGGCCGAGCGCACCTTCGCGCCGGCGAACGTCATCGTTGAGTGTTCGTCGATCTCGCTCTTTTGATGATCCGCTGCGTCCGCGTTGCCGACTTTCCCGATGATGAATCCCGCGTGCTTCAATTGCGCCGCGACGATCTTCGCCGCTCCGGGTATGCCGCTGCCGTTCTCAACGTCGACGCGCAGCGAACCTGCGGCAATTGCTGCGAGCGCCATCGCGTCGGGCGAGGGCTCGGGCGTCGGCGGCGCGACGAGCATCGTCTGAACCATCTTTGCAATCGCCGCCTTGTCCGGGACCAGATCGTCGCCATCGGCGAGCTGTTCATCGCCGGTGTACGGCGTCTGCGCGAAGTGCACGCCTTGCAACGAAAGCCCCGAGAAATAAGAAGCTAGCGTAACGAGCTCCGATTGCGTGAAGTTCGTCTGGACATCGCGATGCACGACGTTCATGATGTCGCTCGCGTGCACGAGAGTATTGAGCTTGTCACCACGCATCTTGTTGAGCGCAGCCATGATCACGTCGTTCTGGCGCATTACGCGGCAGGGATCGCTGCACCAATCGTGGCGGAATCTCCCGTAACTTACGGCCTGCTCGCCATTGAGATGGTGCATGCCTTCGGAAAGATGGACATGCAGGTGTCCCCATGAATCGTCGTAGTCGACGCGTCCACCGGCACAGCCGCTATGATTCATCAAGCAATCGGAATCTTTGACGTAGACATCCACGCCGCCGATCGCATTGATGAGATCCTTCGTCGCGTCGATTCGCAACAAGACGTAGCGGTCGAAGCCGGGGATGCCAAGGAACGACGCGACGACTTTCTGCGCTTCGGCCGGGCCGCCGTCGGACTGCGCCTGATTGATCTTGTGCACGGTACCGTTCGGATAGGTCGCTTCCATGTCGCGCAAAATCGAGATCGCGTAAACGTTCTTGCCGTCGAAGTCCAGATTCACGGCCTTGATCATATCGCTGCGCGAGCTGGTCGAGAACTCGACGTCTTTCCCCGTGTAGTCGTAGTCGACGCCCTCGACGAGCACGACGAGATTCGATTTTCCGAAGACGTCCTGCGGGGTCGGTACAAACGTTTGCACGATCACTTCAATCGGATTGCGATGCGTGAAGATCGCAAAGCCGGCGAGCGCGGATCCGGCTCCAAGCAAAATAAACCCAAGCACGAGCGCGGCCCGCCGCAGCCAACGCGGAGTGCGAGCTTCGTGAGTCTCCTCACTTGGCGACGGTGACGGACCCAAGTGCTTACCCAACCTCGACTGACTCCCGCACGGAAGCATCTCCGTAGAAATCGAACGGTCCATGACCGTCCAGTGTTACCTCGACGAAATCGCCGATACGCGCCTCTCCGCTAAAGTAGACCCCTCCATCGACGCCCGGCGCCTCCCCTTGCGAACGACCGAACCAGGCGTCATGCGTACCGAGCGCTACGCGAAGCGGATCGCTCTTGCGAAACCGGCGGCGCTCTTCGACCAGCACGCGCACCCGTTCCCCGAGACGTTTGCCGCGAGCGCGTTCGGAGGCTAGGCGCTGCGCTTCGCGCAACCGGACCAGCCGCTTGCGCCGCTCGCGAACCGGCACTTTTCCTGGAAGCTCTGCGCCCGGCGTCCCCTCCTCCGCACTGTACTCAAAGAAACCGACGCGGTCCAACTCCGCGCGCTCGATCCACTCTTGCAGGTATGACACGTGTTCCTCGGTCTCGCCTGGGAAACCGACGATGAAGGTCGAGCGCATTGTGATGCCGGGCACGCGCGCGCGGAAGTCCTCGATGATCTCCAAATAGCGCTCGCCGTTCGAGGGCCGAAGCATCGCGCGCAGCACCTCTGGGTGCGCGTGCTGCAGCGGCATATCCATGTACTTACAAACTTTGGGAAGCGCAGCCATCGTGTCGATCAATTCGCGGTCGACCGTGGCCGGATAGAGATACAGCAGCCGAATCCACTCGAGGCCGTCGATCTCGTGCAATTGCTCCAGCAAGTTCGCGAGCCCACCGCGGCGCGCGCCGCGATCGCGCCCATACATCGACGTGTCTTGCGCGATCAAAATCAGTTCCTTGGTTCCGGCATCGGCGAGCGCGCGCGCCTCTTTGAGGATCGACTCCTCGCTGCGGCTTCGGAACTTTCCGCGCAATTTTGGAATGATGCAAAACGTGCATGGATGATCGCATCCTTCGGCGACCTTGAGATACGCGGTCGCTCGCGGAGTTGTCACGAGGCGCGGAAGAAAATCATGTTCGGGTTCGGCCTCGAAAGCGAGACGAATCGGTCGCTGCCCCGCCTTTACGTCGTCGAGAAGCTCGACGATGCTTCCATAGGACCCAGTGCCGATGACACCGTCGATCTCCGGGATGAGCGATTGCAGCTGTTCGCCATAGCGCTGCGCGAGACAACCCGCGACCACTAGTTGTTGACCGCGGCGCTTGCGTTGCGCGTGTTCGAGAATCATCTCGGTTGACTCGGCCTTGGCCGGGTCGATAAATGCGCACGTATTGATCACGACCGTATCCGCATCGGCGGCCTCGCCGACGAGTTCATATCCGGCGGCGCCAAGCTTGGCGATCATGACCTCGGTGTCGACCAGATTCTTAGCGCAGCCGAGACTGACGAAATGTGCCTTCATCTATAATTCACGAACTGCAGGGGCAGCTCGAAGTCCATGGCTTTTAAATCGGCGATAACCTTTTGCAGGTCATCGCGGCTCTTGCTTGAGATACGAATCTGCTCGTCCAGATACTGCGCGTTCACTTTGAGCTTGAGCGCCTTGATCCGCTCCATGAGCGGTTTGCTCTTTTCCTTAGGAATACCGTTGCGCAGCGTGATGACGCGCCGCACGGTTCCGGTAAACGCCGGCTCGAGCTCGCCGATATCGAACGCCTTGATGTCGATCCCGCGCTTGACGGCCTTGCCTTGCAGGACGTCGATCACGTTACGCATCTTCATTTCGTCGTCGGAAACGACGGTGATCTTCTTCCCATCGCTCTCGATCGACGTCTTCGAATTCTTGAAGTCGAAGCGATTCTCGATTTCACGGCGGGCTTGGTTGAGCGCGTTATCTAGCTCTTGCTGGTCGATGCGTGATACGACATCGAACGACGCTTCGCTCGGCATGGATAATCAGGGCTTCCTTTTCGATGGAGTTATAGCGTGAAGGTGCGTTCGACGACGTCGCCGGCCGCGCCAAGTCTTCCAACGCTCTTGCCGTCGATAATGACCTCGACGCCGCCGGCATTGCCGATCCGCAGCCTCGCAGTCTTTCCGTGGAACTGGCGAACCGTCCCGGCCGGAAACGTACCCTCCATGCTAACATTCCCGTCAACCGTGACCCTAAGCCATGAGGGGGCCGAAACCCGCACCTCCAAATTGGCCGTTCCGGACGCTAGGGGCGTCGGGCTCGGGCTTTCGCTTGGGTTCACGGTCGGGCTCGCGCTCGGGCTCTCGCTGGAATTCACGCTCGGATTCTCGCTTGGACTCGGGCTCGCCGCAGTGCTGGGCGCGGTGTCTGCCGCAAGTCCCGCGGCGCTGGCCGATGCGACGACTCCAGGGTTATTAGAAGGAAGTGCGCTCGCGCTCTGCCGCGCGCGAAGGGTCGCCTCGTTGTAGACGACGACGGCGATTAGCACCACGGCGACGAGCGAGGCGATCCAGATGAGCGGCGAGAGCGCTCGGGCGGGGGGCTCTTCGTCGGCGAGATAGCTGGTTTTGGGAGGCGCACCCGGAGCGGACGGCACGGGCGGGGGAGGCGCCGACGCCTGACTGTTGAACTCGGCGACGACTTCTTCAGATTCAAGCCCGAGGAAGCGCGCGTAGGTGCGAAGGAAGCCGCGAATATAGACCGGAGCGCCGATCGCGCTCCAATTCTCGTCTTCGATGGCAGCCAGATAGACCGAGCGAATGCGAATGTGCTCGGCCACATCGGAGAACGTGAGGCCGCGAGCCTCGCGTGCGGCGCGAAACCGCTCACCCAGCGCTGGCATTGGGGCTTTGAGTTAGTCCCTTTCTCCTGTTATCCTGTGCAACGGAATCATGAGCAAACTTAGGAGTCTGTCGGAGTACGGTCATCAACGCTGTTTGGCGTGCCGCCGCCTGACGGCAAGGATCGACGAGTGTGGAATGACCGCGTCATTTGAGCGAGGAGAGACGCCGACCGTCAGACGGCGCCGCGCCAAACCCGAAGGGCTCCGAAGGATTTCGGCGACTTCTTTGTCGCTCAGTCGGTCACAGAGCGTTACTATGCTCCCTCCTTTGCTCCGCGAATTCATCCGAAATCGTTCTGGAGCAGCGTAGATGAGCGTACTCCGGCAGACTCCTCGGGTTATCGCCGCAATGAGCGGCGGAGTCGATTCGGCAGTGGCCGCCGGTCTCTTGGTGGAGGCGGGCTACGACGTCATCGGCGTAACGATGAAGATGTATTCACCGACGCGTGCACCGCACGCCAAGAGCTGCTGCGGCGTCGATGACTTTGACGACGCACGGCGCAGCGCGGCGGTCCTCGGGATCCCACACTACGTGTTGAATTTTGAGCAGACATTCCGCCGCAACGTCATCGATCGATTCATCGACGACTACGCGCACGGCCGCACGCCGAATCCGTGCGTTTCGTGCAACAACTTCGTCAAACTTGGCACGCTCGCGGAGTACGCCGACCGCCTTGGCGCGCAGTACGTCGCAACCGGCCACTACGCCCGTCTCGAGCGCGACGCGCAAGGACCGCATCTTTATCGGACGCCGAACGCCAAGGACCAGTCCTACACGCTCGCACAACTCTCGCGCGATCAGCTCGCAACGCTGCTGCTGCCGGTCGGTACGATGGAAAAGCCGGTCACGCGCGAGCACGCCCGGCGTATGGGATTGCCGGTGCACGAGAAGGCGGAGTCGCAAGATATTTGCTTCGTGGAGGGCGGCGACTATCGCGACGTGCTCGAACGCTTGCAGCCGCAAATCAATCGCGAAGGTCCGATCGTCGATACGTCGGGCGTTGCGGTCGGAACGCACGGAGGCATCGCGAACTACACAGTCGGTCAGCGCGCAAAACTGCCCGCGGGAAACGACGGCGCGCGATACGTTACGCGGATCGAGCCAGGCAGCAATACGATCGTGATCGGACGCGAGGACGAACTGCTGTCGACGACACTCGTCGCCGACGACGTGAACCTTCTTCAACCGCAGCGATTTTCTCACGGTCGTATCAGCGTTCGTGCGATGGTTCGCTACCGTGCGACACCCGCCGCGGCCCAAGCTACGATCGACGGCAGTGGGGCTTTGTACCTACGGTTCGCCCAGCCGCAGCGTGCGGTGACACCCGGGCAGCTAGTTGCTATCTTCGACGATGCCGACGAGGTACTCGGCGCGGGAACTATTCGCAAGATCGGCTAACTGTTGCAGCGGGAGTGCAGTATGGCGACCCTTCCGCGCGACGACTATCTCAAAATCCTCGATACGGCGGCTGGGCTCGCGCAGAACGGCTTGACGATCTTCTGCTGGGAACCATCCAAGCGCTACCCTCGTTACGAATGGGCAAACGATATCGTGGTCGCTCGGACCAAGACGGACCGCGCCGAATTGCTCGGCGAAGATCCGACGTTCCTATCGATCGGTAACAACGCGCGTTTAACCGACATCGCGCGCGAGCACGTCGACACCGGCGATGAGAGCCCGTTTGAAGTCGAATTAACCCTCAGGGACGGCTCCACGTTTTGGATCGAATGCGCCGTTCGCGCGCTCGAGCCAGCTCCGAATGGGGCGTTGCGTTTCTTTTGCGCATCGCACGTAATCGATCGCCGCAAGGCGTACCAGCACCGCAGTAGACTCATGAGCGCGATGGCCGACAATGCTCCGGCCGGAATATTCATCGTGCGGTTGCGCGGCGCGGACCTACTCTCGCCTCCGGTGGTCTACACCAACCCGACCTTCTCGCGTATGACCGGCTACACCCAGGATGAGCTCGAAGCCGGCGTGTACCCCCGAATCCTTGATGACGGCACGAATCGGCGGCTGGTAAGTGAGTACGCGAAAGCCGTCTTGCGCGGAGAATCAGTCGTGACCGAACTCCAACTCCGTCGTAAAGACGGAACGCCGTTCTGGGCCGAGGTTCGCGCGCACCCGCTCGAAACGCCGACGGTCCACTGCGCGGTTGTCCTGCTTGATACGACCGCGAGACGCGAAGCGCAGGACGCGATGAGCCTGCTCACGGAAGGCGTGGCGCAAGCGAGTGACTTCATGATCGTCACCGACGACACGCCTCCCTCCGAGGACGGTCCGATGATCCTCACCGTGAACAGGTCGTTTCTCGAAGCCACCGGTTTCGAGGAAGCGGAGCTCGTCGGCAGCCCATATACCGTCATGTATTCGCCGCACAACCCACCCTCGGTGATGGGCGCCATTCGGAACGCGATCGAAACGGAGCAGCCCAACTATCGCGAAGTCCTCGTGCATCGTAAGGACGGTTCGGAGTTCTGGATCGAGTTCGTCGATCGGCCATTCGTCACGCGGCACGGCCGGCACTTACGCCTGATGGTCGGACGCGACATCACGCTACGGCGGCGGTCGACCAACCAAATCGCGCTGCTCTTCGCGGCGACCGAAAAGGCAGAAACCCCGGTTGCGATTTACGACGCGAACGAGGGCGGCGAGCTCACGCTCTCCTACGAGAACGAGATCGCAGCCAAACGGCAATGTTATCATCTACTCGAGTTGTGGAACCGCAGCGACGCGGAGAGCCGTTCGACGCGGCGCCGACTGGAGAGCGGTGAAGGCCTCGTTCTGACCTATACGCGCAGCGACGAGCGCGGCGATTCAGAACTCGTGCAAATGGCCGCACGGCCGGTTCGAAACGAAAGCCGCCTCGAGGCCGTGCTCACGCAGGAACGAATTCTCGTAACCAAAGGCGCGGGCAGCCGCAGCGCGCACGCAAGAGTCATCGAACTAGCGACGATGCTCCCCACGCTCGACCGCGCGGAGGGACTTCCGGAACGCGTGGAAGCGCTCGGCGTCCTCTTGAACGGCGCGTTCGGCGCGTCGATGGAACAACTGGACTTTAGCGCAAACGGCTCGGTCCACATCGATGAGGGCCGTCGGATCGCCGTTTTTGCTCGCGACGGCGTTGCGACGCGCGTCACCTGGCCTGAGTCGCTGGACCCGCTCGGTGTGACGGCGCTGCGGTTTGCGATCGAGGCCGCGCTGGACGGCACCTAAGCCGTTGCCAATGCCATATCGGGACGCAGGTTCCAGTACGTGTCGCGGATGACTGGATTGAAACCGGCGGTGATGACTGCCTTCTCGAGATCACGGCGCGTTGCTTCGTTGCTCGCGCCTGCATCGCGCACGACGCGATCCTCGATGATCACACCGCCCATGTCGTCGCAGCCGTAGAACAGCGCGAGCTGCCCCATCTTGAGGCCCGGCGTAAGCCACGAGGCTTGGAGATGGGCGAAGTTGTCCATGTAAAGCCGCGACACCGCGAGCACGCGCAGATACTCGAGTGCCGTTGCCTCCTTGCCGCGCAACGGCGTCTTGAACGGAACGTAGAACCACGGAATGAACGCGGTGAAACCACCCGTTTCGTCTTGCAATTCGCGCAAGACGTGCATGTGCTCGATGCGCTCTTCATCGGTCTCGATCGAGCCGTACATCATGGTCGCTGTGGTCGGCATTCCCAAATCGTGCGCTTGGCGCATGACGTCGAGCCACTCGTGCGGCGTGACCTTGCGCGCCGAGATGCGCTTGCGCACCCGTTCGACCAAGATCTCCGCGCCCGCGCCGGGTAGCGATTTCAAGCCGGCCGACTTGAGGCGCTCGAGAACGGCGCGCGGCGTCAGGTTCTCCACCTTGGCAAGGCCGGTGATCTCGGAGACCGAGAGCGAGTGGATATCGACCTTCGGGTATTCTACGCGTACCCGCGCAAAGAGCTCTTCGTACCACCGCAGCGGCAGATCGGGGTTGACGCCGCCTTGAATCATGATTTGCGTCGCGCCTTGATCGGCCGCGTACTTGACGCGCGCCAACACCTGGTCGTGAGAGAG
>Ga0302324_100004058_pt1 | contig 32678 bp, 32 predicted proteins | sample Palsa_T0_1_FD_201949 | JGI IMG/M metagenome (GOLD analysis project Ga0302324, IMG submission 201949) | Peat permafrost microbial communities from Stordalen Mire near Abisko, Sweden - Palsa_T0_1 | ecosystem: Environmental > Terrestrial > Soil > Palsa > Peat permafrost | place: Sweden: Abisko... | reverse complement strand
AGACGGCCGCCAGCTTCCACCCCAGGTCAACGGCATCGCCGATGCCGGTGTTGAGGCCGTGACCGCCGAAGGGCGGGTTGAGGTGCGCCGCATCCCCGGCGAGGAACACGCGCCCCACCCGCGCACGATCGACCAGCTGCATGCGGGCAGTCCAGGGATCGGTCGAGAGGATCTTCGCGCCGACCGCGTAGCCGGCGGCGCCGTCGATGATCGCCGCGCCGTCGCGCTCGCCGGTCTCGCGGTCGACCCCGACCGCCCCGATGAACCACGTGCCCGCGAGATCGATCGGCCCCATGAACGATGGCGCGTGCACGTTGACGGTCCAGTACTGGACCGCGGGGCCGTGCGCGGTGCGCGCCAGCAACTCAGGCGCCCGGAACAGCATCCCGAAGTTCGGGCGCAGCGCCTGCTCGCCCACGTATTTGGCCCCGATCGCCTCGCGCACGGCGCTGCGTCCCCCATCGCAGCCGACGGCGTAATCGGCGGCGAGATTCTCGTGTGTGCCCGAGCGCTCATCGCGGACCGACACTCGCACCTCGGCCTCGTCCTGGCCGACGTCCGTAACGCTCCAGCCGTAGCGTAGGGTGACCGTCTCCAGCTCCGCGGCTACATCGCGCAGTAGCTCCTCGAGCACGTACTGTGGCGCCTGCTGGCCGATCTCGGCGGCGCGGTCGCCGCGCTCGAGGCTGAGCGCCCCGGTGAAGCGCGAGAGCTCCCAGCCAGTCAGCGAGGTGCAGAACACGACGTCGCGCGAGAAGTCGACCGACAGGGGGGCGCGCTCGCGCAGCCGCTCAGCGATCCCCCATCGCCGCAGGTGCTCCATCGTGCGGATGTTCACTGTCTTGCAACGCGGCCGGGCGTGGGAGACGGTGACGCGCGGCTCGATCACGACACAGTGCACGCCGCGGCGGCCGAGCTCGATCGCGGTCGCCAGTCCGACCGGCCCGCCGCCGGAGATAGCGACCTGGGTGCCGCGGGTGGCGGCCGAGCCGGGCATCGACAAAACTCTACGTACGACGGTGTTGCGATGAGTCAAGCTGCAGCTCGATCCGAGGCGCTTCGCGCTTGACGTAGACCACGTCAAGGTCCGGCAGGCTGCGTCTGCTGCGCGCCGTGGTCAGGACGGGGGCTCCGCCAGCCTTCTGGAGAGGTCAACGTGCAGGTCTGTCACCAGGCGTAGTCTTCAGGTGCGGTGCGGTAGCCCGGGAAGATCTCGTCCAGCCGGGCAAGCACGCCGGGATCGAGTTCTAGGTCGAGAGCGCCGATGTTCTCGTCCAGCTGGTCGACGGTGACGGGACCGATAATCGGGCACGTGACCCCTGGCCGTGAGAGCAGCCAAGCCAGGGCCACCAGCGCGGGCGATGCGCCCAACTCGGCACACAATCGCTCGTAGCGTTCCAACTGTGGACGCCATCGCGCGAGCACCTCAGGTGAGACTCGGTGCCCCTTGGGACCGCCCTGACCCTCTGTCGCGAGAATGCCGCCCAACAGTCCGCGCTGCAACGGCGACCAGACCAATATCCCAACGCCGTATGCACGCGCGGCTGGAATAACCTCTCTCTCTATGTCACGCGTCACCAGGCTATATATGGATTGCTCACTTACCAAGCCCAACAAATGCCGCGCGCGCGCCTCCTCCTGGGCCTGTGCGATATTCCAGCCTGCGAAGTTGGAGGAGCCAACGTAAAGGATCTTCCCCTGTGCTCGCAGGACCTCCATTGCCTCCCAGATCTCATCCCATGGGGTGCCGCGATCCACGTGGTGCATCTGGTAGAGGTCGATGTAGTCCGTCTGGAGCCGTTTCAGCGAAGCGTCGCAGGCTCGGCGGATATGCAGGGCCGACAGTCGTCCGTCGTTGGGCCAATCGCTGAGCGGTTGATAGACCTTCGTTGCGAGGACGGTTCTCTCACGACGGCCGCCACCCTGAGCGAACCAACGGCCAATGAGATTTTCTGACCAGTCCTTGCCTTCCTGCCAGCCGTACACGTCAGACGTATCGAAGAAATTGATTCCGTGCTCGTGGGCGCCGTCCATGATCGCGTGTGACTCTGATTCCGGGGCGCTTGACTCGAAGGCGAGTGTCCCTAGGCACAAGCGACTCACGACCACGCCAGCGCGGCCAAGATGTGTGTAGTCCATCCGACTGATCCCTTCCGCGTCAGTTGGCGGTCGTGGTGAGTGTAAAGCGCATCGGAGACGTGCACGCCCCAGGTAGCGGGCCCGCGGAGTCATAGGCTTTCTCCATGGCGGTATGGACCTCGAAGCGGTGGGGGGCGCCGCGCCACTGCGCTCGCCGGGGCTCAAAGAAGACGCTATCGCCGGTCGATTTACAACCGGCAGGCTATGTCAATCGGTTCGGGATCGCCGCGGCCTTTGAGGTCGAGCAACTGGTCGCCCGGTGAGCCGCAGCGTGAGCGAGGCTCGGCACTCGCCGTCTCGGGCTCCACGGCCTCAGACCGCGCTGCCCCCCTGTGCGCTCATTGACGAGCGCCGAGGAACTTCTCGATCTCGCGTCGGGTATTCAGCAGGCTGTGAGCGAAGTGTTGCTCGTGGGCCTCGAAGCGCTGGGTGGGTGCCACCACGGTCACGGCCGCCAGCACCGATAGGGCATCCGAGATCACGGTCGCCACAGCGGAGATGCCGATCGTGTGCTCATCGTGATCGAAGGCCACCCCGGTCTCCGCGACCTCGGCAAGCTCCTTCCACAGCTGCGCACGCGAGGTGATGGTGTTCGGAGTCAGCGCCTCGAGGCGTCTGGGCAGCAAGCGCTCGGCTTGATCGCGCGGAAGCGCCGCAAGCAGTGCTTTGCCGTTAGCCGAGCAATGCAGCGGGAACGCGGCACCGACGCTCGAAACGGCCCGGAGCCGATGCACTCCGGGGATCTGGTCGATGAATCGCACCTGGGATCCCTCGAGAATCGCCACATCGACCGTCTCCTGCACCTCGGCGGCCAGATTCCGCAGGAACGGTTTGATCTCCTCCCGCACGTCCCGCCACCCGGCGGCGCCCAACCGCGCCAGCAGCGGGCCGAGCCGCATCCGGCCCTTGGGGCTCGCCGGGATGACGAACCCCTCGTCGGCCAATCCGACGGTGAGCCGGTGCACGGTCGAACGGGCGAGGCCGACGCGCGCGGCGATCTGAGTCAGGCTGAGCCCATCGGGCTCGCCCTCCAGGGCGCGGAGGATGTCCGCGACCCTGCTGATGACCTGAACGCTGTTCTGACTTCGCGCGCCGCCGTTGTCCAGCTCGCGATCCTCGGTGATCTTGCCCGGCGCCACCTCACCGAGCGTACCGTACGGATCTCGGGACTCCGTCCGGGATCAAGCCGGAACTCGCCGCTCGGATCGACAATGACCACGAGCCGGACGATGCACCCGTCACCGTTGCGCCGGCGCCGGTGTGACGGTCCTCAGCGGCATCGATGCCGAGAGCGCCGACTCCCGGCATGCGGGACATCCAATCTGCTCTGCGGGAGCGTACTGTAGGCTTTGGCGGTGTGCACGTGGTTCCCGGACCCCGACGGAGGGGACGCTGATGGGGCTCCCGACGACGAGTCCAGACCCGCCCTTCCGGATCACTCGGATCAGTCACGTCGTGCTGGCCGTCACCGACCTGGAAGCGAGTCTGGCTTTCTACACGGGCCTGATCGGACTCGTCGTCACCGAGGCCGGCGACGACGCCGTCTACCTCCGCGGGGTCGAGGAGAGCGCACACCACAGCGTCGTGCTGCGCCGCAGCGACCGAGCCTGCGCGGAGCGGCTCGGATTCCGTGTTGCCGCCGAGGACGACCTCGACGCCGCCTTCGCTCACTTCGAGCGCCGCGGATTGGCCGCCCACTGGAGTGACACCGTCCACCAGGGCCGCACGCTGCACGCCACCGACGTCGGCGGGGTAGCGATCGAGCTGTGCGTCACGATGCCGAGCCGGCCGCGGAGGGTGCTGGACTTCGCCGCCTTCCGGGGCGCCGCCGCCACCCGCATTGATCATGCGCAGGTTCACGTGACCGATCCGGGGGCGTACGCCGGCTTTTACACCGAGCTCGGCTTTCGGATCTCGGAGTACGCGACCGCGACCGGAACCCCGGACGCCCCGCTGCAGGGCGTCTTTCTCGCCCGTAAGGGCGACATGCTCGATCTCGTCGCGTTCGTCAACCGAGGCCCGCGCCTGCATCACGTCGCGTTCACGGTCCACGACGCCTCGATCAAGCTGCCGGCCGTGTGTGACCGCGCGACCAGCCTCGGGCTGCGCGACTGCATCGACTATGGGCCAGGCCGCCATGGGCTCGCGCCGCAGCAGTTCCTGTATCTCACAGATCCGGATGGGCACCGCATCGAGCTGGTCAGCTACGCCTACCAGCTGCTCGACCCCGAGATCGAGCCGGTGGGCTGGGCGCTGGACGATCCTCAAGGGGTCACCCAGTGGGGCCCACCCCCGCCGGCCTCGTGGTGGGAGCAGGCCAGCCCGTTCCGGGGCGTCGATGTCTGTTCGCCGTACGAGCCCACCTGACGATCATGGATCTCGGAATCAGCGGCCGGCGAGCCATCGTATGTGCGTCAAGCCGGGGGTTGGGTCGCGCCTGTGCCGATGCGCTGGCCGGCGAGGGCGTCGACCTGGTGATCAACGGCCGCGAGCCCGAGCGGCTCAAGCACACGGCCGCCGAGCTGCGGCGCGCCCATCCCGGGGTGGTGATCACCGCGGTGGCGGCAGACGTCACGACGATCGAGGGCCGGGAGGCTCTGCTCGCCTCGTGTCCGGATCCCGACATCGTGATCACCAACAACGCCGGTCCGACGCCGGGGCCACCGCTGTCGGCGTCATATCAGGCCTGGAGCGAGGCGTTGAACGCGAACATGCTCGCCGCCTTGATGTTGATCGGAGCCGTCGTGCCGGCGATGACCGAGCGGCGGTTCGGCCGGATCGTGAACATCACCTCGGCGATGGTGACCACGCCCCGAACGCCGCTGGCGATCTCCGCCGGGCCGCGCGCAGGCCTCACCGCCGTCTGCAAGGCAATCTCGCTCGAGGTGGCCAGACATAACGTGACCATCAACAACCTGTTGCCCGAGCGCTTTGACACCGACCGCCAGCGCTACATGGCGCAGCGGGACTCGGCCGCCCACGGCATCACCTACGAGGAGGCGCGTCAGCGCCTGGTGGACACAATCGCCGCCGGGCGCATGGGCCGCCCGGAGGAGTTCGGTGCCACCTGCGCATTCGTCTGCTCCGCGCATGCCGGATACATGAGCGGAATGAACATTCACCTCGACGGCGGGTCCTATCCCGGACTGGTGTGAGCAGTGGTGGACAAGGTCCACGTGACGGACGGCGGTGCAGCCCGTCAGACGTGGGTTGTAGCGACGCAAATCACGTAGCCTCAAACGAGACAACCATCTGCTGGTCGGGACAGAGGAGACACGCGTGACCACTTCGGCGCCGGACATCGCCCGTATCCAGGAGCACCAGCTCTACATTGACGGCCGCTGGGCGCCGGCGAGCGATGGCGAGCTGTTCGACGACTTCGCGCCCTACGGCGGTGAGGTGATGGCTCGAGTCGCCGCCGGAACCCGGGCGGATGCCGCGCGGGCGGTGGATGCCGCCACTCGCGCGTTCCCCGACTGGGCCGCAGCCCCGCCGGAGGCCAAGCAGGAGATTTTCCTGAGCACCGCGGCGATCGCCGAGCGCCGCCGGGAGGACATCCGGGTCCTGCTCGCCCATGAGACGGGGGCCGGGTCGACCTTCGCCGGCTTCCAGGTGGCGTGGATCGTCAAGCTTCTGCGCCAGGCCGCGGGCTGGGTCTACCTTCCGACCGGCGAGGTCATCCCGTCCGACATGCCGGGGACCATGCACATGGCCATCCGTCGTCCACTCGGCGTGGTGGCGGGGTTCAGTCCCTGGAACGGGGCGCATCTGCTTGCCTGGCGGACGATCGTCTCGCCGATCGCCTTCGGCAATACGGTGGTGCTCAAGCCATCGGAGTTTGCGCCCGTCTCGGCCGGGCTGCTGCTCGCCGAGATCCTCCAGGAGGCCGGCCTTCCAGCGGGTGTCCTCAACGTGATCACTCATGCGCCCGGAGCCGCCTCGGAGATCGCGGACGAGTTCTTCGAGAATCGGGCCGTACGCGCCATCAACTTCACGGGATCGACGGCGGTGGGCCGTCTGCTGGCCGAGCGAGCGGGGCACCACCTCAAGCGGATCGTCCTCGAGCTCGGCGGCTACAACCCGTTGATCGTCCTCCGCGATGCAGACCTCGACTACGCGGTGAACGCGGCCGCCTTCGGAGCATTCATGCACCAGGGTCAGGTCTGCATGAACGCGCGCAAGGTGATCATCGAGCGCGACATCGTGGAGCCGTTCCTGGAGAAGCTGAAGGCCAAGACCGACACCATCGTGGTCGGCGATCCCTCCGATCCGGCCACGATCATCGGACCGCTGATCACAGCTGCCGCCGTGCAGCAGGTCGGGAGCGACGTGCAGGATGCCGTCGACCGCGGCGCGCGGCTGGTCGCCGGCGGTTCCGCGGTGGGATCGTGTTACGAGCCGACAGTACTCACCGACGTCCCGCCCGACGCCCACATCTACCGGGAGGAGACGTTCGGACCGGTACTCGTGGTCGAGCCGGTGGACGGCATCGAGGCTGCGATCCGAGTCGCCAATGATCACCACTACGGACTCGCCGCCGGGGTGATCACCACCAGTCCTGACATCGGCCTGGCGGTTGCCGGCCAGCTCGAGTCCGGAATGGTGCGCATCAACGACCAGACGCTCAATGACGAGCCGCAGATGCCGCTCGGTGGCGTGCGCGACAGTGGCTGGGGACGGGCCGGCCCCCACTCGATCGAGGACTTCACCCAGCTGCAGTGGGTCTCGGTGCAGAGCGGCACGCGAACCTTCCCCTTCTGACCACAACGCAACCACGGATGCCCGCCCGGACTCAGCGCCGGTGGTGAGGTGGCGTCTGGAACAGGCCGTCGGGGTCCCGCCGGCGGCGGATCTCCTCTAGCCGTCGCAGCCGGTCCGGCGCCATGAAGGGTGCCGGCCGATTGGCGAGGTTCTCGTCGGCCAGCTGGATCCCCGAGCTGAGATGCTCCATGGCGCGCATTCGGTCGGTCACCCAGCGCACGTTGGCGGCGTCATCCTGCGCTCGCGCGGAGATCCCGTAGACGGCCAGGTAGGTCACGTCCTCGCAAGAGAACGCCATATCCGGGCGCTCCGGCCACGGTTCGCCCCAGTTCATCCACATCAGATGCGACGGCGCGCTGGGTAGCGTCAGGGCGATGCTCGTCAATCCGGGCAGCAGCTCCGGGAACGGGGCGTGGGTCCACATGTTGTCGGCCGAATACCGCCAGCCGGTCGGGTAGAGCTCCACGTTGTCGGCGACCAGGCGCTCCACGTCGGTGGCCAGACCGCGGGGAGCCGCCAGCTCCAGCGCGGTGACGGGGCAGGAATCGAGGATCTCCAGGTCCCGACGCGCCTGCTCTTCGGAGTCAGCGAACACCGGCCCGGCGACGATCACCGCCGGGTCGCGATTGCCGAACGCGCCGCGACGCACAAACGCCATCAGCTCCATCGTCCGCGGGACCTCGGGTCCGACTGCGTGCAGCCAGCCGAGTACCGGCTCCAGTTCCTGCACCGGGTACACGTTGACGGTGAGCAGGCAGACCGCAGGGCGCGGGTGTAGGCGCAGGTGAAAGCGGGTGACCGCACCGAAGAACAACGGTCCGGCGCCTCGGGCAGCCCACAGGAGGTCGGGGTGATGTTCAGCATCGGCACGGACCAGCTGACCGTCGGCGGTGACAACGTCGATCGCCTCGACGCTCATACACGCCGGACCGAGGACGCGGGAGTTCCAACCGAAGCCTCCCTGCAGCAGGTACCCGCCGAGCCCGGGGCCGGCGCAGTGCCCCGTGGGAAAGAACAGATTGTGGGGAGCGAGCGCGGCCGCCAGGGCGGAGCTGCGCATCCCCGGCCCGACGGCGGCCATCGGCGCGTGCGTGTCGATCTCGAGCCCGTCAAGTCCGGCGAGGTCGAGCAGTAGGACGTCATCGCGCAGATGCGACCCCGACCACGAGTGCCCGCCCGAGCGGACCGTCACCACGAGCCCCTCCCGCCGTGCCAGGCCGATCGCGCTCACCACATCATCTGTGTGGCGGGCTCTGACGATGGCCGCCGGCCGGCCCGCCGGCACGCGGCCGTTGGCGACCGTCGCGTCGCGTGCTCGCTCGTACTCGGGGTCGCCCTGCCGAATCAGGGCCCCAGCTAACGTCGACATGGTCCTCCCCGCTTCGCGTCCGGAGCGAGTTAGTGTACTGTTCATCGAGACGACCGCCTGCTAGTCGGGACGACCTCGCGATGGTGCCGGCGGGCAGTTGGGGTGAGAGAGGAGCCAGGTGAAGGGCAAGATCGCCATCGAGGAACACTTCCTGCCGCCAGGACGACCCGACCTGCTGTCCAACCCGGGCTGGTCGGCGGAAGCCTGGACCCAGATCACCAACGCGCTGATGGACACTGAGGCTCGGCTCGAGCTGATGGACCGAGGGGGGGTGGAGCTGGCGGTGTTGTCGCTCGCCTCCGACGGGATCCAGAAGATCCTCGATCCGCAGACTGCGGTCGCGACCGCGCGTGAGGCCAATGACGCTCTGGCCACCGTGGTCGCCGCCCACCCGGAACGGTATTCCGGCTTCGCCGCACTGCCGATGCAGGACGTCGCGGCTGCCGGATCCGAGCTGGACCGCGCCGTCACCGAGCTCGGATTCCGGGGAGCTCTGGTCAACGGCTACTCCAACCTGGGCGACCTCGACACGGCGCTGTACTACGACGACCCGGCGTACGACCCATTGTGGGAGCGCCTGGTTGCGCTCGATGTCCCGTTGTACCTGCACCCGCGCAACCCGCTGCCCGACCAGCGGCGGATCTACGAGGGGCGCCCTGAGCTGCTCGGTCCCACCTGGGCGTTTGGAGCCGAGACCGCGATGCATGCGCTGCGCATGATCGTCGGTGGTGTGTTCGACCGCTTTCCGCAGCTGACGATCGTCCTTGGACATCTGGGCGAGCTGCTGCCGTTTGCGATCCGTCGCCTGGAGCAGCGGCTCGCTCGGCTGCCCGACGTTATGCTCGAGCGCTCGCCGTCGAGTTACCTGCGGGACAACTTCTGGATCACGACCAGCGGTAACTATCACACCGCGTCGTTGGTGGGCATACTGCTCGAGCTGGGATCCGAGCGCGTGGTGTTCGCCGCCGATTATCCGTTCGAGTATCTACACGATGGCACCGATTGGATGGACGCAGTACCGATCAGCGATCGCGATCGCGAGCTGATCGGCCGTGAGAACGTCAAGCGGCTGCTCAAGCTCTAGCACCCGCTCGCGAGCACAGCAACGGGAGGTTGCGGGATGTCGATGGGGATCATGCTGGGACCGGGCGAGGGTCCGAAGATCACCGGCGGCGGGCTCGACGTATCGGTCAAGGTGACGATGGACGAACCCGCGTTCACGTCCACGTTCGAGGTCATCGTTCCACCGGGGTTCGACGTCGGCGCGCACGTCCACAGTCACGGCCAGGAAGTGTTCTATGTCGTCGAGGGCGCGATCGACGTGCTCGCCTTCGAGCCGGTCGACCGGACGATCTCCGACTGGCACCAGTGGGAGACGAGCGACGGGCGACGGTATCTGCACGGCGAGCCCGGGGCGTTCCTGTTCGTGCCCGAGAACACCCCGCACGCGTTCGCCAACACCACCAACAAGCCGGCCAAGATGTTCTTCCAGTCATCGGTCCCCGGCGGGCACGAGAACTACTTCGAAGAGCTCTCCCAGCTCTTGCAGCGATCGGAGGGCAGGCCCGATCCCAAGGAGGTGGCCAAGCTCCGCCGTCGCTACGACATCGAGCAACTGACAACCCTGCGCGACGGCCGACGCCCGGACGCCGCCGATCCCACCGCCTGAGAGGGAGCGGATATGCCACACGTGATGAAGGCCGGCGACCACAGCCGGACCGGAGCGCGACCCGACGCCGCCGGACTGGACACCCGATGGATGATCAGCTCCGACCTGGGAGGAGCGCGCCACGGCATGATCGGTGAGCTGGAGCTCGCGCCCGAGGCCACCGAGCCACTGCATCGGCACGCCAACGCCGACGAGGCGGCGTTCGTGCTGTCGGGCTCCGCCACCGTGCTCGGCGCCGACGGCGAGCAGCCCGCGCCGGCCGGCACGCTGATCCTCTCCTCGCGGGGGATCTGGCACGGTATCCGGGCCGGTGACGAACCGACCAGCGTGCTGCTGATCTACGGCGGCGAGAACACGCTCGACGCATTCGCCGTCGAGCTGGCTGGTCGTGACGCGGCCGGCGCTGCGCCCCGCACGATCAACGCCGCGGAACTGACCCCGCATCCGAACCACAACCCGGAGATGGGGTTCTTCAACATGGCCGCCAACTTCCTCGTGTCAGAGGACGGCCTGCCGGGTGCTGAGCTCGTGGTCGGCGCCGCCCACTACGGCACGCCGGATCCCAAAGGCGGGCACGCCTTGCACCGTCACCCGGCTGCAGAGGAGTTCCTCTACATCCGTGGCGGCCGGGCCTCACACCTGATGGCAGAGGGTTCGATCGCGATGGGTCCGGGCGACATCGCGTTCATCCCGACCGGGGAGTGGCACGGCATCTGGAACGAGAGTGAGTCGGCGACGCAGTCGGTGTTCGGCTACCTCGGGATCGCCAGCCTGCAGGCCGGGGGATACGAGCTCGCTGAGAACGCAAAAACGCCGGGCTAGTGGTCGCCGCCGTAGCCGAGCTCACGTGAGGCTCGCTCGGCCGTCGCCAGCAGGATCGTGGCCAGGCGGCCGGTCTCGGCGGGAGTCATCATCCGGCTCGGCAGGATCAGACCGATCACCGCCTCCAGCGCATCGTCGGCGCCGAACACAGGCGCACCGATCGCGGCTAGCCCGAAGATCATCGCGTCGACGGTCGTGCCAAAGCCCTGGCGGCGCGTCGCCTCGATCAGCGCGCGCGTCTGTGCTGCCGTGACGATCCGCGTCGTCCCCTGGCGCTGCTGGGCACGGAGCACCTCGCGAGTGACGGATTCCGGCAGCTGAGCGAGGAACACGCAGCCGACCGCAGAGTCCAACAGGGGCAGCACCGAGCCGACGCGCACGGCGATCGGCAGCGCGTGGACGCCCGTGTCCCAGCGCACCAGCGTCGGGCCGGCCTCGGTCCAAACACCGACGTTGACGGTGTGGCCTGTCTGATCGCGCAGGCCGACGGCGTGCGCCGAGATTGCGCTGACGCCGTCGGTGCGCCGTAGCGCCTCCACCCCGAGATGGCGCGACGCGGGGCCGAGGTCGTACAGGCCGCTGATCGGGCTCTGCGAGGCCAGGCCCGTGCGGACCAGGCTGGCCAGGTAGCGGTGCACCTTGGCTGGGTGCAACTGCGCTGCTCGCGCGACCTCGGACAGAGCCATCGGCCCGCGCCCCTGCTCGAGCGCCAGCAGGACCCGCGCGCCCACCTCGATCGACTTGATCCCCTGGGGCTGGCCGGGCTGTCTCGTGGTCACGAGCGGCGGCGCGGGTCGCGCGGCCGGTGCGCCGGTCACACCGGTCACGCGGGTGCTGCCGATCTGGCCGGCGAGCGCAGCGCGGACGCGAGCTCGGTCAGCAGCGCGGACAGGCCGGCCACCTCGGCAGTCGCTCCGTAGACGTACCAGTCGGGCCGAACCACCACCGCTTCGACGTCGCGCGCTCCGAACCACTCCGAGTAGACCTGCTCCACGTCGACCAGCTCGATGACCTGCCGGAGGAGGTGATCGCCTGTCCGTGGATCTGCTCCCGCAGTCACCGGATCGCCGTTCTCGGCTGCGCGGTCCGCCTTCGTCGCCTGCTCGGGTTCGCCGACCACCGCCACCCGACCCCCGAGCGTCTGCCAGAACTCGACCTGAGCGGCGCTGAGCGCGCCCAGCATCTCCCGGTGCCGCGCCACGATCACCGGCCCGGAGCCGAGCAGATCGTCGAAGCGCTGCGGCTCGCCACCGCGCCTGGCGACCACACCTTGCACGAACCGCTCGCCCGCGTGCGGCGCAGCGGACGCGACCAGTCCCGCGCCCAGCCCCGGAAAGACGATCTTCGCCGGTGTCTGCTCGGCCCGACGCTGAGCGATCAACCGCCGGTCGCGCTCGTGCGCTGCCGCCGGATCGCGCAAGGTCTGCACGCGTCCGAGCTCGATCGCCTTCTCGGTGATGAAGCGGACGTGGGGCTCGCGTTCGACTTGGTAGGTGTCCAACACCGCAGCGTCGGCCCGGCCGGTGAGGACGAGGTCGAGCTTCCATGCAAGGTTGTGGCTGTCACGGATCCCCGAACACATCCCCTGGGCAAGGAACGGCGGCATCTCGTGTGCGGCATCTCCGGCGAGCATCACCGGACCGGATCGCCAGCGCTCGGCGATCCGAGAACGAAACACGTAGTTGGCGACACGGATCAATTCCGCGTCTTCGCGGCTCAGGTAGCCGGCCACTCGCTCCCATACGCGCTCGGGGTCGGTCGCCCGCCCCGGCGCCTCGTCGGGATCGAGCATGAAGGAGAAGCGATGGTGCTCGGGACCGATCCGGACGATCGCGATCGGCTGCGCCGGATCGCACACCTGGCGGAAGCTGGGCACTGCGGGGAGGTGGCGCCGCTTGTGGAAGTCGCACACCAGCCAGTTCTCCTGAAACGCATAGTCCACCAGCTCGACGCCCAGTGCGGGGCGCACGAAGCCCGCACCGCCGTCGGCGCCGATAACGAACCGCGCATGAACGCCGGACCGCACGTCCCCTGGCCCCACCGCCGTCAGCTCCACCCGGTCGTCGGACATATTCAACCCGTCGACGACGACCCCCTGACGCACCTCGACCGTCGGCAGCGACCTGCAGAAACCGTCGAGCACCGTCTCCAGGTGAGGCTGGTACATCATGTACAGCGCCGCCCAACCGCCCGGCGCGAGACTGTCGTAGCTGACCTCGAGCAACATCTCCCCGGCGCCGTTGACCCACTCGTAGTCGGTCTGCACGACCGTACCCGGCATCACCGCCTCGACGAGGCCGAGCTTCTGGAACGTCCGCATGATCTCGTCGTCGAAGCACGCCGCCCGCGGCAGGTTATACAGGCCGTCGTAACGCTCGAGGACGACGACGTGGTGACCTTGGCGTCCGAGCAGCGCGGCCAGCATCATGCCCGTCGGCCCGTAGCCGACCACGGCCACATCGCACGTGGTGATGGGGGCGGCGCTGGTGTCGATCGAGGGCTCCGAGCCCGACATACGTTTCATTATGCATAGCGTGCTCACTCATGCATAATGTGTGACGGCTACCGAGAGGAGGGTGAGGCGTGCTGGGCAAGATCGCGGTTGAGGAACATTTCGTCACGTCCGCGCTCGCGGACACGATCTTCGGCAGCATCGGCTGGGACGTCGCGGAATGGCGCGAGATGGCCCGCCAGCTCCAGGACACCGGCCCCGGGCGGCTCGCCGAGATGGACGCTGCGGGGATCAAGATGTCGGTCCTCTCGCTGGCCGCACCCTGTATCCAGGACGAGTTCGACGCCGCTCGGGCGACGGCGCGCGCCCGGGCTGCCAACGATGCCCTGGCGGCGGTCGTCGAGCAGCACCCCGACCGCTACGCCGGGCTGGCCGCACTGCCGATGCAGGACCCGACCGCCGCCGCCGACGAGCTGGGCCGCTGCGTCACCCAGCTGGGCTTCAAGGGGGCGCTGGTCAACGGCTACTCGAGTGTCGGCAATCTGGAGACGGCGGCCTACTATGACGAGCCGCAGTACCTCCCGTTCTGGGAGCGCGTTGCCCAGCTCGACGTGCCGTTCTACCTGCACCCGCGCAATCCCCTGCCCACGCAGCGGCGAATCTACGACGGGCGGGAGGTGCTGCTCGGACCGACGTGGGCGTTCACAATGGAGACCGCGTCGCACTGCCTGCGGCTGATCGTCAGCGGCCTCTTCGACCGGCTCCCGAGCCTGCAGATCGTGATCGGCCACATGGGTGAGCTGCTGCCGTTCGCGGTGCAGCGCACCGAACAGCGGCTATCGCACATCCCAGCCTACGACCTGGAGCGCTTACCCCAACAGTGCCTGCGGGAGAACTTCTGGCTCACGACCAGCGGCAACTTCCACACGCCGTCCTTGATCGGCGCGCTGCTGCAGGTTGGCGCCGACCGGCTGCTGTTCGCGGCCGACCATCCGTTCGAGCGGGCCGGCGAAGCGGCCATGTGGTTTGACGCCACGCCCATCAGTGAGGCCGACCGGCGCAAGATCGGCTGCGACAACGCCACGCGAGCGTTCAAGCTGTGACTGCCGCCGGCTCTAGACCCGATGCGTCGGCAAGTGGCCGTACCCCGCCGGAGGCAATCACCGCTCAGGTGCTGGCCAGCTTCGAGTCGACTCCGGACGCCCGGCTGCAGGAGCTCATGCGCAGCTTCATCGGTCACCTGCACGCCTTCATCACCGAGGTGGGACTCAACGAGGACGAGTGGTCAGATGCGATCCGGGTGCTCACCGACACCGGGCACATCACCGACGACCAACGCCAGGAGTTCATCCTCTGGTCCGACACGCTCGGCGTCTCGATGCTCGTTGACGCGCTTTCGCATCGCCTGCCTCCGGGTGCGACCGAGTCGACCGTCCTGGGACCGTTCTACGTGGCCGGTTCGCCGCTGCGCGAGTTGGGGGCCAATATCGCCGAGCAGGAGGCCGGGACCCCGGCGTGGATCCACGGCTCGGTGCGCTCGCTTGACGGCACGCCGATCGCCAACGCCGAGCTCGATGTGTGGCAGAACGGCGACAACCGTCTCTACGCCGTCCAGGACGACGACGCGCCCGACGACCATCTGCGCGGCCGCTTCGCGACCGATCCCGACGGACGGTTCGCGTTCCAGGCGGTGCGTCCCGTCCCATATACGATCCCCAACGACGGGCCGGTGGGGCGGATGCTGGAGGCGACCGGCCGCCACCCGTGGCGCCCGGCGCATATTCACCTCGTGGTCCGCGCGCCAGGCCACGCCGCGCTGACCACGCACATCTTCGATGCCGAGAGCGAGTACCTGGACCGCGACACGGTGTTCGCGGTCAAGCCATCGCTGCTGCGCACCTTCCGGGAGCGACCGGCCGACGACCCCGACCGTCCCGCGGGGGTCAATACCCGTTGGGTCTCGCTGGAGCTGGACCTGATCCTTGCGCCCGGCGACGCCAGCCACGACGCGGTCATCGACCGCGGGCGCACGCATTGATCAACACATCGACAGAGGGAGCGGATCATGGGTGATCTGGACGGAAAGGTCGCAGTGGTGACGGGCGCGGCCCGCGGCATCGGCCTGGGCTGTGCCGAGTGCCTCAGTGAAGCCGGCGCTTCGGTGGTAATCGCCGACATCGACCAGGCGGTCGCCGAGCAGAGCGCGGAGTCGCTGCCCGGCCCGGCGATCGCGATCGAGCACGACGTGCGCGTGGGCGACTCTGCGGTAGCGCTGGCCGCGAAGGCCAGAGAGGCCTACGGAAAGATCGACATCCTGATCAACAACGCCGGCGTCGGCCCGAAGCCGACCCCGGTCCAGGAGATGTCCGACGAGGAGTACGACCGGGTGATGAACGTCAACGGCCGGGGAGTGTTCCTGACCACGCGAGCGTTCGTCCAGGGGATGATCGACCAGGGCAGCGGCCGGATCATCAATATCTCCTCGATTGTCGGTCAGACCGGTTTCGGAATGGTGCTCCAGTACGTCGCCTCGAAGTTCGCCGTGGTCGGGATGACCCAGAGCCTTGCTCACGAGCTGGCCCCGCACGACATCACCGTGAACTCGATTCATCCGGGTATCCTGGAGACCGATCTGCACTCGGCGGTGGTCGACGCGTTTTCCGAGATGCAGAACATGTCAGTGCAGGAGGGGTGGGAATGGTTCCGCGGTCGGATCCCGCTGGGCCGGTTCCAGACACCCCGCGACATCGGCGAGATGGCCGCCTTTCTCTCCTCGGACAAGGCCCACAACATCACCGGCGCCGCCTTCAACGTCGACGGCGGCTGGGAGATGCACTGACCGCAACGCCCGCCGGCCCGCGCCGAGCGAGGTGTCGTTCGCGAGCGCCGGTGAGGTTAGTCCGCGAGCGAGAGCAGCTCGCGGGCGCGGCTGGCGTCGGCAGGCTCGCGCTCGATCGCGCGCGCGATCGCGACCAGCCGCTCCACGAGCTCGGAGTTGGAGCCGGCCGGGACGCCCCGCCGCAGCATCAGCGTGTCCTCCATGCCGGTGCGGGCGTTACCCCCCAGAGCGAGTCCGATGGTCGTCATCTGCAGATTGGCGCGGCCGATCCCGATCACCTGCCACACCGAGCCCGCGGGGAGCCGCGCGACGATCGACATCAGCGACTCGACGGTCGCCGGGGCTCCGCCGCGTACACCGAGCACGATCGAGAACTGCAGCGGTTCGGCAAGCAGACCCTCGGCGACCAGCGACAGCGCCACGTCCAGGTGGCCGGTGTCATAGATCTCCAGCTCGGGTCTGATGCCGAGCTCGCCCATCCGGGAGGCGAGACGACGAACGCCCTCCGGGGGGTTGCGGAACTCGCCGATACCGAAACTCATCGTGCACACGTTGAGGGTCGCCATGCGCGGTCGGGCCTCGATCAGCTTTTCCCGCGCCTCGTAGGGCACGTCGAGTCCGACGCCGGTGGAGAGCTGGATCAGCGCCGGGCAGCTGTCCTCGATCAGGCCCACCACTCGCCGGGCGATCTGCACGTCCGCGGTCGGTCGCCCCTGCTCATCGCGGATGTGGATGTGGACGACCGCCGCCCCGGCGTCGCTGGCTCCGGCGGCAGCGGCGGCAATCTCCTCCGGGGACGTCGGCAGCGCCGGGTTATCCTGCTTGGTGGCGATCGGGCCCGTCAGTGCCGCGGTGATGATCGCGTCGCTCACGTCTCGATCTCCGGCGTCGGTTTCAGATGCTCAATCAGCGTTCTCCGTAGGCGCTCCTGATCCCCGGGAGCCCAGGTGCGGAAGCCGCGCCCTGTCTTCATACCGAGCCGGTGCTCCTCCACGAGGCGGCGTAGGTACGGGGATGCGCCGGCCGTGCGGTCGAGATCGGGCAGGATGTGCTCGTGGATATCGAGCGTGAGGTCGAGACCCACGTAATCGGCGTTCTCCAACGGTCCCATGACCGCCAACCGCCGTCCGAAGCTGGACTTGACCACCTGGTCGACGGTCTCTGCATCGCAGACCCCGTCAGCCACCAGCGCGATCGCCTCCCGCCAGAGGGCGTGCTGCAGACGGTTGCCCACGAAGCCCGGCACGTCACGCTTGACATGCACCGGCTCCTTGCCCACCGAGCGCAGCAGCTCCAGCGTGCGTTGCACTACGTCCGGCGACGTGCACGACGCCTGGACCACCTCGACGAGCGGGACCAGATACGGCGGGTTCCACCAGTGCGTGCCCACGATGCGCTGAGAACCCTCGATCCCCTCGGCGATCGCGCCGATCGGGATCACCGAGGTGTTGCTAGCCAGCACCACGTCATCGCCGGTCAGCCTGGCGAGCTCGGCGAAGATCGAGCGTTTGATCTCCAGCCGCTCAGGTGCCGCCTCGACCACGAACGTGACATCGGCCACGGCGTCTGCCAGCCGTTCGCACAGCCGCACACGTTGCACCGCCTCGGCGTCGCCGCCGAGCGCGCTCAGATTGGCGGCGATCCGGTCGCGGGCGGACCCGAGCGCCTCCGCAGAGGGATCCTGCAGGGCCACGGGATGGCCTGCGGTGGCGAACACCTGCGCCAGGCCGTGCCCCATCAGCCCGGCGCCGATCACTGCGATGGGATGCGCGCTCACTGGCTCATCCGGCGGTATAGCCGCCGTCCACATACAGGATCTGACCGGTGACGAAATCCGAGGCTCGGGAGCTGAGAAACACGACCGCCCCCTGGAAGTCCTCGGGTTCGCCGAGACGGCCGATCGGGATCCGCGAGAGCATCGCCTCGCGCACGGTCTTGCCCGGGCCGTCCTCGTACATCCAGGCGGTGAGGTCGGATCGGAACACCGTCGGCGCGATTGCGTTGACGTTGATCCGGTGGGCGCCCCACTCGCAGGCGAGCGTCTTCGTGAGGGCGTCGACCGCCGCCTTGGAGGGACAGTAGGCCGAGTACCCCGCGGGATGGCCGAGCTTGCCCCGGGTGGAGGACACGAGGACGATCTTGCCGCCCTCCTGATCGTGCAACATCTGTCGCCCGGCAGCCTGGCAGACCAGCCAGGAGCCGTGGACATTGGCGTCCATCACGCGGCGCCAGTCGGCGTCCTCCATCTTGGTCGTCGGCGCGACGATGTTGACGCCGCTGGCGCAGATCACGATGTCCAGTCGGCCGGTGGCCGCAACCGCCGTCTGCACCATCGCCTCGGCGTCGTCCGGAGACTCCGGGCGGCGGACGATGATCTCGGCCTGGCCGCCGGAGGATTCGATCTCGTGCGCCAGCTCCGTGAGCGCGTCGCTGTTGGCCGCGGCCAGGGTGATGTGCGCACCGGCGCCGGCGAGGACCAGCGCGGCAGCCCGGCCGAACGCCCCGCTGGCCCCTGGGATCAGCGCCGAGCGGCCGGTGAGGTCAAACAGGTCGGTGAGGACTGGCCGGCTCTGGGCTCCGGGGACGCTGCTCATCACGACTCCTTGGGGTAGGGCATGACCACCAGCATCGAGGCCGGCAGGTTGGTGGAGTTGATGATCGAGCGTCGCTCTCCGGCTCGGAGATGACAGGAGTCCAGCGCCTGCAGCTCCACGTCGCCGTCGTCGGTGGTGATCGTGACCGTCCCCTCGAGGACGACGTAGACCTTCTCGATCGCAGTTGCGTCAGATTCCGCGCCACCGCCGGGCAAAAAGCAGGACAATCCGACCCAGAAGTCCTCTGCCGGCGAGGCGTCGAAGCCCTGTAGCCGCAGACCGCGCATGTCGAAGTGCTTGGGCGCCTCGTAGGGCCGGGCGTCGTCGAGTCGGGTGACGTGCATATGTGCCTTTCGAGCTGTTCGCTACGCGGTCAGGCCGCACCGGCGACCGGGATCAACAGGTGAGAGTCGTGGTCGCCGCCGCAATGCAGCACGTGCTGACCCTGGTTGTGCGTGTCTGCGTGGCGGGAGAGCAGCGCCTCGGTGTAATGGTCTGAACCGCGGACCACGAGCTGCAGGATCTCGCCGCTCGCAAAGCTCGTCCCCGACGGCCAGATCTCGATCTTCACGGGGACGACCTCGCCCGGCGCCAGCGGGAGCTCGCGCCGATGGCTGTGCACCGGGCGTTCGACGGTGGAGAGCTCTGAGTCGAGCTCCCGGTGCGACACGCGCAGCCAGCCAAGGGCGACGGGTCCGTCCTCGAGCACGTTCGCGAACGGGAAGTAGACGGGTTGCCGCTGCGCATCGAGCTTGCGCAGGGCGATGAACAGGTCCATGTCCGGACCATCGGTCGACACCCAGAGCTTGCAGGTGGTCGTGCCGATCAGTTCCGATGGCTCGGTGAAGACGTGCTCGAAGACCACCTGGCCATCGCCGGCCTCTGAGTCGTAGGCGACCTCGGCCTCCGTCTGCGGTGGCTCGCAGGTGAGCACCATGTTCGCGGCGTCCAGGAACAGTGCCCGGTGGTTCACAGCTTCCGGAGGCCAGCTGAGCTCGGTGCGCTCCCGGCCGTCGTAGAACGCGTGGCGCACCTCCATTCGCACCGGCGGCCAGCCGGACACCTCGTTGTCGATCTGTTTGAGGAAGTGGTCGAAGAACAGCTTCTGACGGGCGACGCTTGAGGGCTGGTGGTAGTACTCCCACTTCTTTCGACCGTGGACCTCCAGGAACTTCGGCTGCGAAGAGATGCGCTCGTATCCGATCAGGGTGCCGCGCGTGTGCAGTCCCTGGTCAGACCAGCTGGCCACCACATAAGCAGGCACCTCGACGCGTTCCAGGTCGGCGCGCTTACTCGCCCAGTAGACGTCGTCGAGTGAATGGGGACCCATCATGTCGGCCATCGCCTCGACCTGACCACACGAGTACTTCAGGCGGTTGGTCTGCCAGATCCGGGGAAACGACGAGTCGGGGATGCCTCCATGGAAGAAGAACTCGCGATAGGGGTCGGTGACCCCCTCGCAGGGGTTGATTGCCGCTAGGTGAGGCGGGTTCAGCGATGCGGCCCACCACTGGATCATCGCCAGGTACGAGGCGCCGGTCATCCCGACCCGACCGTTGCACCACGTCTCTGTGCCCGCCCATTCGATCAGGTCGTACACGTCGCGTGCCTCGTCCTCGCAGAGCAGGCGCGCAATGTCGCCGCCTGACCACCACAGCGCCCGCGGATCGACCTGGATGATCGCATAGCCGTCGGGGCACCACTGCGCGGGGTCCGGTCCCTCAAAGCGGGCGTATTGCGACATCCACTCGGGCCGGACGCCACCGCCCCTGACGCCGCGCTCGTCGACGAATAGCTGGTACATCTGGACGCCGTTGTGCTTGCCGTAGGGGCTCCAGGCGATCACGGCGGGCACGCGCTCGGCTTCCTCGGGCCGGTAGAGGTCGATCAGGATCTCCACCCCATCGCGCATCGTCACCGGACGATTGCGCTCGATCCGCATCCCGTCCGCGTGCGTCACCGCGTGCTCGGGCTCGGGTACTCCAGCCTCAGCGGGCGAGGTGCCACGCTGAAGCAGGACCTCGATCTCGGGGACATTGCGGGACATCGGTTCCTCCGCCTCCTCAACGACGCCGAACCCTAACGGGACAGCCGTCCTGACAGACAGGACACTATCAAGGGCCAAGGGCAGCGTCAATCGCCGGTCGGCCGCCTCGTGCCCCCCGCTGGTTGCAATGCTCAGAGGAACGAGCCGCCCGAGTTGACGAGGACCGTCTGCCCGGTGATCCATCGAGCCTCCGGCGAGACCAGCAGCGCCACGGCCGCCGAGATGTCGTCGGCCCGCGCGATGCGTTTGACCGCCTGACGACCAACCATGGCGGCGATGTGCTCAGGGCGCAACCCGGCGGTGGCCATCGGGGTGTCGGTGATCGATGGGCAGATCGCGTTGATCGTGATCCCATCCTCACCAAGCTCGGCGGAGAGTGCCCGGGTGAGTCCGATCAACCCCATCTTGCTGGCCCGGTAGGCGATCGACCCCGGCATCGGCTGCATCACCGAACCCGAGGAGACGTTGACGATCCGGCCCCACCCGCCACGGCGCATCAATGGGACCAGCGCCTTGCACATCAGCATCGGCCCGTCGAGGTTGACGGCCATCACCGCCCGCCACAGCTCGAGGTCCAGATCGTCGAAAGAGACGGACTCAAGCCGAGCCGCGTTGTTGACCAGGACGTCGCAGCGGCCGAGCTCGGATTCCACCCGGTCAGCCAGCGCCGCTGTCTCGTCGCGCGAGGTCACATCGAGCGAGACGAACTGGTGAGGAGCCCCGTCCAACCGATCTCGGGTCTCGTCGAGCTCGCGGATGTCAGCGGCGACCACGATCGCGCCGCGCTGCGCCAGGTCGACGCACACCTCCTGACCGATCCCACCGGCGGCGCCGGTGACGACCGCCACTCGAGCGGCCAGCGGCGAACTCTCGATCATCCGCGGTCGCTCCTCTGCACGCTGCTCCGCGGTCTCGTTCCGCGATACATGTGTCTCACAAGGTTAACGTCGCGGATCGACGAGCGGCAGGCGGCGCGGCGCTGTGGACGCGGTAGTAAATGACGTGGCGTTCGCCGTCGCCGATCCAGGCTGCGTCAGATCCTGCCCCCGGCATCATGACCCGGGGCGACCCGCCCCCGGCCGGCGGGGCCGAACAGACGTGTGCACACTAGTCTGGGTCGACGGTCTCGTAAAATGAACGTTCGCGGTTCGCGAGCAGCGGGATCGCATGCTCGAGTGCGTGTTGACGGAAGTGGTCGGACCCGGCGTGGGCGTCATACGCCGCGCGGTCATCGTAGATCTCCAGCAGGAGGAATACGCGCGGATCCTCGGGATCCTGTGTTGGCTGGTAGAAGCGACATCCGATCTCGGACCGGGAACATGGCGTCAACTTGATCAGAGCGGCTCGAACGCGCTCTTCCTCGCCGGCGCGCGCGGTCCATTTAGCGATCACCACGTAGCTCATCGGGCAAGCAGGGTCTCTAAGCGTTCACGAGCGACGATCGCCCTGTCGCCCGTGATGGCCGGGTCGGCTTCGAAGCGATCGGCGCGGCGCTTGGCCGCGGCAGGCGACATGCTGACAGACTGTCCAATGTCGGTGGCCGATGTGCGACCGCGCCCCGCCGACAGGTTGACAGTTCCACGGTCCAAGCCGTCAACATACGCGGATCATATCCCAGATACTCCACGAGCCGCTTGCGCTCATCGACCAGATCCGAGGTGCCTCATGACGACCGTGATTGCCTTCGACGTCAACGAGACCCTGCTTGACCTGCGCGCCCTCGACCCTCATTTCGAAGAGCTGTTCGGGTCGGCCGCGCTGCGCGCCCAGTGGTTCGCGCAGATGCTGCAGCTGTCATTCGTCGGCGGGCTGACCGGCCAGTACGTCGACTTCACCACGGCCCAGCGGGCGGCGCTGCGCATGCTCGGCGAGCGCCAACGGGTGGCGCTCGACGACGCGACCGTCGCCGCGACAGTCGACCGGATGCGCACGCTGCCACCGCATCCGGAGGTCGCCGAGACGTTGCGCACGCTGGCCGGCACTTCGCTGCGGCTCGTGGCGCTCACCAACTCGACCGCGGAGGTCGCCCACGCCCAGCTCACCCATGCCGGCCTGCGCGACCTGTTCGAGGCCGCGCTCTCGGCCGACACCGTGCGAGCGCTCAAGCCGGCGGCGGCCGCCTACCGCCACGTAGCCGAGCAATGCGGAGTCGCGCTCGCTGAGGTAAGGCTCGTCGCCGCCCACGCGTGGGACGTGTCAGGCGCGCTCGCGGCGGGCGCCCGGGCCGCGTTCGTGGCTTGCCCGGGGATGGTCCTGTCTCCGCTCGGCGCCGCACCTGACATCGTCGGAGCCGACCTCACCGAGGTCGCCGAGCTCATCATCGAGCGCGATCTCGGCTGACCAGTGATTCGTCAGGTGACGATGCGTTCCCGTGAGCGAGCCGCCCCGCATCATGACCTTGTGGACACGCGGGCCGGCTGCGCTCGTCGAGATATCGTTATGAGCGTGAGCAAGGCGGCTCACGGAGGCACCGTGCTTATCTCGCGGAAATTGACTGAGGAACGATTTCAAAAACCCACAGATATCGTGCTTCTCAGACGAGTCCGTCGCTATGGCTGAGATTGCCTCGCTGGGCGACGCGGTACAGACGCTGGTGAGCGACGGCGACAGCGTCGCGCTCGAGGGCTTCACCCACCTCATCCCGTTTGCCGCCGGACACGAGGTGCTCAGGCAGGGACGCACGCACCTCGAGCTCATCCGGATGACACCGGACATCCTGTATGACCAGATGATCGGCGTCGGCGCCGCACGCAAGCTCGTCTTCTCCTACGCCGGCAATCCTGGCGTCGGGTCACTGCACCGGATCCGCGACGTCGTCGAGCACGGCTGGCCGCACCCGGTCGAGATCGAGGAGCACTCGCACGCCGGCATGGCGAACCGCTACGCCGCCGGCGCCGCGGGTCTGCCGTGTGGGCTGATGCGCGGCTATATCGGCAACGACCTCGAGCAGCACACGCGTGTCAAGCGCGTCCCCTGCCCCTTCACCGGGGAGGAGCTCGTCGTCGTACCCGCGCTCAATCCCGATGTCGCGATCGTTCATGCCCAGGAAGCCGACCGCCGCGGCAACGTGCAGCTGTGGGGGATTCCCGGAGTCCAGAAGGAGGCGGTGCTGGCGGCGAAGCGCTCGCTCGTCACCGTCGAGCGGATCGTCGACGGACTCGCGCTGAGACCAGGCGGCATCATCATCCCCGGCTGGGCGATCGACGTGGTCGCCGAAGCGCCGAGGGGCTCGAGCCCGTCGTACTCGCACGGGATAGTCGAGCGCGACAACGCCTTCTACCGCGAGTGGGACCGCACCAGCCGCGACCGTGACACGTTCATCGCTTGGATGGATGAGCACGTGCTCACATGAGCAGCGCCACCGCCTCGAGCGGCGCCGAACAGCGCCCGGCGAGCGCCGGGGAGCTGCAGACGATTGTCGCAGCCCGGTCGCTGGCGGGCAAACATTCGTGCTTCATCGGCGTCGGACGGCCAAGCACCGCCGCGATCCTCGCCCGGATGGTGCACAATCCTGATCTCGTGCTCGTGTACGAGTCCGGCACGATCGGCGCGAAGCCCTACCACGTCCCGCTCTCAATCGGCGACGGCGAGCTTGCGGAGACGGCGGACTTCGTCGTGAGCGTCCCGGAGATGTTCAACTACTGGATCGGCCCCGGCCGTGTCCAGGTCGCCTTCCTCGGTGCGGCGCAGATCGATCGCCACGCGAACCTCAACAGCACGGTGATCGGTGACTACGACCATCCGACGACGCGCCTGCCGGGTGCCGGGGGCGCGCCGGAGATCGCCATGGGCTGCCCGGAGGTCGTAGTGATCGCGCCGCACAGCCCGCGGACCTTCGTAGAGAAGCTCGACTTCCTCACCACCAAGGGTGATCACACGACACTCGCGATCACCGACCTATGTGTCCTCGAGCGGATCGACGGCGAGCTCACACTCGCCACCCTGTACCCCGGCGTCACCGTCGACCAGGTGCAGGCGGCGACTGGCTGGGCGCTGAAGGTCGCCGGCGACCTGCAAACCACGCCGGAGGCGACGGCTGAGGAGCTCTCTGCGCTGCGGGAGCTTTTGAGCCGTGACTGATTCATATCTCTACGACGCGCGCGTCGGCCTGAGGGACGACCGCCTCCGGGCACAGACGAGGAGAGGAGGTGCGCGATGAAGTTCGTCCATGACACGCTCGGCCAGCGAGTCCGTTTCGGCTCCGGCGCGGCCGCCGAGATGCTTGCCTCCGAGGTGACCGAGCGCGGCGCTGCACGAGTGATGCTGATCGCCGCGCCGGCCGAGCAACGCCTGGCCGAGCGAATCACCAAAGACATCGACGTTGCCCTCAACCACCACGAGGTGGTGATGCACGTGCCGGTAGAAGTCGCCGACCGTGCTCGCCAGAGCGCAGTGGCCGCCGATATTGACTTGCTGGTCAGCATCGGCGGAGGCTCGACAACGGGTCTCGCCAAGGCAATTGCTCTGACCACCGGCTTGCCGATCGTCGCCGTGCCGACGACGTATGCAGGCTCGGAGGCGACCAACGTCTGGGGCATGACCGAGAGCGCGAGGAAGACCACCGGAGTCGATCCAAACGTGCTGCCCAAGACTGTCATCTACGACGCGGAACTGACCGTGTCGCTGCCGGTTGAGATGAGCGTCGCATCAGGGCTCAACGCGCTCGCCCACTGCGTCGACTCAATGTGGGCGCCGCGCGCAGACCCGATCAACCAGGCGCTCGCCGCGGACGGAATCCGCACTCTTTCGGAAGGCCTGCCACAGGTCGTCGATGATCCCGGCGGTCTACCCGGTCGCGAACTCGCCTTGTACGCGGCCTACTTGTCGGCGGTGGCCTTCGCCTCAGCCGGGAGCGGCCTGCACCACAAGATCTGCCACTACCTCGGCGGCGCCTTTAACCTGCCTCACGCCCAGACCCACGCGGTGGTACTTCCCTACGTCTTGGCGACCAACGCGCCGTCCGCTCCCCAAGCGGAGCGGCGGATCGCCGGCGCGCTCGGCTCCGCCGACGCGCTGTCGGGCCTGGCGGCACTGTACGCGAAGCTCGGTGCACCCCGCGCTCTGCGCGACTACGGCATGGAGCACGACCAGATCCCGACCGCAGCGGCCGCGCTTGTTAAGGTCGTGCCCGAGAGCAATCCTCGCACGCTGTCGACCACGGACCTCAGTGCGCTGCTCGAGGCGGCATGGGCCGGTGATAATCCCGGACACTCTTGGCGGACGTAACCGCGGCCGCTCGCAGCTTCAGCGGATGGCGCACGTTGGCGAATCCGGCGTGATGCAGTCGAGTTGCGCTACTCAGCTACTCGTCAGCCACTCCTCGCCCATGCCGAAAAGGGCGGCCGCCGCTTCGCTTCGGAGATGCGGCAGATCGGTTCGGACCGGGTATCCCAACGAGGATTGCAGGTAGGCAAGGTGCTGGTACGCGGTCGGAAAGCTAGACAGGACTGATTCGTCAAGCTCCACGTTTGCGTTGGGATCTACGGTGTCGAGCCGGTCTCTGTCAAAGATGGTTTTGCGATCAAGCAAGCCCCACCGGCCTTCCCGCATCTCCCACCGATCGAAGTGGCGGGCCTGTGCGGTGACTTCGCAGAGCGTGCCATGTAGTGGCGCCCGCTGTGAGATCACCATCTTGGTGATCGTCACCGCGCGGTCAGACTGCTCAGAGAGCATCACGACCGATCCACCGAGCTGGTGAAGAATGTCGAGGCCTTTGCCCCAGCCTCGCCGGTTGCCCTCGATGAATTCGTCGGCCGTTCCCTCTCGCCAACTTGCCGCCATCCGTCCGTCCGAATGCCAGATCTGGCGCAGGCGCTCCCACTCACCCATGTCTCGCCATACGACCCAGCTCTCAATGAGCTCGCGGATCTGAGCCTTGTCGTCACGCGCTGTCATAGTTGGCCCACAGCCGACGATGAATCGTTGGAATCGGTTGAGAATACACGTCTCCGACGTCGGCCGTGAGTTCTCCGGGGAGAACGTCCAGCGCGAACGCGTGACACTCCATGCAGTCACCAGCGAGAACGCTGACGTACCACTCGCGGTTGGTTTTAAACCGTTGGCGGTTAAGGTAGGACTGGACCGCCCGCTGGCGGCGGGGTTCGAAGAGGAGGAGATCCGAACGATGGCGGTGACCAACACGCCTCGGGTGGCGGGAGCGCAGCCATGGTGAGCGCCCTATGACCCCGGACGACGCCTGCGCCGAGCTCGCCCGGCTCGGGTCGGCGACCGTGTATGAGGCCGGCGGTCGACGCGGGTACGTCGACGCCGATCTGATCCAGGTGATCCCCGGCTCGCGGACAGCGGGACCCGCACGGACGGTCATCTGCAGCCAGGACGACAACCTGATGGTGCACGCGGTGATGGCGTCGGTGCAGCCCGGAGAGGTGATCATGTTGACGATGCCTGAGCCGCGCGCGGTGGCGGTCGTGGGCGACCTGTTGGCCACGCAGGCCAAGGCCCAGGGCGCCGCCGGGATGCTGATCGACGCCGCGGTCCGCGACCTCGAGGAACTCGCCGAGCTCGGGCTGCCGATCTGGGCCAGATGGGTCCGTGTCGAGGGCGCCACCAAGGACCTGCCGGGCACTATCGGCGAACCGGTCAAGGTCGGTGGCGCGACGATCCGCCAGGGCGACGTCGTCATCCTCGACTCCGACGGCGCGGCGGTCGGCCAGGCCGAACGCGTCGACGACGTGCTGCGGGCATCACTCGAGCGTGAGCAGCGCGAGCGGGTCAAGCGCGCGCAGCTGCAGGCGGGGGCGCTGTCCGATGGGCTCGACGGTCTCCGCGAGCGGATGCAAGGATCATCCGGTCGGTGATCCAGCCCCCGGATCTCGCCGACATCGCGCACGCGGAACTGCTCACGCTGGGACAGCGAATGGCGCGAACGCAGGAGACCCGATTTCGCTGATCCGGCCGGGGCCGCTGGATCGCAAACCGCCGCGACGGCGCCGTAGGTCCGGCTTGAGTCGACACGCCGGGACCGCTACGGTGGGGCATCCGAACGTTTACTGAAAGCCTCGTGTCGATGCAATTGTCCGCACAACTGGAGCCAACACGGATCTCACGTGCCGAAGGCCTGGCGCGTGCGCTCGAAGAGGAGATCGTCAACGCAGGCATGAGCTCCGGGTCGCGTCTCGGGACCAAGCACGAGATCCGCGAGCGATTTGGTGTCGCCACGGCAACCGTGAACGAAGCGCTGCGGGTCCTGGAGACCCGCGGCCTCGTCGCCGCCCGGCCCGGTCCAGGCGGCGGCCTGTTCGTCACCGCGCCTACGTCACGGGTGCGACTCAATCACCTCGTGCTGGGTTTCAAGGTTGGCGACGCCCCGTTCCGAGATTGCCTCGTGGTGCGAAACGCTCTGGAGCCACTGGTGATCCAGGAGGCGGCCAAACGGTGCGGTCGTCGCGACGCGACCATACTGCGGCGCTTCATCTCGCGGCTCGAGGAGCAGACTGACGACCCAGCCGGCTTTCTGCGGGTCAACTGGGATCTTCATCGGCGACTGGCGCGGATGGGAGCTAACGCCCCGCTCGAGACGCTCTACCTCACGCTTTTGGATTACGTCGAGGACGGTCTGCAGCGCGTGGTCGACGACGGATTCTTCAATGGCCAGACCAGCCTCGAGGTTCATCGCGAACTGGTGGAGGCGGTCATCGCCGGCGAACCTGCTCGAGTGGCGAGCGCGATCGAACGCCACACCCCGATGGCAGACCGCTGGGCTCAGGATCCCGCCTGACGTCCGCCGGGACGCAGGCGTCATCCGCCCTCGTCGTGCCTGATGACATGTCTGCGTGATGGATGTCTCGATCGTGCATCCCGGGCAGATGGGAGCGGCAGTGGCCGCCGCGCTTTCGAATCAAGGTCACACGGTGGCCTGTGCGTTGAACGGTCGTTCGCCCGCCACTCGAACCCGAGCCCGGACACTGAACCTGACCGACCTGCGGCGAGTCAAAGCGCTCGCGATGAACACTGAGGTCATGATCTCCGTTTGCCCGCCCGAGGCCTCGCTCGCAGTGGCCCGCGAGGCCGTCGGATTTCGCGGCGTGTACGTCGACGCGAATACGATCAGTCCGAGCACGGCGATGGAGGTCGCCGCCGTGGTGGAAAGCGCCGGTGCGACGTACGTCGACGGTTCCATCATCGGGCCGCCACCCCGGACGGCTGGCGAGACCCGACTCTACCTGTCCGGCGATGGCGCCCCTGGGGTCGCGGCACTTTTCGAAGGAACCCTGTTTGACGTGCGGGTCATGCCGAGCGGACCATATTCCGCCTCGGCTCTGAAGATGATGCATGCGGCATGGACAAAGGGAACCGCAGCCCTTCTGCTGTCGATCGATGCTGCCGCGCGGGATCTTGCGGTCCATGAGGCGCTTGCGGTCGAGTGGGACCAGTCCCAGCCTGGACTCCTCAGCCGCGTCGAGGGATCTGCCGCCGCGGCGGCCACCAGCGCCGGCCGGTGGTCGACCGAACTGGAGCAAGTCGCAAAGACCTTTGCCGCGGTGGGACTGCCTGAAATGTTGCACCAGGGCGGCGCCGAGGTGTTTGCGCGGGTGGCATCGAACATCGCGGTCGATGACCGACGGCCGCGGGAGCGGATCCGCGCTGCATTGACGGCGGCGGCCAATCCCACTCACCCGGAGCCGAGGCGTCTCCCCGGACCGCAAGTGGCGCCGGAAGGCCCGCTATCGCAGCTATGGCGCCCCCGGGAGACGATGCCGCTGCCCGAGATGCTCGCGTCATGGGGGATCGTCCTGGAAGCTAACGAAGCGGTGAGGTGGTTCGGCGCCTGCTCGACAAAGGGCGGCAGCGGATTCGTCGTCGTGACCGGCCACCGTCTGTGGTTCATCGGGCTCGACGAACCGGTGAGCGGCCAAGAGCGCCTGCTGCACACCATCGTCACGGTGGACGAGAGAGGTGGACTCCGGCGCCGTCTGTACATACAAGGTGATGACTGGGAGATGGAGCTGCGCAGCCTGAACCGAAGCCGGTCGCTCTCGGATCTCCGCGCTGTCCTCAAGCCGGCTTAGGTCTGTTCACCGGCGCGCTGCCAGTAATGTCGCGGTCCGCTTCCGCTACCGTGGCCTCGGCCTCGGCCACGCTGCGGGGACCGTTTACACCGCCGTAGACCGCTAGAGACGCAGCTTGGTCAGGGTCGCCCGAAACGGGCGCCCAATCGAGCACCTCACCGTGCACGAAGCGCCGCCAATCGGCGTTCATCGCAGTCGACACCGCCGCGGTCTGCGGCCCGGTGCCGGCCAGGCGGGCGGCGACGCCACCCTCGCGCCAGCTGCCGAACAGCAGCGGCACGTCGAGCGTGTGTACGGCGCCGAGGTCGTCCTCGGCCGCGTGCTGATCGAGCTGGTAGCGGTGGACCTGACCGCCTGCGCGCGCGCGTGCGCGCGCGTAACGGGCGACTGGCTCCGTGAACCAGGCTTCGGTGATTACCGCGCAGAGGAGGTCGTTGGTTGTGGGCTCGCGACCGGAGGCGGCGACTCGTTGCTGGGCACGACCGATGCGCGCGGCTGGATCATCACTGTGGGTCAGCCGCGCGACCAATCGTGCGAGCTCGGCCTCGTCGGGGTCCTGCCGCCGGTCGGCCGCCCGGAAGAAGAATGTCGCTTCGTCGGCGTTGGTCCCGATCAGCATCGGCACCTCAGATCGGGTTTCCGGTACCTGCGCGGGGTCGGCGGGAAGGGCCGCTGGGTCGACGGTTGGCAAGGCGCCGCCGCGGGGGCCGTACAGCGCTCCGGCAATCAGCTCTTCCTGAGCCACCACGATGGTCTCAGCCGGTAACGCGCGCAAAGCCGGGAGGGCCGCGCCCACGTCGTCGCCGAGACCGAGATGAGCGGCGAGCGCTTCGGTGTAACGGACGCCGAGCGAGGGATCGATGACCAGCTCGTGCAGCGTCGGCGACTGAGCGATTGCGCGCGCGAAGAGACCCTCGGCGCCCGGAGCGCCGAGCAGATGCAGCACGCTCCCGGCGCCTACCGACGCTCCAGCCAGGGTAACCCGGGCGGGGTCTCCGCCGAAGGCGGCGATGTGCTCGCCCACCCAACGCAGCGCGGCGAGCTGATCCAGCAGCCCCCAGTCCCCGATCGGAGCGCCGTCGTGCGCACTCAGCGCGGGATGATGAAGCCAGCCCAGCGCGCCCAATCGATAATTGAGGGTAACGACGACCGCGTCGAGGGCCGCAGCGAGGTGGCGTCCGTCGAGCAGAGGATTACTGCCCCACCCGAGCGCCCAGCCGCCGCCGTGCACGAACACGAACACCGGCCGGCCGGCGCCATCTCCGGCATCAGCGGGCATCCAGACGTTGAGGCTGAGACTGTCCTCGTCGGCGGCGGGCAGCGGGCCGTGGGCCCACTCCGAAAATGAGCGAGCCGGTTGCGGGCAGATCGGGCCCGGCGTCCGAGCATCACGCACGCCGGTCCAGGGTTCCGCCGCACGCGGAGGCGCCCAACGCAGATCCCCGACCGGAGGCGCCGCGTACGGGATCCCGAGAAACGCGAGACCCTCCCCCGGAGGCAGCCGCTCTCCGCGGAGCTGACCAACGCCCGTCACGAGAATGTCGCTCACGCGGCGCCGAACTCCGACTCGTCAGCGGTGAGCGCCCGAACGCCGGTCATGTCACCGCTCCAGCCGGCGGTGATCGTGTCGCGGATCCTCTCGGTGGGCCTGACAATCACGTGCCCGACATCTCCCCGCGGTGCAACGTCGGTGGAACTGAATGCATACGTCGAAAGTGTACCCAGAAGACAGCCGGGACGCACCGCTCGCCAACCGCGACTTGGGGCATGGGCGGTAGCGCTCGCGTTCGCCCGCGTCGTCTCGTCGAACCGCCTTCCCGAGCCCAGCGGCCACGCAGTGCGTGGAAGAGCAACCTCGGCGACCTTTGCGTCTCAGCGTCCAAATGAGTCGCTTTCTCGCTTCGCAACCGACACGCACCGACGATGGCGGAGATCCCGTGACCGGTGGGTGACGAACGCGGCGGTTGTGTTCCAAGTTCGTCATGGCGGCAACGTTGGCCGGCGTAGAGCGGGCTGGCCCGCGCTTCTACCAGGGCGGCGAACCAACACCAAGGCCGGCAGGCGGCAACCTCCCGGGTCGGCGCGCTCGCCGTTTCGCGCGCAGAGTACCAATCTGTATATACTTGACGACAGAGGGAGTCGAGAGGTATGGCGAGCACACTCAGGTACGCCCAGACATGCCGTGAAATCGTTGCGGTGCAGCGGCGCGGGCGTGATTGGCGCTCACATGTCGGCTCTTCCAATGCCTTCGGACGAACCGTTAACTCGACCGTGTGCTGAGACGGAAGTCCCACCTCGAGCGGAAAGGAACAACATGGACTCGACCAACGTGCATGCCCCGGAGGAGTTCCGAGGCCTGGTCGCGACTGAGAACACCGGTCCTGCGCGCGAACTGCCGGGCACGCCGGGCGGATTTTTCTTGGAGCAGGGATATGGCCACAAGAACAGTCTCTTGAGCCAGCTGATCACGACTCTCGTCAGCGGGCGCGAGACGGGCGGCAGGTTCTCGATGTTGCTGTTCGAAGGTCCGGCAAACGAGCCCATCCCGGCGCATTACCACACTCAGGAGGATGAGTGGTACTTCGTCCTGGAGGGGAAGGTGCGGTGGTGGCACGGAACCGAGCACCGACTGTTGTATCCGGGCGACTCCGTGTACCTGCCGGCAAACGTCGTCCACTGCTTCAAGCTCGAAGGGGGCTACAACAAGATGATCGGGCTCAACGTCACCGCTGGGTTCGAGGACTTCTTCGAGGTGATCGGCAGCCGCACAGAGGAGTTCTCGGCTCCGAATGACTATCAAATCCCCACCGAGCAACAGTGGCGCGACGCAGCCGACCAATTCGGGTGGCACGCGGTCCCGGACTACGACTACGGAATCTGACACGGCGGCTGGGGGGATCCGATGAAGCTTGTGACCTTTGATGATCAGCGGGTTGGCCGCGTCGAGGGCGAAACGG
>Ga0302324_100004055_pt1 | contig 32687 bp, 29 predicted proteins | sample Palsa_T0_1_FD_201949 | JGI IMG/M metagenome (GOLD analysis project Ga0302324, IMG submission 201949) | Peat permafrost microbial communities from Stordalen Mire near Abisko, Sweden - Palsa_T0_1 | ecosystem: Environmental > Terrestrial > Soil > Palsa > Peat permafrost | place: Sweden: Abisko... | reverse complement strand
CGTGCTCACGGTCACCAACGGGACCCAGACCGCCAAGATCAAGCTTTCCGGCGACTACCTGACCGCCAAGTTCACCACCGGCAGCGACGGCCACGGCGGCACCACCGTCGTCGACCCGACGGCGTCCGGCGCGGGCGAAGCGGCCTCCATCCACAGATTCGTTGCCGCCGCGGCGGCTCTGGGAACAAAGGCGGGCGCCGCGCTCGAGCCGGTCGACTCCGGACCGCGACCGATCCACACACTGGCCGCGCCGAGGCTGACGCAGGCGGCCTGACCGCGGCCTAATTCAGCGCCTTCCCCACGGGTCCCCCTGCCGCCGGCGGACGCGGCTCGAGGCCGATGGTCCCGTGCTCGGGATCGTAGCGGACCGAGAAGGCGAAGTAGGGCGAGATGCCAGCGACGATGATGGTCATCGCCTGGTCCGCTCGCCGCTCGAACGTTAGCCGCGAGGCGTGGGGCCGCATCCCGATCGTCAGCAGTTCTGCGACCTTGGCGTGTCCGGTCCCATCGCCCATCGCCAACGTCGCGGGGGCGCCCTGCGGCCAGGGCGCGCCGCCGACCGCGCGGCCGGTGACGATGATCCCGACCGAGCCGGTGTCGAGTACGACGGCGCCGCAGAACCTGGCGCTCGTGGAGCGATTGATCAAGCAGCCGGTCACGCCGTCGTGCAGGGCGCCGGTAAGTTTGGCCAGTCGCGACAGGGTCGGCAGCGTCACATAGCCTGCCGCCTCGGCGTCGGTGGGGTTTAGGACGATCCGGCCGGGCCCGGCTTCGCCCGGTCGCGGGAGTTCTATGATCCATCGGCGCGCGCCCAGGGCCGCGAATGGGTTGGCGATCTCGGCCGAGCCCATCTTGACGCCGATGATCGCCTTGAAGCCCTCGCCGGGCAGCCCGTTGCCTTCGACCCCGTAGACCGAGAGCGGGATCTTGCCGAAGGCGCAGCCGGGATGGTCCTCCGTGCATCCGACTTCGTTCACGAGTTGGACCGTTGTCCGACCCCGAAGATCGCCCAGCATGAGGTCGGCGCCGGCGATGACCCCGTCGAGCTTGGCCCCGGAATCGAAGCTGTAGCTGTCGTCGCGCCTGGTCGACCGCGCGTCGCCAGAATCCAGAACCCTGGGCAGAATCCGCAGGCCAGTCGAGCCGGTGTCGAGCCCGGCGCGCAGCGTGGTCGCTCCGACGACGATGGGGACGGCGTAGCGTCGTGTGCCGTCGGAAAGCCGCACCTCGGCGATCGGCAGCTCCGTGCGCGCCGCCGACAGGGACTGGGCCCGGACGGCGGTCGCGACCAGCACGAGCGCCAGGGCCATCGCCGGTCTGATGATCATTCGTGGCCGGTTCATCCCCTTTCGGGCGTCGCCATGGTCCTGAAGGTTATCGAATAGCGCTGCTCGTCCTGCGCCGGAATGCTGTGCTCCCAGACATGGCGCGCGGGCCCGGTTAGCAGATAGGCCGAGCGCGGCTCGATCCTCATCGACATCCGCGCCCAGGAATCGCCGGTCTTTCTCCTGAACCGAAACGCGCACGGCGCGCCCAGCGAGACGCCGACGACCAGGTCGAAATGCGGCTTGTCGCGATGCCAGCCGATCCCGGCACCGGGGCGATAGAGGTTGATCAGCACCTGCTCGAAGTCCGCGGCCGGCCGCCCGGCGAAGGCGCCGACCTTGTCGCGCAGAGCGCCAAGGAACGCCGGGATTGGCGCCGCGGCCGAGAGCGCGCGCCGGCCATAATCGTAGCGATGGCCGAAACTCACGACCTGACGGTTCGCCAGGTACCCGTGAAAATCGAACGGCTGGAAGGGGAGGGCGGCCAGCTCCGCCAACAGCGCCGCCTCTTCCTCGGCCGAAACCAGATCCGGACGATACTCGAACCCTTCCGGCACAGCCGAGGGAGCGCCGAAGAGGTCGGCCTGAAGCGCGGGGGACATGGTCGTGAGCAGGGGCGCGGGGTTTGAATTCCCGTCCGATATGGGAGTTCAGTTCCGCACGCGTACGAGACTGCCCGAAACCCCGGGCGCCTGGCCTAGTCTAGGCTAGACCGCTCGGACGCGTTCAGTCGCAGCGGCGGATGCGCAACCCCGGGGGGAGCGTGGTCGTGTCGTCGCCACAGGCGGCCTGGAGTTGGCGTTGGGTTAGTCCCCGGGCGTGGTCCATCTCGGCCCCGGAGAAGTTCACTCCGGAGAGGTTGGCGCCGACGAAGTTCGAGCCCTGCAGATAGGCGCCGACGAAGGAGGCGTTGGTGAGGTCGGCGCCGGCGAAGTCGGCGCTGGAGAAGACCGCGCCATAGGCGTTGACGTCGCGCAGGTCGCCTCGGGCGAAGCTGGTGTGGTTCATCACCGAGGCGGAAAGGTCGGCCTGGCGCAACCGCGCCCTGGCGTAGTCGCGTCCTTCGAGTCTCGCCCCGCCGAAATCGGCCTGGAAAAGGTTGCATCCGGGGCAGCTCGCGCCGGTCCGGGCGTGGTCGATCTGACCCACGTTCTGGGCCATGGCGGGGAGGGCGACGGTCGCCGCGAACGCGGCCGCGACGACGGCGGGGAGTTTCATTTCGGCACAGGCCTTGGTTGACGAATGGTTGATGTCGCCGCCTGGCACGCAAGCTCCGGACCACTAGCGCCATTAAGGGATCTTCACCGCTTCCGAGCTTAGCCTTGGGAACTATGAGCGACGTCGCCGCACCGACAGCCGGCCTCACGGCCGCCTCCTCCGTGGACGGGGCCGCCTTCGGCCGCCGCCTGATCCCGCCGGGCGATCCCCTCGCCGGGGCGACCTTCGACGCGATCTGGGAGAACCAGATCCGGCCCGAGCTCGCGGGCCTGGAATCTGACCGCCGGCAGGCGGTGATGGCCTTCGTCCTTGCGCTTCTGGCCGGCGCGCTCCTCGTCTTCATCGAGATCGCCTTGATCCCGGGGCTGCTGAAGAGCCGGGGCGGAAGCCAGCTGCCGATCTTCACCCTCATCGCCGCCGCCGCGCTCGGCTTCTGGCCGATCCGCAAGGTGGCGCACACCGCCAAGGCCGACGTCGTGACGGCCCTTTGCCAGCCGATGTCGGTGGTTTATCAGCCGGCTTGCCCGCAGGCGCCGTCGTTCGATGAATTCCTGAGCCTGGCGCTGCTGCCGAGGCCGAGCGGCAAGACCTTCCAGGACTTCTTCAGCGGCCGTCGGGGCGCGGTGGACTTCAGCCTCTGCCAGGCGGTGCTCACCCAGGGCTCGGGGCGCAGCCGGACGACCGTCTTCCGCGGCCAGCTCTTTCGCCTGACCAGGCCCAAGGCGTTCCTGGGGACGACGGTGGTCCTGCGCAACACCGGCTTCACGCGCGTCTTTTCCAAGCCCGCTGGCCTCGCCGACGTAGGGCTGGAGGACCCGGAGTTCCGCAAGGTGTTCCAGGCCTACGGCTCTGACCAGGTCGAAGCCCGCGAGATCCTGACCCCCACCTTCATGCAGGAGCTGATGGACCTCGAAGTCCAGTATGGCGGCGAGAAGCTTCGCTGCGCCTTCGTCGGCCCCGATCTCCTCGTCGCCCTCGAAGGCGGCGACCGTTTCGAGATCGGCGGTATGTTCACCAGCCTGGTCGACCGCGCCCGTGTCGAAAAGATCGCCCGCGACCTCGAGCAGGTCTTCAAGCTCATCGACGCCTTCCAGCTAAGCTGAGCGAGGCCCTTCGGTTGCTCTACCCGCCCGCGCGGCCGGCTCGCTCGCCGCAGGTCTGGCAGACCAGGCTCGCGCCCTTGCGCACCAGGGCGAGGTCGCCGCAGGCGGGGCAAACGTCCGCCGCTGCCGGCCCCCCGCCGGCCGACCCCTCGCGCGCGGCGAAGGGCAGGAAGACCAGGTTGTCCGGCGCCGCCCCGCGCGAGAAACCCTTGGAGATGAACCTCGAGGCCGGCTGCGGCTCGGCCGCGCCCGGCGATCCCGCGCCGCCTGGGAGGCCGTCGGCGTCGAGGCCGTCGGAGGCGTTGGCGAGATCGCCCCGGCCGAGGTACGAGACCCCCAGCTCGCGGAAGGCGTAGTCGAGGATCGAGGTCGCCGAGCGGATCGAGTCGTTGCCGGCGACCGGACCGGCCGGCTCGAACCGGGTGAAGACGAAGGCGTCGACGAACTCCTCGAGCGGCACCCCGTATTGCAGGCCGATCGAGATCGCGATCGCGAAGTTGTTCATCACAGAACGGAAGGCGGCGCCTTCCTTGTGCATGTCGATGAAGATCTCGCCGAGCTCGCCGTCGTCGTATTCACCGGTGTGCAGATAGACCTTGTGGCCGCCGACGCTGGCCTTCTGGATATAGCCCTTGCGTCGGTCGGGGAGGCGCCGGCGGCTTGGGCCTACCTCGACAATCCGCTCCACGATCCGCTCGCGCGGCGGCTCGGCGAGCCGCGGCCGGGCCTCCTCGGCGACCGGCGGGCGAAGATCCAGCGCGAAACTCAAGCTTGGCGCGGCGCGCTCGATCCGCAGGGCTCGGACGTTCGCCGCCGCGCCCCTGGCCTGGAGGGCCGCCGCCTCGGCCGGCGAGGCGCTGAAGGGGAGGGCGAGGATCGCCGGCGCCGAGGCGCAGGAGAAGGCGCCCGTCGCCACCGTCATGGCGAGGCGCGCCTCCTCGCCGGTCTCGGCCGCGCCGTCGAAGACCGCGCGCAAGGCGCCCGGGATGAATCCCGTGCTGGAAAGCTCGCCGGCGCCCATGACATAGCGGCCGGCCTCGAGGATCTCCTGCGCGCCGAACCCGGCCGCCGCCAGGGTGTCGAAACTGGGATCGGCCAGCGCCTCCTCGCTCGCCCCCAGGACGTCGCGGACGAAGCCGGCCCCGACCACCGCCGGCGCGAAGGCGGCCCCAAGCGTCGCCGCCTCGACGAGCGCCGCCTCGGCGGCGTCGATCTCATGCTCGGTGAAGCCCTTGGCCGCCAGGGTCTCGGGATTGACCGCCGGCGCATTCCAGAGGCTTCGGCGACCGAGCGCGTGGGCGCGCGCCTCGCCAAGGTCGACACGCAGCCGCGAGAGCCCCTCGAGCGCCTCCTCCGCCAGGGTCGGGACGACGGCGCCGTCGGCGGTTTCAGCAACGCTCACCGGCCCTGGCCACGGCGCATCGCCGACCGAGAGCGCGCCCAGCCGCAGCGCCGCCTCGGGGTCGGGAAGGCTCGTCACCAGCTGGGCGTTCCTCATTGTCCCTCCGTCGAGAAGGGCTTGCGCCGTCTCCGCGAAGAGCTCGGCGGCCCTCCTCGCCGCCGGATCTGCGCCAAGTTCCGCCGCCAGCGTCCGCCGCCGGTCCAGATCCCGGATCAGGGTCTCGCGCTCGGCGGCGAATTCTGGGTACGGACCGAGCCTATCGGCGAGCTGGCGCGAGGCGGCGCACGCCGCCGCCGCCGCCAGGGCGGTGAGGGCGCCCGCCCGCCGCCGACCATCCTCGCTGGCGAAGGCCAGGCCCTCGGCGACCAGGCGTTCGGAAACGCCAGCCAGGCCGATCGCGAGCGGCCGGAAGTCCCGCCGGCGGTAGGCGGCCGCCGGATCGTCGCAGAAGCCAGCGGAGACCTCGATGTCCAGGGCCAGGGCCGCCAGGCGGATCGCCGCCTCCAGGGCCCCGTCGTCCCGCTCGGCCAGGACATTGATCAGGGCCCGCGGCGCGATCCGCGCCCGCTCCAGGAGGGCGGCGTCGCGCTCGCCAAAGGCGACGGTGAGGTCGCCGCGACGCCATCCGATCGCCGCGGCCCGCAGGGCGGCGGGGTCCGCGGCTTCGATCGCCTCGCGGCCGGCCAGGACGACGGTCGGCGCCGGGCGCCCGGCCAGCAGTCCCGCTTCCAGTCCGGCCCGCGCCAGCGCCATGGCGTCGGCGATATCGGCGTCGGCAATCCCCGACGAGCGGGCGGCGAGGGCGGCGCGCGCCAGGGTCTGGTTCATCGCCGGGTCGGCGCAGGCATCGAGGTCGCCCTCGCAGCGCGCAATCGCGTCGGCGATCGCGGCGATGGCCGGCGAAGGCGCCGGCGAGGCGCCGGGTCCCAGATCCGCGAGGTTCGCGAGGCGCGATGGCGGCGCCTGCGCTGGATCGGCGCCGAAAGCCCAGGCCCTGCAGCCGAAAGCCGTCTGATTGGCCACTGAAAGGACACCCCGAGCCATAAGGGTGACCACTCCGGACCGGAAAGTGACAGCGTCGGACACGCTCTCGAACGCTCCCAGCGCCCATCCCCAGGCCGCGGCGCGCCTCGCGTACCGGTCTGGGCCGCCGCCCAGAACCGGGTCTATTTCCCCCTCCGGGGCGATCTCCGGTGGCAGATCGATCGGCGGATAGTCGGAGGGGAGTTCCTCGCCCCAGTCCAGCCAGGCCTCGATCCGGCCCGTGGTCCAAGCGCCGGGCGCGACGATCTCGACGACGGCGTCGGCGCGCTCCACGAGGCGCGCGTCCCGCTCGGCTGGCCTCTCCATCGACTCAGAGCTCCGGCATCCCCAGTCGAGGGTAGGTTTCGGCCTCGAAGCTAGCAATAGATGTGGTGTGCGAAGTCCGCCTCACCCCCAAGGGGTTGGTTCGCGTCCGCCTGGACGCTGGCCGGGCGAGTCCCTATAAGCAGCCAGTGCTCAAGGCGATCTTCACTTGGTGGAATGGCGCGACGATCGGCGCCAGCATGCAGATTCACAAGGGCAGCGAACTCGTCGGCGAGGACGAATTCGGCAACCGCTATTTCGAGACGCGCCAGAAACGCCTGGAATATGACGGCCGCACGCGACGGTTCGTGATCTACAAGGGTTACGCCGACGCCTCGAAGGTGCCCCCCGACTGGCACGGCTGGCTGCACCACACCTTCCCGGACCCACCGACCCTGGCGCCCCTGAAGCGCCGGGCCTGGGAGCTCGACCACCAGCCCAACCTGACCGGGACGATCTGGGCCTGGCGGCCAAGGGGATCGATCGCCCGCGGCGGCGAGCGATCGCCCGCGACCGGAGATTACGAGCCTTGGACGCCCGACTAGGCCGCGCCGCCTGCGTAATCCTCCTCGCCGCCGCGATGCTCGGCGGGGGAGCGATCGGCCTGGGGCGCGCCCAGCAGGCCGACAACGCCGCGGCCACTGCGCCCGAGGCCGAATCGCCGGCGCCTCCCGCGACGCCCCCCGCCGCGGAGAACTCCGCCGTCGAGCCGGTGACGCCGCCCGGTAACGTCACGACCATGGCGCCCATCCTCGATGTCCCGCAGGGGCCCGCGCCCAAACCGGAGGAGAAGGCCGAGGCGCCCGCCAAGCCTCCGGAACCCGTGATCCCGGTTCGCAGTCCGTTCGCGATTCTCCAGGCCCTCGACAAGGTGACCGCCGAGACCATCCGCTTCGCCGCCCCCGTCGGTCGCAAGGTGCGATACAAGAATCTGGTGTTCACGGTGAAGGCTTGCGAGACGCGCGACCTGGACGCCCCCGAGCCGAGGGCCGCCGCCTATCTGGTCATAGACTCAGCGCCACTGGGCGCGCCGGGGCGAGAGCCGCCGCCGCGCAAACAGGTCTACGAAGGCTGGACGTTCGCCGTTTCACCGGACCTGCATCCGCTGGAGCACCCCGTCTACGACGCCTGGCTGATTGCCTGCAGCGCCGCCGCGCCCCCGGCGTAGGGGCCCAATCTCCCGAAATCGGCGCTGGCCGCCAGGGCTGCGGCGAGGCGCGCCTGATACTCCCGTCGTGGCGCCTCCACCGCGCCGAAGCGCGACAGATGGTCGGTGACAAACTGGGTGTCGAGCAGCAGGAAGCCGCCGACGCGCAGGCGGGCGGCCAGATGAACGAGGGCGACCTTGCTGGCGTCGCGCTCGGACTGGAACATGCTCTCGCCGAAGAAGGCGGCGCCGATCGCGATACCGTAGAGGCCACCTGCCAGCTTCCCGTCTCTCCAGGCTTCCACGCTGTGCGCCAGTCCACGTGAAAAGAGCTCGACACACAGCTTCTGAATCGGCCGGTTGATCCATGTCTCCATGCGGCCGGGCCTGGCGGCCGCGCAGGCCTCGATCACCGGCTCGAAGGCGGTGTCCACCCCGATGCTGAACCTATCGGAGCGAACCGTGCGCGCGAGCCTGCGGGAGATGCGAAAGCCGTCGAGCGGCAAGACCCCACGAATGGCCGGATCGACGAGGAACAGGCGTCGGTCATGCCTGGCGTCCGCCATGGGGAAGACCCCTTTGCCATAGCAGTCGATCAGATCATCGGCGCTGAAGGGCTGGGCGCGGGAGCGGTCGAGGATCCCCATCTGCGCCTCAGGACTGGGCCTTGATCCACCGCTCGAGCCAGTGGATGTCGTAGCGCCCCTCCAGGATATCGGGCTCCTCGAGCAGATCCTGGAAGAGGGGAATGGTGGTCTCGATGCCGGCGACAACCATTTCGCCCAAGCAACGCTTGAGGCGCGCAATGCACTCGGTCCGGTCGCGGCCGTGGACGATCAGCTTGCCCGCGAGGCTGTCGTAGTAGGGAGGAAAGGCATAGCCGGCGTAGAGGGCGGAATCCAGGCGAACGCCCAAGCCCCCGGGGGCGTGGAAGTCGGTGACCAGACCGGGCGAGGGAGCGAAGGTGCGCGGATTCTCGGCGTTGATCCTGCACTCGATGGCGTGACCTTCGAACTCGATCTCCGCTTGCGTGAACGACAGGGGGAGCCCGGCGGCGATGCGGATCTGCTCGCGCACCAGATCGATGCCGGTGATCGCCTCGGTCACGGGATGCTCGACCTGCAGGCGGGTGTTCATTTCGATGAAGAAGAATTCGCCGGCCTCGTAAAGGAACTCGATCGTGCCAAGGCCGAGATAACCGATGGCTCGCACCGCCTCGACGGCCACCTCGCCGATGGCGTCGCGCGCCGCGACGTCGATCGCGGGCGAGGGCGCTTCCTCCATGACCTTCTGATGGCGCCGCTGGAGCGAACAGTCGCGCTCGCCCAGGTGACACACCGCCCCGAAGGCGTCGGCGATGATCTGGAGTTCGACGTGCCTGGGTCGCGACAGATAGCGTTCCATGTAGACCGCATCGTCACCGAAGCTCGCCTTGGCTTCGCCGCGGGCGGTGGCGAAGGCCTCCGCCAGATCGTCAGGCGAGGCGGCGACTTTCATGCCGCGCCCGCCGCCGCCCGCCGCCGCCTTGATGAGCACCGGATAGCCAATCGCCGCGGCGGCTTCGAAAGCGTCCTCTTCGTTGGAGAGGGCGCCCTCCGAACCAGGCACGACCCGAATTCCGGCCGCTGTCACGGTGCGCTTGGCGGCGATCTTGTCGCCCATGATTCTGATGTGCTCTGGTCGTGGGCCGATGAAGACGTAGCCGTGAGCGGCGAGGATCTCGGCGAACCGGGCGTTTTCGGCGAGAAAGCCGTAACCGGGATGCACGGCCTGGGCGCCGGTGATCTCGCACGCGGCGATGATGGCCGGGATGTTGAGGTAGCTCTTGGCCGCCGCCGCCGGTCCGATGCAGACGCTCTCGTCGGCGAGCCGGACGTGCATGGCCGTGGTGTCCGCCTGCGAATGAACCGCGACCGTAGATATGCCCATCTCCTTGCACGCCCTGTGGATCCGCAGGGCGATCTCCCCGCGATTGGCGATGAGCACCTTCTCGAACATGATCGCTAGCCGATCACCACGAGGGGCTCGCCGTATTCCACCGGCTGGGTGTCGGCGACGAGGAACTCGATGATCCGACCGGCCCGCGGCGCCGCTATCGGGTTCATCGTCTTCATGGCTTCCAACAGCAGGAGGGTCTGGCCTTCGGCGACCATGTCGCCGACTTTCACAAAAGGCTCCGCACCGGGCTGCGGTTGGAGATAGACGGTGCCGACCATCGGCGAGGTCACGGTTTCGCCGGAAGGCTCGATTGTCTGGGCCGCCGCCGGCTGGGCTTGAATCGGGCCCGCTCCGGCCGCGGGCGGTGGCGCCCAGGTCGCGACCGATGCGGGCGGCGACTTGGCGACGCGGATTCGCAAGCCGTCGCGGTCCAGTTCGATCTCGGTCAGGCCGGATTCATTGAGGATGTCGGCGAGTTCGCGGACGTGGCGCATGTCAAAGGGGCCGGCCGGAGCCTTGGTGTTGGGCATGGGGGGCCTTGCTGGATGGGCCTTGTCTAGTTTCGCGGCGCATCGGCGAGACTACAGACAGCCTCTATCGCCAATTCGTAGCTCGTTGCGCCAAAGCCACTGACAATGCCGGTGGCGGCGAGGGAGACATAGCTCGATCGCCGGAAATCCTCGCGGGTCGCCGGGTTGGAGAGATGGCACTCGACGATCGGCGTCTCCAAGGTCTTCAGCGCGTCAAGGATGGCGATCGAGGTGTGACCGTAGGCGCCCGGGTTGATGACCAGGTCGGCACCCTCGCGGCGACACTCCTGGATCCAGTCGATAAGCTCGCCCTCGGCGTTGGTCTGGCGAAAAACGACGGTTCTGCCGTGCGCCTGGGCGCGGCGCTCGCAAAGCGCGCGGACGTCGTCGAGGGTAGCTCGGCCGTAGATCTCGGGCTCCCGAGCGCCGAGAAGGTTGAGGTTCGGGCCGTTGAGGACATAGATGGGTTTGGACATTCCGCCCCGCGGACCTTTGACGCGTCTTGTATCGTTCGACGTCTAGGCTAACAAGCGCGCGGGCTCGCAAGGAGAGCGCCGCGTGCGACTGGTGCTGAACGGCAAGGAACGCAGCTTCGAGAAGGTGAGCGACGTGGCCGCTCTCGTGGCCGTCCTGGGGTTTGATCACAGGAAGGTCGCCGTCGAACGCAATCTCGCCATCGTCCCGCGTTCCGCCTACGCCGCGACATCGCTCTCCGACGGCGACCGAATCGAGATCGTTCACTTCATCGGCGGAGGCTGACCCCATGGATGGTTCGGCGCACGTTTCGGAGGATGCCTGGACCGTCGCCGGACGCACCCTCCACTCGCGGCTGATCGTCGGCACGGGCCGGATGAAGGACTATGCTCTGAACGTCGCCGCCGCCGAAGCGGCCGGCGCCGAGATCGTCACGGTGGCCTTGCGGCGCGTGAACCTTTCCGATCCGAGCCAGCCGATGCTGGTCGATTACTTCAAGCCGGATCGCTTCATTTACATGCCGAACACCGCCGGGTGCTTCACGGCCGACGAGGCGGTCCGCACCCTGCGGCTCGCCCGCGAGGCGAACGGCGGGACCCTGGTCAAACTGGAAGTGCTCTCCGACGCGAGGACGCTCTATCCGGACATGGAGGAGACTCTCCGCGGCCTGAAGTCACTGGTCGCGGACGGCTTCGATGTGATGGTCTATTGCACCGACGACCCTGTCTTCGCCAGAAAGCTGGAAGACGCCGGAGCTGCGGCGATCATGCCCCTCGGCGCACCGATCGGTTCGGGTCTCGGCATCCAGAACCGGGTCAATATCCGCTTGATTGTCGAGCAGGCGAAGGTGCCTGTTCTAGTCGACGCCGGCGTCGGCACCGCGTCCGACGCCTCGATCGCCATGGAGCTTGGATGCGATGGGGTCCTGATGAACACGGCCATCGCCGAGGCCAAGGATCCGGTTCGAATGGCCAGGGCCATGAAGCATGCAGTCGTCGCCGGACGCGAAGCCTACCTCGCCGGCCGCATGGCCAGGCGCCTCTACGCCGATCCCTCGTCGCCCATGGCGGGGCTCATCTGATCCGGAGAGGCGGAATCTAGGCCGGCGCGGCTGCGCCCTCGCCCTTGCGCGCCTTGGCGATGGCCGCGTTGAGAGCGTCCATGTCGTCGCCTGGCACCAGCTCGTCACCGACGATGAAGGCTGGCGTCCCGCCGAGGTCGAGCTTGTTGAACAAGGCGGCGATATCGGCCAGTTGAACGTCGGCGGCCGGATCGGAGCCAAGGTCTGACTTTCGAGCCCCAAATCTGAGGGCGATCTGATCGATGACCTCGTCGTCCAGAGGCCTGGTCTCCATGAAGGTTCGATAGACGCCCAGATAATCACCGCCGGCCTTCTTCACCTCCAGAGCGGCCCGGGCGGCGTGCTCCGAGGTGGGCCCGAAGATCGGCATCTCCTTGAAGACGAAGCGGACATTGGGATTGTTGTTGATCAAGCCAAGCACCTTGGGTGCTGCGTCGATACAATGCGGGCAGCGATAGTCGTAGAATTCCGTGACCGTGACGACGCCCTTGGGATTGGCGACGAAATCGCGAGGATCGCGCTCCACTGCGGCGCGAAGCGCCGGGAGCTGGGCGCTGGCCTTGGCCTGGGCCGCGGCGTCATCGGCGGCCATCTTCGCCTGGAGCTTCTGGATCGCCTCGCCGATCACTTCAGGATGGGCGAGAATGTAGGCTTTCACCCTGGCGTCGAACGACTTGTCGCTGGGCGGCGAGGGATGGCAAGCGACGAGCACGACAGCCCCGGCAAGGATCGCCGATCGGAACAAGCGCAAAGTCAGGTTCCCCTCCCCAAGGACTTGAGTTCCTCGGGTGATGGCTTTGAGGCGAGCGCGATGTCCGTCGCCCTTCGCCACTCGGGACTGTCCTTCTTGAGGAGATCGCGGGCGCGCATGGCGAAGATCCGCGCGTCGCGCGACTGGCCGAGATAGAAGTTCTGTTCGGCGGCGGCCAGGCGGGCCATGCCGTCCTGGCCCTTGCTGTCATAAGCTTCGGAGAGCAGGCGCCATGCGAGCGCGTCGTCAGGTTCGAGCTGGAGGGAGCGGCGGACGTCGGTGATCGCCTCGTCGACGCGCGTAGGATCGTTCTCCGCCAACAGCGTCTGACCAAGATTGACGAGCAGTAGCGGAGCTGCGGGTTTCAGTTCCACCGATTTGCGATGCGCCGGTTCGGCTTCCTTTGGCCGTCCGGCCTCGAAGAGCACCTGGCCCCTCAGTTCCCAGAGGTAGGGGTCGGTCGGTCGTTCGGCGATCAGGGCGTCGATGGCCTTCAGCGCCGTCGCCGTTTCGGTCTCCTTGTAATAGGCGATCGCGCGCGCGTAGCGAGCCGGGAATGAGATGTCGCTCTCGGGATAGTCGTTCAGGGTCTGGCCCGGGCCGTAGAGGAATCCCTCGAGCTTCGCCTTCATCAGCGCGTGGCTGGCCACGGCCTCCGGACTGTCGGTGGCCTTTACGTGCGGCTGCTGGGCGACCCGCGACGCCAAGGTTTCGATGCGCTCGTCACTGAGCGGGTGGTCGCGGAAATAGGGAAACTTCTTGTCGTCGGAAAAGACCTCTTCATATCTGAAATTGTTGAAGAAGTCGACAAGGCCTTGACCCGACATGCCGGCCTTTTCCAGATAGGTGACCGCGGCTTGGTCGGCTCTGGATTCCTGTTCGCGCGAATAGCTGAGGACCGAGATCTCGGCGAAATAGGTCGAAGAGAACACCAAGCCGAGGGCGGCGTCTGGCGCTCCCGCGACAGCGGCGAGGATGCCCAAGCCCACACTCAGCAGCATCGGCGCGATAGCCTGGCGGCCCATCTCGCCAGAGCGCGCCATATGGCCTCCGGCGATGTGTCCGGTCTCGTGAGCCATCACCCCGATCAGCTGATTGGGGGTTTTGGTCTCCATGATCAGGCCGGTGTTCAGGAAGAGTTGCTGGCCGGCGGTGGAGAAGGCGTTCAGCTCGGTGTCGGCAACGATGTGAATCTGGACGTTTTTCGGATCGAGGCCGGCGGCGACGAAGATCGGGTCGCCGTCGGCGTGCAGGATTTCCTCGATCTCGGTATCCCGGATGATCGACACGCCTTGCTGTTGCGCGAAGGCCGGTCCAGCGGGCGTTGCAACGAGGGCGGCCAGCGTGAGACCGACGACCAGGAGCCGGCCGGCATCAAAGCGCGGGGAGGCGGTCACGACATTCTCCGGTTCGTCCCCCGCGCCCGTCGTCCTCGTTCAACGAATGTAGCGCCTCACGCCCCGCGCCGCCACCATCCGCTCCGCGGACTGGCCGGCGGCGTGGATATCTCCGCCGGATCGGGCGCCCTGGTCGTGGCCGGAACCGGGACCGGCTGTGGCGCCGGATCGAGTTCGACCAAGACCCCCTCGGCCGACGTCAATTCGAGCGCTGGCTTCAGGTCGGTGATCGGTTCGGCGGCGAGCGTTGGCTCTGCTTCGGCGCCGGCGCGGGGCGCCGGGCGGCGCCGAGACCTGGCGCGCTTGGCGACGGGTTCCGGCTCCGCCGGCAACTCGAGAAAGATCGCCTCCGACTGCGCGGCGTGGATGTTCGTCAGCGCCGGCGGTGGCGGCAGAACCGTGACCGCCGCCGCAGGCTCCGTCAGCAGTTCCGCAGGCGAGGTCTCGACGGGCCCCCGCCACTGGTAGGGATCATCGCCGTTCAGTCGCGCCGGCCATGACCAGCCGTAGACGTCGCCGGGAACGGCCTCTTCGCGGCTGCGCCGGCCGCCGCGGCGGCCCCGCCTGCGGCGCTGCGACCCGGTCTCGCCGGCGGCGTCGTCTCGCGCGCGTTCAGGCGGCGGCTCGGCGCGAGCGACTACGGGGGCGGCCGGAAGGGGCGCCGCGCCGTCACGGCGGCCGCGGCGGCGCCGGCGACCCCGGCGACGGACTCCTTCCTCTTCTTGATAGGCGCCGCCGCGGCCCGGGCCGTTGGTGGCTGGCGCCCCCCGGCCCGCTTCGGCCTGGAGATCGACGTCCTCCGAATCGTCCTCCCCCGCGACCTCTTCCTCGTCCTCCTCGCTGTCGTCCTCGTCGACCGCGCCCAGCTGATAGTCATCGGGGCTGACGCCGGCCGCGGCGTCCGGGGCGCCGGCGCCCTCGAAGGCGCGGGCCGCCTCCGGCGTGACGTCCGAGATGCGCTCGATGTCGTGCTCGGCGTGCGCCAGCGCCTCGTCGATCACGACCCTGACGAAGAGACCCTGGCCGTGGAGAATCCTGGTCAGATATTCGCGCTTCTGGTTGAGGATGTAGAGGCCGACCTCGCGCGGGACGCGGACGATGACCTCGCCGCCGCCCTTGAGGGCCTCCATCTGCAACGCCCGCAGCGCGGCCAGAGCGCTTGATTCCACCGACCGCACCCGGCCCGCGCCTTGGCAGACCGGACAAGTGTGGGTGGTGCCTTCTAGGATGCCGCTTCGCCGCCGCTGACGACTGATCTCCATTAATCCGAACGACGAGATCTTGCCCATCTGGATTCGTGCGCGATCGTCCTTCAGGCAATCCTTGAGCGCCTTCTCCACCGCCCGATTGTTCTTCGCTTCGTCCATGTCGATGAAGTCGATGACAATGAGGCCAGCCAGGTCGCGCAGACGAAGCTGCCTGGCGGCCTCTTCCGCGGCTTCGAGGTTGGTCTTGAGCGCCGTCGCCTCGACATTGCGTTCGCGCGTCGCGCGCCCGGAGTTCACGTCGACCGCGACCAGGGCTTCGGTCTGGTTGATGACCAGATAGCCACCCGAGCGCAGGGGCGCGACTGGCGAATAAATTTGCGACAGGCGATCTTCGATCTTGTGATGAACGAAGAGGGGCGTCGGGTCGCGGTAGGGCTGAATCTTCTTGGCCTGCGAGGGCATCAGCATGCGCATGAAATCCCGGGCGTCGCGAAATCCTGCCTCGCCCTCCACCCATACGGCCTCGATATCCTTGTCGTAGAGATCGCGGATCGCCCGCTTCACCAGGTCTTCTTCCTCGTAGATCAGCGCCGGCGCGATTGAATGCAGAGTAGTGTCGCGGATGTTGCTCCAGGCGCGCGAAAGGTATTCGTAGTCGCGCTTGATCTCGGCCTTGGTGCGCTTCGCGCCCGCAGTGCGGACGATGAGTCCCATGCCCTTGGGAACCTTGAGGTCGGCGACGATCGAGCGCAGCCGCTTGCGGTCGGTGGCTGTGGTTATCTTACGGCTGATCCCGCCGCCGCGGTCGGTGTTCGGCATCAGGACGCAGTAGCGTCCGGCCAGAGAGAGATAGGTCGTCAGCGCCGCGCCCTTGGTGCCGCGCTCCTCCTTGACCACCTGGACCAGCATGATCTGCCGCCGCTTTATGACCTCCTGGATCTTGTAGCGGCGGATCAGTCGGCGGCGCCGGCGCTCGACCTCCTCGTCGATCTCATCCTCGTCATCGATTCCCGCGGGGTCGGCATCGTCCTCCGCCGCCTCGACCGACGCGGCCGGAGCCGGGGGCGGCGCGGCGTGGTCCTCGTCCTCGCTCTCGGCCTCGCGCAGCAGGGCTTCGCGGTCAGCGTGCGGAATCTGGTAGTAGTCGGGGTGAATCTCGTTGAAGGCCAGGAAGCCATGGCGGTTACCGCCATATTCGACGAACGCGGCCTGGAGGCTCGGTTCGACCCTGGTCACCTTGGCCAGATAGATGTTGCCGCGAAGCTGTTTCCTGGCGCGGCTTTCGAAATCAAACTCCGCGAGTTTGTCTCCATCCATGACCACGACCCGGGTCTCCTCCGGGTGGGCGGCGTCGATCAGCATTTTCTTTGACATCGGTCGGGTCTCCGCGGCGCGCGGCGGATCTTCGATCCGGGCGCCGACATTGCGGGCGCGCCGAGCCGGCCGTTCCGGACGCGCGCACGCGAATGGCGGCGGCGGCGTTGAGGGTCGGAGACGGGGCGTATTCGGCGCAGCCCATGGGTTGTTCCAATGATCGCGCCGGCATCACGTCGGCGCGGGTAGGATGACGCGCGTCTTCGACCACCTCATCGATGGTCCGCCCGACGCGAAAGGCGCGCAGGAAACGCTGATGTCCGTGAGGACGGCGCATGCGCACGCTGATCCTAGGGGATGCTGGCGGGAAAGGAAAGGCAAGGCTTGGTCGCCTCAGTTCATCAGCTTCTGGGTGAGGTAGATATAGTGACGCGCCCAGCGGCGTGCGTTCAGTTCGGGGTCGGCGTCGTTGGCGTGACCGCCGAAGGTATTTTCGTAATAGAGATAGGGGTCGCCCAAAGTTTCGAGTTCGGCGGCGAACTTGCGCGCATGCCCAGGATGTACCCGGTCGTCCTCGGTGTTGGTGGTGATATACGGCTCCGGATACTTAATTCCGGGCCTCAGCTGAGTGTAGGCCGAATAGGCGCCGATGAAGGCGCGATCGGTCGGAACATCCGGGTCGCCGTATTCCGCCATCCACGATGCGCCGGCCGAGAGACGGGTGTATCGAAGCATGTCGATCAGCGGGCTCTCGATCACCGCCGCATTGTAGAGTTCCGGGTGCTGGGTGATGGAGACGCTCGTCAGGATCCCGCCGTTGGATCGGCCATAGATGCCGAGACGCCGTGGCGAAGTGATCTTGTGGGCGATCAGGTCCCTAGCCACGGCCGCGAAGTCGTCGAACGCGCGCTGCCGATGCTCGCGCAGCGCCGCATCGTGCCAGGCGGGACCGAACTCGCCGCCGCCGCGGATATTGGCCAGAACATAGGCGCCGCCGAGCTCGAGCCACAGCTTGCCCAGCTCCGGGCGATAGGACGGGGTCTCCGAGATCAGGAAGCCGCCGTAACCGAACATCTGAACCGCCGTCGAGCCATCCAGCTTCATCGCCTTTGGCCGCACCAGCCAATAGGGAATGCGCGTTCCATCCGCCGAAACCGCGAACCGTTGCTCGGTCTCGTCCTTGGACGCGTCGAAGCGAGCGGCCAAACTCTTCACCTGACGCGGGGCGCCGGCGGCGGCGCCCACGGCCCAGAGCGCCGTCGGGGAGAGAAAGCTTTCGGAGGCAATGTAGGCCTGATCGGACCGATGGTCCGCTGCTTCGATCGAAAGGGTCGAACTCTTGGGAAGATCGAGGCGCCGCGCGCGCCAGCCGCCCGCGACCGGGTCGTAGACGAAGAGAGCGCCATTCACATTGTCGAGCAACTCCACGAGCAGCTGGTTGCGGGTCACGGCCACATCGTTGATCGTCTGGCTGGCCGTGGGCTGGACAATAAGCTGCGCGCCGCCGGTCGCCGGATCGAACGCGATCAGAGCGCCGGCCTCGAACGCGGCGTGACCAGGGCCCGCAGGCCAGTCCTCCTCGAGACTCACGATCATGCGGCCGGCGAGATAGCCATGCAGCCGGTTCTTCAACGGAAGGTCGAGCGGCCGCGACCTGCCGCCCGCGTCCAACGACCAGAAGCGGGTCTGGAAGGTCGTCGGCGAACGCGTGAAGAGCAAATGCTCTACGGCGCCGTCGCCGTTCCGCAACAGCCGGGCGCCGGCGCTCACGTCGGCGGCTTCGCCCCGGAACACCTCCTTCGCCGCTGAAAGCGGCTGGCCGCGCTCCAACTTCTTGACGATGAAGGGATAGCCGGATGCCGTGAGCGTGCCAGGGCCGAAGTCGCGCGCCAGCAGCAGGGTGTCGGGGCCGAGCCACTCGGCCTGCTGCTTCGCCACCTCGAACCGGAAGCCGTCGGGGACGAACGCCTTGGCCCTGGTGTCGAACTCGCGAAGCTCCACAGCGTCGCCGCCGCCGTTGGAGAGCCGGACCAGGCACAGCCGGTCATCGGGTGGCAGGCAGGTCGCTCCCTTCCAGATCCAGTTCTTGCCTTCCGACTTTGAAAGGGCGTCGAGATCGATCAGCGTCTCCCAGGCCGGCGAGCGCGAGTTGTAGGAAGCCACGCTCGTGCGCCGCCAAAGGCCTTTGACGTGGACGCCGTCCTGCCAGAGGTTGTCGACATCGCCGCCCAGGAACCCCGGATGGGGTATCCGGTCCTTGGCCGTGAATATGGCCAGCGCCTCACGCCGGAACGTCTCGAAACGCGGATCGTCCTCCAGGCGCTTCGCGGTCCGCGCATTCTGTGTCGCTACCCACACCAGCGCCCTGGCCCCGTGGATTTCCTCGAGCCACGCGAATGGGTCGGGAGCGTTGGCGTCGGTCGAGTGCAGGACGGGCGCCGCCGACGCGGCGGCCGCGCCACCGGCCATCGCAAGCACTGCTGCGGCTATGGCGAGACTCACGGCGAAATCCTCTCGAGAAGGGAAGGGCCCCAGCCTACGCCTCCCCGACCGGGCAGGGGAGTGCGCGCGGCCGATGGTTCGCAAGGTTGCCCCGCGTTATGACGGCTGCGGAGCCAACCAGCGGACCACGATCGCCATGGACGAAGCAACACGCGGCGCCCACGTCGAGAATGTCCAGCGCGACGGCTATACGATCGTCGAGGGCGCAATCGAGCTCGAACTAATCCAGTCCTTGAATGCAGCCCTGCTCCGACTCGAGCGCCAGATTGGCGCGAGGCCATCGGAGAACAGCTTCGAGGGTCGCCAGACGGTGCGGATTTACAATCTGCTGGCTCACGGCAGGCCGTTCGAGGCGGTTCCGGTCCGTCGCTCCGTGCTCCCGATCGTGGAGGGCGTGCTCGACCCGGGATGCCTGGTTTCCTCGCTCTCCTCGATCGCCATTGACCCGGGGGAAGCGGCGCAGCCGATTCACGCCGACGACATGGGTATTCCCTTGGAGAAACCGCACCGCCCGATCGTCTGCAATTCCGTGTGGGCGCTTGGCGATTTCACCGCCGCCAACGGCGCGACGCGCCTAGTCCCGCGAAGCCATCTTAAGCCCAGTCCGCCGTATGGCGCCAACTGCGAGACGATCGCGGCCGAGATGCGGGCCGGAGACGTGCTCATCTGGGACGGCGCCCTGTGGCACGGCGGCGGCGCGAACACGACGGACAAGCGCCGGGCGGGTCTGGCGATGAACTATTGCGCCGGCTTCATTCGCCAGCAGGAGAATCAGCAACTTGGCCTGACACCGGCGCGGGTGCGCGGCTTTTCACCGCGCCTGAAGGAGCTCGTCGGCTATGGCGTCTACAAGGGCCTGATTGGCCACATCGACAAGAAGAGTCCGGCGCAACTGCTCGACGGCGCGACCGAATTCACCTCCATCTGGGATCGGTGAGGCGTCGATCGTCGGCTGGCTTGCGGGGCGCTCGTCGGTGGCTCGACGTACGTGTGAAGAACTCCACTTAACCCTTTTGCTACGGCGACGCTGAGATACTGTGGGGCTCGGCTTGCGGGCGTAGGGTTGCGGGGCGGCGAATGCGCGCGGGGTCGGCGGGCGCTTTGAAATCGAGATGGCTGAGGGGGCTGCTGGCGCTGGTGTTCGTCGCCTGCTGCGCCGCCACGGTTGCGGCGACCGAGCAGGTGATCGTCGCCTCCACCGGGATAACGAGGCTGCGGCTGGGCGGCGACGAGGTCGAAACCCGGGTCGTGATCGACCTCGGTCGCGCAGTGTCGGCAAAGCTGGACGCTGCCGATGGCCCAACGAGGGAAGTCGTCCTCGTCCTGCCGAACGTCGGCGCCTCGGCCGCGATGGAAGGGCAGGGACGCGGGCTTGTCCAGGCGTGGAAGGTGGAGAACCGTCCAGGCGGCGGGCGCCTGACGCTGCAGCTCGTCCGGCCCGGTCAGGTCCGACGGCGCTTCCTCCTGCCTCCCACCGACGCGGTGAGCAATTACAGGTACGTCGTCGACATAGACGCCGTTAAGCCGGACGCCCAAGCGCCGGTCGAGGCGGTCCCCGTCGCGATGACTCCGCCGCCGACCCTGCCTCGCCACGACAAGAAGGTCGTGGTCATAGACGCCGGGCACGGCGGCCAAGATCCTGGCGCCCAGAGCGGGAAACACCAGGAAAAAAACATCACCCTGGAAGCCGCAGAGGCTCTGAAGTCGCGCCTGGAGCGCGGCGGCCGCTACAAGGTGGTGATGACGCGTTCGACCGACGTCTACGTTCCCCTTGAGCAGCGCGTGCAGATCGCCCGGCGGGCCGGGGCCGATCTCTTCATCTCGCTGCACGCCGATTCGGCCGGCCCCGACGCTGGAACCCACGGCGCCAGCGTCTACACCCTCTCCGACCAGGGTGGCGCGCGCGTCACCCAGGTGCTCGACCGCCACGAGTGGTTCTCCAGAATGGCCGCCCGGGAGGGAGATCCGGCGGTGGGCCAGATCCTTCTCGATCTCACCCAGAGGAACACGCGAAACCGCTCGGCTGTGTTCGCCCAGATGCTTGTCGACCGGATAGCCGAGCGGGTGGACCTGCTGCCGCGCAGCCATCGCGACGCCGGCTACTTCGTTCTCCTCGCCCCCGATGTGCCGGCGGTCCTGCTGGAGATGGGATTCATCACCAGTCCCGAGGATGAACGGCGGCTGGTCGATCCGGGCCAGCGGGGCCGCCTGATGAGCGCGGTGAGCGACGCCATCGACGTGTATTTCGCCAGCCAGGGGCGTCTGGCCGCGCGCTGAGCCGTCGCGCCAGACCAAAGTTGGCGCCCGCGCGGAAGCGGGTTAGAGCAGCGGCGCGGCGGTCTGGGGCGTGGCCGCGGAGGTTCGCTTCGTCTTGCATCGCTTTGGTCGCTGGGTCGCCATCGCGGGACTCGCCATCCTCGGCGCCGCGGGCGTCGCTGGGCTGGCGGCGGCCGTCTATGCGCTCGTTCTTCTCCACGACATGCCCGATACGGCCGATCTGGCCGACTATCGTCCGCCGACGGCGACGAGGGTCTATGGCTGGGACGGCACTCTGATAGGGGAATTCTCCAGCGTCCGGCGGATATACGTCCCCTACGACCAGATGCCGCGAAATCTGATCCTCGCGTTCCTCGCCGCCGAAGATCACAGCTTCTTCCATCATGGCGGCGTCGACGTCGGCGGTCTCTCGCGGGCGCTGATCAAGGACGTCTTCAACGCCCTTCAGGGCCGCAGGCCCGAGGGCGGCTCGACCATCACCCAGCAGGTGGCCAAGAATGTGCTTCTGAGTAACGAGGTCTCGGTGGGCCGCAAGCTGAAGGAGGCGATCCTCGCCACTCAGCTCGAACAGGTTCTGACCAAGCCGCAGATTCTCGAGCTTTATCTGAACGAGATCTGGCTTGGCTATCGCTCCTATGGCGTCGGCGCGGCGGCCTACAATTACTTCGGCAAGTCGATCTCCGACCTGACCCTGGCTCAGTGCGCCTATCTCGCGGCCCTGCCAAAGGGGCCGGACAACTACCAGCCGGTGCGCCAGAAGACGGCGGCTATCCGGCGGCGCAACATGGTGCTCAAGGAGATGGCGGATCTCGGTTGGGTAAGTCCGCAGGAGGCTCGGTTGGCCATGGCCGAGGACCTCGAGGTTCAGGCCGCTCCAGCGCGCGCCAAGTACCACGACGCCGACTATTTCGTGGCGGAGGCCCATCGCGACGCCCTGGCGATGCAAGGCGTCGGCAAGGACGTGAACGAGGGGGGCTATTACATCCGCACCACCCTCGATCCCCGGCTACAGACGGCGGCCCGGATCGCGCTCATGGACGGGTTGGAGACCTACGATCATCGCCACGGCTGGCGCGGCGCATGGGGTCACGTGGCGATCGTTCCCGGCTGGCAGAAGGCGACGCTGGCCGCCACGCCGCCCTCGGAGCGCAGAAAGTGGCGGGCCGCCGTCGTGACCGAGACCTCGGGCAGCGCGATCAAGGTCCAGACCGCCGACGACAACACCGTGGGCGAGATCATCCCAGCCGATGTCGCCTGGGCGCGAGCCGGCAAGGGCGTGGCCGTCGGCGACCTGGTCTTTGTCGAGCCGGCCGATGGCGGCGGCCTTCACTTGCGCCAGGTCCCCATCGTCAACGGCGCGATCGTCGCGATGGAGCCTAACTCGGGCCGGGTCCTCTCGATGGTCGGCGGCTACAGCTACTCGCTTTCGAACTTCAACCGCTCGACCCAGGCCGCCCGGCAGCCAGGTTCGTCGTTCAAGCCTTTCGTCTATGCGACGGCCCTCGAGACCGGCGTTTTCACGCCCGCGAGCATCGTCCTCGACGCTCCGATAACCTTGCCGGGATTTAACGGCCAAGCTTGGAGTCCGGAGAACTACGAGCACAAGTTCCACGGACCGCTGGTCTTTCGCCGGGGCCTGGAGCTGTCGCTCAACACCATGACGGTGCGGATCGCCGAGCAGGTCGGCATGCCGCGTATTGTCGCCACCGCCAAACGCTTCGGCGTCGTCGACAAGATGGAGCCGGTGCTTGCGATGGCGCTGGGCGCCGGCGAGACGAACCCCTACCGAATGGCGGGCGCTTATTCCTCGTTCGTCAACGGTGGCCGCAAGGTCGAGCCACATCTTATCGAGCTGGTGGACAACCGCGAAGGCAAGACGATCTACCGCGCCGACGGACGCGACTGCCCGCTCTGCACGAGCGACTTCTCTGGGGGGTTCTCGCCGGACATCCCGCCCGCCGGCGAACAGCTGATCGATCCGATCACCGCCTATCAGATCGACACCATGCTCGAGGGCGTGGTGATTCGCGGCACCGGTGCGGCGGCACGAGTCCTTGGCCGTCCAATCGGAGGCAAGACTGGAACGACGAACGATTTCCGCAGCGCCTGGTTCATCGGTTTTTCACCGCAGATAGTGGTCGCGGTCTACGTTGGCTTCGACGACAACCGCTCGCTGGGCAATGGTGAGACGGGGGCCGTCGCCGCCCTGCCGATCTTCATCGAATTCATGCAGGAGGCGATCAAGGGTTTTCCGCCGCTGGAGTTCAAGGCGCCACCCGATGCCAAGTTCGCCATGGTTGGCCCCAACCGCGAGGCTTTCCGGCCGGGAACCGAGCCCCGCACACCCTCGCCGCCGCCGCCAGGCTTGGGTCCGAAGGTTGGCGACGAGCCTTTCGCCGTCACCCCGTTGGGGCCTTCTCCGACCGGGCCCGGGCCGCCGCCCCCCCGCGAGCCGCCAAAGGCCGATCGGCCGCCTGCCAAGCCTGACTCGCTCAACGGATTGTATTGAATCACGCGCCAGTTTATCGGCGATCCCTCTACCGAGAACGGAGCGGCGCCATGCGAGCGGAAATCGAGAATGCCGCCGCCGCCATCGAGCGGTCCATCGCCCTCTTGCGGAGGCGTCTTTGACTGGGAGCCGGCGCTCCGCAGACTCGACGAACTGACGGCGCGCGCCGAGGATCCCGCCTTCTGGGAGGATGTTGAACGCGCGTCCGTCCTGATGCGAGAAAAGACCCGGCTGGCCGGCCAGGTCCAGGCGGTGCTGGGGCTTGAGCGCGAACTTTCCGACACCGTGGAGTTCGCCGAGCTGGCGCAGGGCGAAGGCGACGAGGCCTCCCTGGACGACGCGGCGGCGCAGCTCGAGGCGTTGAAAACGGTCGCTGAGCGCTCGGAGCTGGAAGCCCTGCTCTCCGGCGAGGCCGACGGAAACGACGCGTTCCTGGAGGTCAACAGCGGGGCCGGCGGTACGGAATCCTCCGATTGGGCGGCGATGCTATTGAGAATGTACCTGCGATGGGCCGGCGCCCATGAGATGGACGTGGAGCTGATCGAGGAGACGTCCGGCGAGCAGGCGGGGATCAAGTCGGCGACGGTGAAGATCTCCGGTCCCAACGCCTACGGATGGCTCAAGACCGAGGCTGGAGTTCACCGCCTGGTCAGAATCTCGCCCTTTGACGCCAACGCCAAGCGCCATACGAGCTTCGCATCGGTCTGGGTCTATCCGGTGGTCGACGATCGGATTGAGATAGAGATCAATACTGCCGATGTGCGCACCGATACCTACCGGTCGAGCGGCGCCGGGGGACAGCACATCAACAAAACCGACTCCGCGGTCCGGCTCACCCATATCCCCACCGGCATCGCGGTGGCCTGCCAGAACCAGCGCTCGCAACACCAGAACCGCGAACAGGCCTGGAAAATGCTGCGCGCTCGACTTTACGAACTCGAGCTACAGAAACGCCAGGCGGTCGCGCAGGCGGTCGAGGACGCCAAGACCGACATCGGTTGGGGTCACCAGATCAGATCCTACGTCCTTCAGCCCTATCAGATGGTCAAGGACCTGCGGACCGGCGTCGAGACCTCGGACACATCGGGCGTCCTCGACGGCGATCTCGACCGCTTCATGGCCGCCTCGCTGGCGCAGAGCGTAGGCGCGACAAGGCAGGGGTGAACCGGGGAGTCTGCGGTTTCGCGCCGCTCGGAGTGTCGGGGACAGGGATAGGTCGACGCCTCTAAGGCGCTGGCGCGGGGCCTGTCGAATGACCGTTGCCATTGTCGCGCGACGGCGAGGGCGGGTCCTTGCGCAGCGCGGCACCCGCCTCGGCTGGACGAGCGACGGGCGCGCTCGCCGGCGCCTGGGCAGGGGGCTGCGCCGCGACGGCGGCGGGACGCTGGAGGCGCAGCGAGCGGCCCTGGAAGAAAGCGCCGGTCTCCATGGCGAGCTGCTCGTGGGTGATGTCGCCGTCGACATGGCAAGCGCCGTAGAGGCGGACCTGCTTGGCAGTGATCGAGCCGCTTACCTTACCGCGGACTTCCACTGCTTCGGCGAAGATTCCGCCCTCCACCTGGCCGCCATCGCCGACCGTCACCCGCTCGACGCGGATATCGCCCTTGATCACGCCGTCGATCTGCAGATCGCCGCCGCCGCCGATGTTGCCTTCCACCGTCATGTCGCTGGCGATCAGGGAGGTTGGGGTCTGGCCAGTTCGGCGCGGCGCCGCTGATTCGATCGGCGCGGCGGGCGGCTCCGGCCGCGGAGCGTGCTGTGAGGGCTGCGGGGAATTAGTCGGTGTTTTGTTGAACATAGTCGCCGGCCTTTACGAAGCGGAGGGGGTTCTGCGGACGTCCGTCCACCCACACCTCATAGTGGAGGTGGGTGCCTGTGGAGCGGCCGGTGTCGCCCATCGCGCCGATCCTCTGACCGAGCGCGACCCGCTGGCCGACGCTGACGGAGATGGCTGCGAGGTGCGCATAGCGGGTCTTGAATCCGTGACCGTGGTCGATCTCGACGGCGTTGCCGTAGCCCGACCGTACGCCGGTGAAGGAGACGACGCCAGGGGCCGTGGCCTGAACAGGCGACATGAATGCGCCGGCGAAATCCAGGCCTGGATGGAAGGCCGGCTGGCCGGTGAAGGGGTCGACGCGAATTCCGAACGGACTGGTCTCGGTGGCGTCGGCGGCTGGCCGGCCGAACGGCATGGTCTGGGCGGAAGCCGCAAGCCCGCGCATGTCCGAAAGGTCTCGGGCGGCGATCTGGACGCGGCGAGCAAAATCCTCGTTGACATCGAGAATGGCCGCCAAGGACCGGGGGTCCTTCGCTTCAATGAGCGGGCCGCCGAGCGCGTCGCTACGGCCAGCATAGAGCGTTGGGTCGAGGCCGGCGAGCCGGAAGACCATCCGCAGCCTATCGGCGCGGTTCTTGGCGAACGAGCCGGCCGCTTCGATCAGGCGCTCCTGGCTTTCCCGCACGGCCTCTATGCGCTGGACCGCGGTTCCGCCGGGCGCGCCCCCGTGAACCGAGATCGGCGCCAGCCCTCGTTGCTCGCCGGACGGGGTCCCGGCCGAGGTCAGCAGCATGGCAAGCGCGGCCTGCCGTTTTTCAACGGTGTTGGCGATCTCATCCATGGAACTCGAGGAGGCGTTGAGCTGACTGACGGCGCTGTTGAGTCTCGCCTGGCGGTCGGCAATCCAGCGCTCGTACTTGGCCTGGACCTGGGTGACCTGGACCTGAGTGCGCGAACTGTTGAAGGCGCCAAGGACAAAGGCCGCCGTCGACAGGCCCATCCACGTGGCCGCCACCATCACCACGGCGGCGATCGTGATCTGCCTTTGGGTCGAGAGTACGAAGCTGTGCATTTCGCCGTCGGACCGCACGTAGAGGTGGCGCTCCGGGAAATGATCGGCGAGCCATCGGGCGAGGCGCGCGATGCGGCTTGAGTTCATCAGTTCGATACGCCCACTTTTTATTGGTTGCGGCGATATGGCCCGATAGCGGCGCCGAGCGCAACCCACGGGCGAGTGGACCGCGACCAGACTTGGCCTCCGAGGCCGACACTTGGCTAATCGGACTGAATCAAGGCTGCTTGGCGGTCTCTGTCGCCCAAGACTTGCCAAATGGCGGGCATCGACTAGGCGCCGCTCGTCTTGGCCCTAGACTTAGAGCGATCGACGAGGCGCGCGCGCACTCTTAACCAATCGATGCGACGCCCGGCCGCGGCCGCTGCCAACGAGATATTCGATGGTCAGCCCTCCGGCCCCAGCGCCCGGGCGGCGTCGAGAACCTCGGCGGCATGATCCTTGACCTTCACTTTCCGCCATATTCGGCGGACGATGCCTGAGGAATCGACAAGGACGGTCGCGCGCTCGATACCCATGTACTTGCGGCCGTAGAGGCTTTTCTCGACCCAGACGCCCCACCTGTCCACTACTTCGCCGGTCAGATCGGAGGCGAGAACGGGAGAAAGGTCGTACTTGGCGCGGAACTTCGCGTGGCTCTTGGGCGTGTCCTTGGAAACGCCGACGACGACGACGCCCGCGGCCGCGAAGTCATCGGCAAGCAGGCTGAAGTCCTTCGCTTCGGCGGTGCATCCCGAGGTGTCATCCTTCGGGTAAAAGTAGACAACCACCGGTTTTCCCCGAAGATCGGCGAGGCGTACATCGCCCCTATCGCCCGGGAGGTCGAGATCCGGGGCCTGGTCGCCCACCTTCAGCGAAGCCGTCATCCAATTTCATCCTCTATCAAACCAAGGCGTTTGCGAAGGTTGCCTTTGCGAAGCTCGGCCTCCCCGCCGGCGAAGCTCACGAGTGCGTTGGCGTCCTCGACCTTGGTTCCGTTGATCCGGAAACCGCCGCCGGCGATCTGGCGCCGGGCGTCCGACTTGGAGGTCGCGAATCCCGCCGCCACCATCAGCTCGGCGTTGGAGACGTCCCTCAGCCGGGTTCGCGACATCAGGACGGTGTTCATGCCCTCGGAGAGCCGTCCCTCTTCGAACGCGGCCCTGGAAGCCTCGGCGGCCTCGCTGGCGGCAGCTTTCCCGTGGAGCAGACCTGTCGCCTCGGTGGCGAGGATCTTTTTGGCGTCGTTGATCTCGGCGCCTTCCAGCTTCTCCAGCCGCGCGATCTCGCCAAGCGGCAGCTCGGTGAAGAGGCGTAGAAAGCGTCCCACGTCCGCGTCCTCGACATTTCGCCAGAACTGCCAGTAATCGTATGGTTTTTTCAGATCGGCGTTCAGCCACACGGCCCCATCCACCGTCTTTCCCATCTTCACTCCCGAGGCGGTCGTCACCAACGGCGCGGTAACGCCGAAGGCGGTGACGCCCTCGAGTCGGCGAATAAGGTCGATGCCGTTGACGATGTTGCCCCACTGTTCGGAGCCGCCGAACTGGAGGATGCAATTCTCGCGACGGTACAGTTCAAGAAAGTCCGTCGCCTGCATCAACATGTAGTTGAATTCGAGGAAGGTGAACGGCTGGCCGCTCTCGAGCCGGGTCTTCACGAACTCTAGCGCCAGCATCCTGTTGATCGTGAAGTGGACGCCGTAGTCGCGCAGGAACTCGATGTAGCCAAGCTTCTCGAGCCAGGCGGCGTTGTTCAACATCCGGGCGTCGGTCGCGCCATCCCCGAAGGCGAGAAAAGGCGCGAAGGCGTGGCCGATGCCCTCGATGTTGGCGCCGATCTCCGCATCGGTGAGCAAGGGGCGCTGCGCGGCCTTGTCCGACGGGTCGCCGACCTTGGTCGTGCCGCCGCCCATGAGCACGATCGGGCGGTGCCCGGTCTGCTGCAGCCGCCGCAGCGTCATGATCTGCACCAGGTTGCCGACATGGAGACTGGGCGCCGTGGCGTCGAAGCCGATGTACGCCGTTATCGGACCCTTCAGCGCCGCCTCGTCCAGTCCCGCCAGATCGGTCGTCTGGTGAATGTGGCCCCGTTCGGCGAGAACGCGAAGAAGTTCGGATCGTGGCTTGAATTGCGCTTCGGCCAGGGATTGCACGTTAGGCTCCTCGAGGGTTCTGGCGGGGAGCTCGCATTTCCCAGAAAAGAGCCCGCTGCGGCTTTGGCGGCAAGGCGTGATCGGCCGGCCGCTCGCTAGAAGGGCGAGCGACGGTAGAGCGTGGGGCGGCCCAGGCGGATGGTCATGGCTTGCCTAGCTACCGGCCGGGCGGTGTGGCAGTCAAGCGCCCCATGCGTGTCCTCGGCTTCATGACCGGCACGTCGCTCGATGCCGTGGACCTGGCGGTGCTGGAAACCGACGGCGAGCGGATCCACAAGCTTGGCCCGGCCGGCGAGAAGAAACTCGATCCCTCGACGAGGGCGAAAATCGAGGCCGCGATCATCGCCGCCCGAAGCTGGAAAGTGGGGACTCCGGTCCCGGTGGCGTTTGAGGTCGCGTCTCGCGCCGTCACCTTGGCGCACCTTTCGGCCGCTAGAAGCTTCTTCGGGAGGAGCGGTCTGCGCGCCGCCGATCTCGACCTGGCCGGCGTGCATGGCCAGACAGTGCTCCACGAGGCGCCCGGTCCGGGGCGACCCGTTGGTCGGACCGCTCAGCTTGTCGACGCCGAGGGGCTCGCCCGCGGCCTTGGCCTGCCGGTCGCGTTCGATTTCCGCTCGGCCGATATGGCCGCGGGCGGGCAGGGCGCGCCGTTGGCCGCGATCTATCACCGCGCCCTCGCCAGATGGTCGAAACTCGCCTTGCCAGTAGCGGTGCTCAACCTTGGCGGCGTCGGCAATGTCACCTTCATCGGGGCCGACGATGCGATGGCCGCCTTCGACACCGGACCGGCCAACGGCATGATCGATCTGTTGATTCAGCAACGCACGCGCTTGCGCTGCGACGTGGATGGAGCGTTGGCGCGCGCAGGAACGGTCAGCGAGGAGGCGCTCTCATTCTATCTCGCCCATGCGCATTTCCGGAGCCGGGGGCCACGGAGCCTGGACCGCTTCGACTTCCCCCTCGAACCGGTGGCCGGGCTCTCCACCTCCGACGCCGCCGCGACGCTCACTGCCTTCGCCGCCGAGGCGGTGGCGCGAGCCCTGCGCGAGGCGCCAAGCCAGCCCCGTCGCGTCGTCGTCTGCGGCGGCGGCCGGCTCAACCCGTTCCTGATGGATCAGATCGGCGCGCGTATCGGCGCCTTGGCGCACTCCGCCGAAGAGGTCGGATGGAGGGGCGATTCAATCGAGGCCGAAGCCTTCGCCTATCTGGCGGCCCGCACACGACTTGGCCTGCCGATTTCGTTCCCCGAGACGACCGGCGCCCCAAGGCCCCTGGCCGGCGGCCAGATCGCGCTGCCCTGACGGGGCCTGAGCGCGCCTATGCCGGATCGGCCGCCAACCGTTTGTCGAGATAGGCGCCGACGCGTGTCTCCACCTCCGAAAGGTTGTCGGTCCAGAAGTGGCCGCCGCCGGCCACGAGTTCGTAGTCGATGACGATACCCTTTTGGGTTCGCAGCTTCGAGACCACGCGCTCGACCTCCAGGGGTGGGACGACCGTGTCAGCGGACCCGTGCAGGATCAGGCCCGAGGCCGGACAAGGGGCGAGGAAGCTGAAGTCGTACATGTTCGTCGGCGGCGAGACCGAGATGAAGCCGTCCGTCTCCGGCCGCCGCATCAGGAGTTGCATCCCCACCCATGCGCCGAAGTCGAAACCGGCGACCCAGCATTGGGACGCCGCCGGGTTCGTCGACTGCAGCCAGTCCAGCGCGGTAGCGGCGTCGGCCAGCTCCCCGATGCCGGAATCGAACTCCCCCTGGCTGCGTCCGACGCCCCTGAAGTTGAACCGCAGGACATTGAAGCCGCGCTTCATGAACAGGTGGAAGAGCTGGACGGCCACCGGGTTGTTCATGTGACCGCCGGCGCGCGGGTGGGGATGAAGGATGAGCGCGATTGGCGCGGTGTCGTCCTTGCGCGGAAAGTATTGGCCCTCGATGCGCCCGACGGCGCCGGGGAGAACGACCTCGGGCATGATGTTCCTAAAGCGGAGACTGGGACGTCGTGAATACTTGACTACGGAGGTTGGTTTTCCTAAATGCGGCTTCCTCACCGGAAAACCCCATCGGCGGCGGTCCTTTAGCAAGAAGCCTTCTGCGATGGCGAGAAAATAGCGACAGGCGACGCCATGCAGCTGAGCACCAAGGGACGCTACGCGGTAATGGCCATGGCCGAGCTCGCCGGCCGCGAGGCCGCCGGCCCGGTGTCTCTGGCCTCGATCGCCGAGCGTCAGCAAATTTCACGGCCCTACCTCGAGCAGCTCTTCGCCCGCCTGCGTCGTCGCGGGCTGGTGCGTTCGGTGCGCGGTCCTGGCGGGGGCTACCGCCTCGCAAGGCCAGCCAGCGAACTCTCGGTCGCCGAGGTCGTGACCGCGGTCGACGAGGGCCTGCGGGCGACGAGATGCGCCGGGGTCGGACCAGGGTGCATGAAAGGCGGCGCGCGCTGTCTTACCCACGACCTGTGGGCCGAAACCGGCAAGCGAATTTACGATTATCTCGCCGCGGTGTCGCTGGCCGACGTTCTCGTCGGGCGCCTCGACGGCGGTCAGGCGAGGGCGGCGTGAACGAGCGAATCTACCTCGACTACAACGCCACCGCCAAGGTGCGGCCGCAGGCGCTGGCGGCCGCCGCGGCGGCCATGGCGGAGGCCGGCAATCCGTCCTCGGTTCACGCCGCCGGCCGCGCCGCCCGCGCCGTCATCGAAAAGGCCAGGGCCGAGGTCGGGTCCCTTGTCGGCGCGCCTAGCGACGCCGTGACCTTCGTCTCCGGCGGCACGGAGGCCAACGCCCTCGGCGTTGAAAGCGGCGTCGCCGAGGGTTTTGGCAGGCTGATCGTCGGCGCGACCGAGCACGAGGCGGTGCGCAAGACGGCGCAGGTGTGCGGACTGCCGGTCGAGGAATGGCCAGTCGATGGCGACGGCGTCGCCGATCTCTGCTGGCTCGAGGATCGGCTCGCCGGGTCACGGCGGGCGTTCGTGTGCCTGATGCTCGCCAACAACGAGACAGGCGTCATTCAACCCGTTTCGGAGGTTGCGGCCATGGTGCGCGCCGCCGGCGGCCGGCTCCATGTCGACGCCGTCCAGGCCGCAGGCAAGATTTCCGTCGATTTCGGATCCCTCGGCGGCCACACCCTTGCTCTGTCGGCCCACAAGCTCGGCGGTCCGCAGGGCGTTGGCGCCCTTATCGCCGCCGCCGACGCGACCCTGACGCCGAGGCTCCGCGGGGGCGGGCAGGAGAGGGGGATTCGCGCAGGGACTGAGAACACCCCGGGCGTCGCCGGCTTCGGCGCCGCCGCGGCGGCGGCCTCGCACGAACTCTCCGAATTCGACACCCAGGCTGGCTGGAGGGACGAGCTGGCCTCTTTGGCGATCGCCAGGGGCGCCGTAGTTCTGGGCGCCGGAGCGCCACGCCTTCCCCAGACCCTTTGTTTCGCCACGCCCGGCTTCGGCTCGGAGATCCAGGTCATGGCCCTCGACCTCGCCGGCGTCTTGGTGAGCGCCGGCGCCGCCTGTTCGTCCGGCAAGGTAAAGCCGAGCACGGTCGCAGCGGCGATGGGCCGTTCCGATCTCGCCCCCTTCGCCATCCGCGTCAGCGGCGGCTGGGCTACGAGGCGCGAGGACTGGCGCCGCTGCGGCGAGGCATGGAGCGAAGCTCTCGATCGGGCCATGTCGCGACGCCGAGAGGTCGCCTGAGCCATGGCCGCCGTCACCCAGACCGTCGAACACGTCGCCGAAATAGAACGCTACAAGCACGGCTTCACCAGCGACATCGACCAGGAATTCGCGCCCAAAGGCCTTAGCGAAGCCACGGTCGCCTTCATCTCCGCCAAGAAGAGCGAGCCGGCCTGGATGCTGGAATGGCGGCTCGAAGCCTACCGCCGCTGGGTGGCGCTGGAGGAACCGGCGTGGGCGCGGGTGACCTTCCCGCGCATCGACTATCAGGACTCCTATTACTACGCTGCGCCCAAAGAGAAGACCGGGCCTAAGAGCCTGGACGAAGTCGATCCGGAACTGCTGGCCGTCTACGCCAAGCTCGGCATTCCCTTGAAAGAACAAGAGGTTCTGGCCGGCGTCGAAGGTGCGCCCCGGTACGCGGTCGACGCGGTGTTCGACAGCGTCTCGGTGATCACGACCTTCAAGAAGGAACTGGCGCAGGCAGGGGTGATCTTCTGCTCGATGAGCGAGGCGATC
>Ga0302324_100004053_pt1 | contig 32688 bp, 40 predicted proteins | sample Palsa_T0_1_FD_201949 | JGI IMG/M metagenome (GOLD analysis project Ga0302324, IMG submission 201949) | Peat permafrost microbial communities from Stordalen Mire near Abisko, Sweden - Palsa_T0_1 | ecosystem: Environmental > Terrestrial > Soil > Palsa > Peat permafrost | place: Sweden: Abisko... | reverse complement strand
ACCAATCTGGCGGCAGATCAGTTATTTCGCCGGGAGTTCATCGATCCCAAGATACCCGGCTACAAGTTCAATCCTGGCGAATTGAGCCTCGGGAAAAAGCTGGTGGAACGTTTGCGGCAGATCACGGACCGGGCGGCAAACGCAAGGACGGCAAAAAACCTTTGACCGGCGCATGAGATCATGGGAAGGAGCACAGAGATGCAGTTCATTCTTACAGGATTCACTCAAGACACGGGATTCCGGGTGTTCGCGTTCGAGGGCGTGGTGGTGGGCCAAATTCGCACAGTCTTTACTGTAAGAGCCGATCTCGCTCTGTCGCGCCGCTATGGCATCGCGATGCAGGAGTTGCCGCTGCTGTGCCGGAGCTTGCTCGACCGCCAGGATGAAGGCGCGAACAAGGACGAAGTCGTCCAGAACCATGAGTTGATCTTTTCGGAAGAGGAGATGCGCGCCTGGTCCGAAAAGCGCGCCGCCGATCGCGCGCTGGCCGCCCTCAAGAAAAAGACTCCGCGACGTCCCGTGGTGGAAAATGCGGGAGCTGCCTGGCGAGGCCCGCAGCCTTAACCAGAAGCCCTCACGCACCCGTTCTGATCAACCGCGCTTCCGTGACGTCTTGAACTTCCTCGGCGGTCACGCCGGGCGAGATCTCGTCGAGTACCAACCCCCGCGGCGTCACCCGAATCACGCCGAGTTCCGTGATGATGGTATCCACGACGCCAACTCCGGTAATAGGCAGCGTGCAGCTTCGCAAAATCTTAGGCGCTCCCGCTTTGGTGGTGTGCTCCATGGCGACAATCACGCGCCGGGCGCTGGCTACCAGATCCATCGCGCCGCCCATGCCCTTGACAACTTTGCCGGGCACCATCCAATTCGCGAGGTTGCCCTTTTCGTCCACTTCCATCGCGCCCAAAATGCTCAGGTCGATATGACCGCCGCGAATCATGGCGAACGCGTCGGCGCTCGAAAGATACGCGGTGCCTGGAACCTCGCTCACGGTTTCCTTGCCTGCGTTGACCAGGTCGGCGTCCTCGGAGCCTGCGAGCGGATAAGGTCCGATGCCGAGCATGCCATTCTCCGATTGCAGAACAACTTCGATGCCCGGCGGAACGTAGTTGGCAACCATGGTTGGCAGACCTATGCCCAGATTTATGTAGTAACCATCCCGGAGCTCCAGGGCTGCTCGCCGGACGATGCGTTCGCGTTTGTCCATTAGGTGTCCATTAGGCGGGCTCCCGTGTGGTCCTCCGCTCGATCTTTTTCTCGTACGTCTGGCCATGCACAACGCGGTTCACGTAGATGCCCGGCGTGATCACCTGGTCCGGTTCGATCGCGCCCGGTTGCACCAGTTGCTCCACCTCCGCGATGGTGATCCTGGCCGCGGTAGCCATCATGGGATTAAAATTGCGCGCCGTTTTGCGGTAAACAAGATTCCCCATGCGATCGCCTTTCCAAGCCTTAATGAGCGCGAAGTCGGCCGTGAGCGCGCGCTCGAGCAGGTATTCCCGGCCGTCAAAACTGCGCGTCTCCTTTCCATCCGCTACCGCGGTGCCGGCTCCCGCGGGAGTATAGAAGGCGGGAATGCCGGCGCCTCCAGCCCGAATTCGTTCGGCCAGTGTGCCCTGCGGAACCAGCGTTACGTTAATCTTTCCGGCGATCATCAGCGACTCCAGCAGTCGATTCTCGCCCACGTAACTTCCTACGAACGAATCGATCATGCCGGCTTCCAGCATCAGGCCGAGTCCGAATCCGTCGATTCCCATGTTGTTGCTGATGATCTGCAAGTTCCGGACGCCTCGGCTCACCAGAGCCGCGATCAGGTTTTCTGGAATGCCGCAGATTCCGAATCCGCCCAGCATGATGCTCGATCCCTCCGGGATATCCGCAACGGCTTGGTCACAGGATGCTACGACTTTGTTTATCGGCATGACGTTTATGGATGCCAATCTTCTATACGAATTCGTCGAACTCGCCGGCGCGGATGGCTGCGGCAATCCGCTCGATATCGGCCGACAGAGACCGGTCCTCGACAACGCGCGGAGCCATGCCGCGGATTCGCTCGCGAGCGCGTTCAATCGGCTGGGAGGACCGCAGGGGCGCGCGGAAATCCAAACCCTCGGCCGCGGCCAGTAGTTCGATGGCAAGAACGTTCTCTGCATTCTCCACAATCTGTCTGAACTTCAGGGCGGACGTCATGCCCATGGAAACGTGGTCTTCCTTTCCGCCCGAAGTCGGAACATTGTCGACGCTGGCCGGGTGCGCGAGAACGCGCGCTTCATTCAGCAGGGACGCGGCGCAGACTTGGGCGATCATGAATCCCGAAGAAGTGCCGGCGTGCGCGCTCAAAAACGGGGGGAGCCCTTCGTTGAGATCGGGATTCACCAGCCGGTCGATGCGGCGCTCGCCGATGCTCATTAAGGTAGTCAGCGCGATGGCCGCGGAGTCAAACGTCAGCGCCAGTGGCGCGCCATGAAAATTACCGCCGCTCAGAATCTCGTCAGCGCTGAATACCAAGGGATTGTCTGTGGCGGAGCCGCTCTCTACTTCCACGATTTCGCGCGCGTGAAGCAATGCCGCGCGAACGGCGCCATGCACTTGCGGGATGCATCGAAGACTGTAAGCGTCCTGCACGCGTGGATCGTCCTTCAAGTGCGATTCACGAATTTCGCTTCCTTGCAGCAGCTCGCGCAAATGCCGGGCGGAAGCTTGCTGGCCCGCATGCGGGCGTGCCGTGTGAATGCGCTCATCGAATGCGACGGGAGTTCCGCGCAGCGCCTCCAGCGTCATTGCTCCGGCCAAGTCGGCCAACGAAGTCACTCGCTCGGCGCGAAACAAGGCCAGTGCGCCGACAGCGCCCATGGCTTGCGTTCCGTTCAGCAGCGCCAGACCCTCCTTGGCTTGCAATCGCACTGGCTCAATTTGGGCAGCGGCCAGAGCTTTTCTCCCGTCCATCCATACGCCCTCGAACTGTGAGACGCCCTCGCCAATCATGGACAAAGCCAGATGCGCCAGCGGCGCAAGATCGCCGCTCGCTCCGACGGAACCCTTTTCCGGGATTCGCGGAAGCACGCCGCGCTCGAGCATCGCGAGAAGCATACTGACGATTTCCACGCGGCAGCCACTGAATCCCAAGGCCAGCACGTTCGCCCGCAGCAGCATCATCGCGCGCGTTTCAACATCCGAGAGCGGCTGGCCGAGCCCGCAGGCGTGGCTGCGAACCAGATTCAGTTGCAGGCTGTTGAGCTCGGATGGCGGAATCCGGACGTCGGCTAATTTGCCAAAGCCGGTGTTGATGCCATAGACCGCCCGATCTTCGGTGAGCACTTGTTCCACCGCGCCGCGGGACCGCTGCATGCGTTCGCGGGCCGCTTCGGCAATGGAGAGACTGAGCTGTTTCCGAGCGCTTGCAACCTGGAAAATCTCTTCGAGGGTGAGGGTGCGGCCGGAAAGTTCAAGCGTCATTGAGCCAGCCGTAATTTAACAAAAATGGCAAGTTGTCGACAAGGTCCTGCTTCGCCAAACTGAGAACCGCGGCCATGCGGGCCTGCGCCTGGTGCGTTTTATACCTTGACACGTATATGCTCCGTGGAGTATATTACGAGCGTGGAATCTGTGTTCGAAATCATTGCGGAGCCGAACCGCCGCGCGATCCTGGGCCTACTGGTCTTATCACAACAGTCGGTTGGACAGATCGAGCGACAACTTCGTATGCCGCAGCCGACCGTTTCAAAGCACCTGCGAGTGCTGCGCGAGGCCGGTTTCGTGGCGTCCGCAGTGGACGGCCAGCGCCGTCTCTACCGACTGAAACCTAAACCACTTCAGGAGGTCGATGCATGGCTGGCTCCGTTCCGCCGGTTCTGGTCCGCTCACGTCGATGCCCTCGAACGCCACCTCGACCACATGGATGAACCAACACCAACGAAAAGGAAGAGAAGGAGAACGAAATGAAAATCAAAGTGACCAGCCTATACGTGGACGACCAGGACAAGGCCCTGCGCTTCTATACGGAGGTACTCGGCTTTGCCAAAAAGTCCGATTTCAGTAACGGCCCATTTCGCTGGCTGACCGTGGCCTCGCCCGAGGAGCCGGACGGCACTGAGCTGCAACTGGCGCTGAACAACAATCCCGCGGCCAAAGCGTATCAGCAGGCGATATTTCAACAGAGCCAGCCGGCGGCCATGTTTTTCACGGACGACGTCAAGGGCGACTACGAGCGGATCAAGGCCCGCGGCGCCGAGTTCACGATGCCGCCCACCGACGTCACCGCCTCGACCATTGCGATGCTGAACGACACCTGCGGCAACCTCATTCAGCTCACCCAGCTGGCACACTACTGACGCAAAGGAGAAGAAGATGTCCGATCGCGAGCAGTACACACCGGGTCCGGCCAGCGGGGCCGAGGTACGAAAGGACGGAGAGAAGTGGACGCTCATTCTCATCAGAGAATTGCGCCACTCGCCGGAAAAAGTCTGGCAGGCGCTAATCGACCCGGCGCAGCTGCGCGAGTGGGCTCCCTTTGTGGTCGATGGGAGCCTGGGCACGGTTGGAACCACGGTAAATCTCACCTGGGTAGGAACGCCCACGCCGCTCGAAACAAGGGTGACGCGAGCCGATGCTCCGAAGTTGCTCGAGTACGCCGATATCCGCTGGGAACTCGAAGCCTCTGGAAAAGGCACGCGCCTGACACTGTCGACCAAGCTCGATCGCCGCTTCATCTCGATGGGGGCTGCCGGTTGGCACATTTCCTTCGATGTTCTGGATCGGCTTCTGGGCGGAACTCCCATCACCCGCGACGAGGCGATGGAGGCCGGCTGGCAGCGTCTGAACGTGGAGTACGCCCAGCAGTTCGGTATTAAAGCACCTAACTGGCAGCTGAAGAATAAATGACGCGGTATTGCAGACAAATGGAGGAAGATATTCATCATGAAAGAAGCCACCAAGCGTTCGATTGTTCGCTGGATTCACCTCGTCTTGGGCATTCCGATAATAGGTTACATTTACAGTCCGTTTGACCAGATTCCAAACTACGCCCGAGTCACTCGGTTTGTCTATGTGCCTGCACTTGTCCTTTCTGGATTATGGATGTGGAAAGGCCATGTCGTTCGGCGACTTATATCAAATCGAGGCAAAAGATCCCATGAATCCATCGGAACGTATTGACCAACTGATCGCAGAACTCACTGACTGGCGCGGGAAGATGCTGGCCAATGTTCGCAAAATCATTCATGCTGCCGACCCCGAGATCATCGAGGAATGGAAATGGATGGGCAGTCCGTGTTGGTCTCGCGATGGACTGATCTGCGTGGGCAACGCTCACAAGGATAAAGTAAAACTGACCTTTGCTCAGGGCGCAAGCCTACCCGATCCGGACAAGCTCTTCAACAACGGACTGGAAGGCAACAGATGGCGAGCGATCGATCTCTACCAGGGCGACAAAGTAAATGAGCGCGCTCTGAAAAATATGATCCGTGCTGCGGTGGCGCACAATCAGACCGGGCGGAAGGGGAAGACTCCGGCAGGTGCTCGCGGGATTCGGCCTAAAGTATCCAAGAAATAGGAATCGCCTTAACTGGCGATTCATTGCCGCCGGGCCGGAGACGGTGGAGCGGGAGACCGGGGTCGAACCGGCGACGTCCAGCTTGGGAAAACGACTTTCGATTGACAACAAAGACAATAGCGTTTTTGTCGATCTTGTTCTGGCGATAGAAACTACCCAGTTTTCATTCTGACACACCGCTGAGCTCTTAATGGTGTTCAAACGGTGTTCAGGCTTCCTCGGCGCACAGTATGGGTGATGGCCCTCAGGCGCGCCCCTTACACGGTACAATTGAGGGTCCGCCCAAGCTCCATGAAGAAGCCGATAATCAAGCCGATTTTTCCTGCTGACCTGGAACCCAAGCTCGCGGTCCCGGAAAAGTTAATACGGGAGTTCATCGAAACCTTCAAACCCAGCGAGTGCGCGGACGTCTTGCACCTGTTCGTGGATGCGCGTACGCAGGCGCTTTATTCTGAATGCCATATCCAGGCCGATAAGCTTATTGGGCTGTCGACGACGGATGTTCCGCTTGATCCTGAGGACCAGCCCGAGTATAGGGCGAATCGAGATATCGTTTCCAACAATGCAGCATTCCTAGTAATGCAGGACGACGCGAAGCTCCGTCGAACTTTCAGCAATGTCGTTGCAGAATTTACGACTGAGTTCGACCCGGACACGCCCCTTAAGATCATCGGGGGCCAGCATCGATTCGAAGCGATAAAGGAAGCGCTGGTCGCGGGCATCAATGAAGTCCACGGCATCAAGGTGTATTTCGGGCTAACGTCTGAGCAACGTCTCGACGCCCAGCTCATCTCGAATACCGTTATCGCGGTGCCCGCAGATCTCTTTGATCGCATGCAGGAAACGATGCATGGTCCGGAGTTACGAGACTGGTGCCAGAAGGTCGGTCTTTTGGATAAGGGCCAGGATTTCGCAGACAAAAGGCGTCGAGGATCGCAGCTGACCGTCGGCGCGGCTCGAACGTTCATCCTCAACTACTATGCGGGGAAAGCGGCATCACCTGGCACGTTTTCCGAAACCGATACGTCTCCTACCATCTGCAAAACGGGGGTAGCGGATGCCGATTGGGAGCTGCTTCGAGGCAATGGAAAGCTTTGGAAGGATTCCAAACTCGAAGCAGCCGGGAAAGAATTCGCCGCACTGATCGATGCCCAGCGAAAGGCCGTTCATTCAGGAAAGAAGGGCGCTGTTGATGTGCAGGAAAAGGCGTTGAATTATGCCATCCTCGCCGCGTGGGCATACACCGCCGGTCTTCTCCACGACAACGCTACACGCCTTGCCCGACACTTCGGCCTGAAGGCACAAATAGGTCGCGATCCTCTCAACGCCGCCGCCCTGGCGAAAGGGCATCATCAATCCGACTCCGAGACGTATAGAGGACTTGGGTATCGCACCGACGCGAAAGAGCGGGGTAGGTTTGTCGAGCTTTTTTATATCCAGGCTGAAAAAGGCGAGGGCATCACAGGCCCGCTCGTGGATCTGGCAATCAAGAAGTACCACGCTAAGCAGGCGATACTCGAAGTGCAGAGCGCCCAGAAAAAAGTTGGCTGAAAGTGGCTGCGCTTCCGAAATTTGCTTCTACGTTGCTGGAAGAGGCCAAGAGATTTGTAGAAAAGGCCGCCGATGAGAAAGAGGCGGATGCAAAGCTGGCTTATCTTCATGCCGGATTATTAGTTGGTTTCGCCGGCCTGGAGGCCCACATAAATGCGGTATGTGACGATTTCCTGTCTCGTGAGGAGTTGACCGCCCACGAGCGCGGAATTCTCGCCGAACACAGTGTCAAGTTGGTTAACGGCGCTTTTGAGGAGCAAGACTTTTTGCAGATGCAGAAGCTCGAAGACCGAATACTTTTCCTCTGCTGTCGCTTCTCATCCAAGCCAATCGATCGCACGGCGTCGTATTGGGCTGAATTCAAAAGCGCCGCTAAGTTACGAAATGTGCTTACGCATCCCAAAGACGATGCGAGTGACGTTACACTCGATCGTGTCAAACGAGCTCTGACAGCCATAATCGAGCTTCTGAATACCATCTATAAGAGCGTCTACGGGCAGAAACTTCCGGCCTATCACCGGCAGCTAAGCTCGAAGCTTTCGTTCTGATCCGCAGAAACTTTTCCGGGCTTCAAGAAACGCCATCTCAAATTCTGCTGGCCATAGCTAGTGTTGCTTTTGCTGTCCTCGGAGATTTTCAGCTCGTCCTTCAACCCTGCGAAAGCGTCTTACCCCGAGACTCAAGCGTTAGTCCTTATTGCGGCCTACCAGGTTGAGTGCCGTGCTACCTAAAAGTCGTCTTTTTCCTGCAGCCCTGCTCTTCTCTTCACCCACGATTTTTAAGTTATCTATGCGCTGTACGGTGTTAATAAGGTTAGAGTCTGTGTTAAGTAGTGTTACGCTGTGGACAACTTGACCTAAGCCCCTCCCCGGCCTCATGAAATTTCCAGCGCCGGTATTTGAAACCCCGAAGTCTGGTATCTGATACCCCGAAGTGCGGGTATTCGAAACCCCGAAGTTCGGTATGTGAAACCCCGAATCTCTTGACAGGTATCTGAAACCCCGAAGCGGTATTTGAAACCCCGAATCTACTTGACACGGTATGCGAAACCCCGAAGATGCCCACGATGGCAAAGGAAACTTCCAATCCAGACGAGCACTTGTTGCCCCTCCGGCATGCCAAAGGCGATCTGTTCATCTGCGACGTGGCCGATGCGGTACTGAAGGACATCATGCCGCAAATGGAGCACCCTTTCTATTCGCTGTCAAAGAATCCGGAGACCAAGATCAGGCGCTACGAGCATAACGGAAGTTGGCTGGAAATCATCCCCAGCGTGAAGGGCCTCGCGACGATCTACGACAAGGACATTCTGATTTACTGCATCTCGCAGATTATGGAGAAACTCAAGCGTGGTGAGCCGGTGGGCCAGCGCTTGCGCATCACCAGCCATGATCTGCTCGTCTTCACCAATCGCGGGACGGCAGGAAAAGACTACGATGCCCTCTGCGAAGGCATCGACCGCCTCGCCGGGACGCGCATTACCACGAATATTCGCACGGGCGAAGAGGAGCAACGCGATAGCTTCGGGCTCGTCGATGCTTCGTCGATCCGGCGAAAGCATGGGCTCGATGGACGCCTCCTCTGGGTTGAAATCAAGCTGTCGGACTGGGTTTTCAATGCGATCCGCAGTCAGGAAGTTCTTACCCTCAATCGCGATTACTTCCGGCTGGGTAAGCCTTTGGAACGGCGGATTTATGAGCTGGCGCGCAAGCATTGTGGGCGGCAAAAAACCTGGCAGATCTCGCTTGAAACGCTCCTCAAGAAGTCAGGATCGCAGAGCTCACTCAAGCTTTTCCGGCAAATGGTAAAAACCATAGCCAGGCACGATCATCTGCCCGATTACAACCTTGCCTTCGACGAAGAGCGCGACATGGTGATGTTCACCAACCGCGAGGGCAAATGGCTCGAACGACCCCTGCCCTCGGATGGCGAGACGCTGCCTCCCCTGCCCTCGGAGGCCTACGAGGAAGGACGCGCGGCGGCGCCCGGCTATGACATTTACGGCCTGGAGCGCGACTGGCGCGAATGGTGGGCCAGCTCGGGCAAGCCAAAATTGGATAACCCCGCGGCGGCATTTGTGGGCTTCTGCCGGAGCCGTCACAAACGCGCGCCGATGCAGCGGGAAAAGGATTACGAGCGGGACGAGGCCCCTGCCCTAACATGACCTCGCGGAAGCGCATTATAACGCTCACGGAGAAGATTTCCGATCAAGCGCCCCAAGCCAGCTTTGAAGCGTCATCGCGTTCAGCGGTCGTTTTTCCTGCCCTGGCGTCGATTCTATCCACGCAGTGTGCTCGTCACCATCGGTCGAAGACGGAATTTATGGTAGCTATCTAGTAGCTATCCGATATCCACTTAGTAGCCTTTGGCTACCAATCGGACACTAACTTAGTAGCTGACGGCTAGCCTTCGGATACTGGATAGCTATCCGCTATCGGAATGGTACCCACTTGATATCCGATAGCTATCTGCTATCCTTCCGCTACCAGACGGCTAGCTCATGAGGGAACATGCCGACCATCGCCTTCGTATCGCCCAAAGGCGGAGCGGGGAAAACGACCTCCGCTCTCCTGCTGTCCACCGCGCTCGCCATTCCCTATGACGTGACGGTCATCGACGCCGATCCCAATCACCCGATCGAGACCTGGGCGTCCGGCGGCAACGCGCCGCCGCGCCTCACCATCGTCTCGGATGCTGACGAGGACACGATCATCGAGCGCATCGCGGATGCCGCGTCCAAAACGCCGTTCGTCATTGTCGATCTCGAAGGGACGGCGTCGAAGATCGTGCTGATCGCAATCTCGCAGGCGGATTTTGTCGTGATCCCAACGCAAGGGTCTCAACTCGATGCGAACGAAGCGAGCAGGGCGATCCGCGTGGTGCTGCAAAGCCAGAAGATGACGGGCAAGCCTATTCCTTACGCCGTCCTATTGACGCGCACGAGTCCATCGATCCGCACGCGTGGGCTGGCGCATATTCAGAACGGATTGATCGGGGCGGGCATCCCGGTGCTGGAGACGGAGCTCAACGAGCGCGACGCTTTCAAGGCGATCTTTTCGTTTCAGCAAACCCTTGATGGGCTGAGCGCGGCCGATGTTCCGAATCTCGACAAGGCGAAAACCAATGTCGAGGAATTCGCGCGCGAGATCCTGGCGCGGCTTGTGGCGGAGGAGGGCGGCAGGAACGAAGAGAGGTCCATACCCGATGCGGAGGTGGCGTGATGAATCAGCGCGTCAATCCTTTTGCAGACCTGGCGTCGCCGGCGTTCAAACCGAAGCCCAGGAAGAACGAGCGGCCAGTCGTCAATGAAACCATGGAGCGGATTGCGGAGGACAACAATTTTGTGAGCCGCCAACCCGCGAGGGCCCCGAAAACGCCGCGCCGCCAGCGCCGCCAATACACGACCGGCCGGAACCAGCAAATTAACTTGAAGGCGAGTCCGGAGACGATCGATCGACTCTATAAGCTCGCGGATGAAAAGGGCGTAGCGCTGGCCATGGTGCTGGAAATGGCGGTGGATGCGCTGGAGAGGGCAGGGGGATCGCGCTAGGCTGGCATCGCATCATCTGGACAGCTCTTCGATTTCACGGCATATTGAACCCCTTCGCGTCCCGGAATCTAACCAACGAAAAGGTACGGTTTTTCGGACACTCGGTTCCCTCTGGCCACGCCGCATGCCATGCACTGCCGCCCGCTGTCTCTTGCTTGCTTCGATACGACTGAGCTTTGCGTATGGTCTGTTCGCCAATGAAAATTGCAGCCTTCTTTTTGATCGCAGTTCTGTTGTGGCCGATGTCGGGCGCCGCGCAGGTTGGCAATTCCTGCACGACCAACGGAACCGTCGGAACGTCCAACCCTACGGGGACTGTTGAAGGACTTCTTCTATGCAGCAGCGGCGCCTGGGTCTATCCCGCTGTCCAGATCGGCAGCACCTCAGCAACCTGCAACAGCACCAACGCGGGAACCTTGCAGTGGACAGGCAGCGCGTTTCAGATCTGCACAGGGTCTAGTTGGACGACCTATGGCATCTACGATCTCGCGACCTTCTATCCTGGCTCGCCCCCGGCCAGCGCGATCACGCGCGTCGTTTCGGTGCGCGCCGCAACATTTCCGTCCAGCCTGACGGGCAGCGATTGTGTCGCCAAATCCGGCGCGACCGCCTCCACCACGATTAACATCAACAAAATTCATTCCGGCAGCAGCAGCAATGTCGGAAGCATCACCTTTGCGGCCAGCGGCAGCGCCAACCAGACCTGCACCCTCAGCGCGACCGCTTCGTTTTCGCTCGCGGTGGGCGATGCCCTCGAATTTGCGTTCCCGTCCAGCCCAGACGCGACACTGGCCGATGTCGCCGTAACCCTCGCAGGGACTTACCAATGAAACACGCTTTCCTTTTTATCCTGTTCACTCTCGTCGTTATTGCCTCCTCATTTCCGGCGCAAGCCACGATCCTGTTTGCGGGCGGGGAGGATAGTGATTTCATCTTGAACGGGGCCGCGGCATCTACGAGTGCGGCGACCTTCTCCTCTGGCTATGCAAGAGAATCAATTGCTTTAAGCAGCGGCGTAAATGTGACACAATCACCACCAAGTAGTAGTTTCGTGACCCCAGCCTTTACAGCAAGTTCCATCCTATGGGTTCACGCGAACATCGATATAACGCCTAGTGGCCAGTGCTGCCAAGCTAACGCCGCAGATCTTCTCCGCGTATTCAGCCCGGACGGGTATCCACGTATATCTGTTACACAATCTATTAGCAATCCGTCAGGCGTCTTCACTATTTATTCGATCAATTCATCGGGATCCTACACATCGCTAATAAGCATGGCATCAGGTTGTTTTGTATTCGGTCACGTGTCTGCGTTTGACCTCTACATCAATTACGCGACGAGCGGTGAAGTAACGCTCTACTGCAACGGGCAGCAGGTCGCCGATTATACTGGCAATGTCACCACGAACAGCGCAACCCAACTCAACCAGGTGCAATTCGGCCCGTGGAGCGGCCCCAGTAGTTACGCATACTACAATGACACGACTAACTGGTCCGAAATCATCGTCTCCACCACCAACACGCGCAGCATGCGCCTTGTGACGCTCCCGCCCGCCGCCAACGGCAACACCGACACCTTCGATACCGGTGGGGTCAGCAACGTCAACGAAACGACGCTCAGCACCGCGAACCCCAACGCCTCCGGCACGTCGGGCGAGGAGCAGGAATACACCGTGACCACCAGTAGTTTCCCCTCGGGCAGTTATAGCGTCCTCGGCGTGTGGCTGAATGCTTACACGCAGGTCGGCACAACCGGCCCGCAGCATCTGCAGGGCGTCGTGCGCACCGGCGGCACGGACTATACATCCAGCAACCTTTCGCCCCCGCAAAGCGCGTGGGGCTTCGTCAGCACCAACTGGGTAACGAACCCCAATACCGGCGTTGCATGGACGACGGGCAATCTGACCGCGGCCGGTTTCAACATCGGCTTTAACTCGCAGAACTGAGCGTCTTTTGGAACGTAACATGCGCCGCGCTATTCTGTTTGGCCTCGTTTTGTTGTTTTGCAGCGTTCCGGGGACGAAGGTCCGGGCGCTTGTGTCGGGCGCGGCCAATATCGCGAAGGAAAACGGCTACGCCGTCCTGGCGCCGCCTCCGGGGGCCGACATCGCGAAGGAGAACGGCTATGCCGTCCTGGCGCCGCCGGCGGGCGCTCTGATCGCAAAGATGAACGCCTACGCCATTGTGCAGAAGCGGCTTCCTACGGTGCAGATTATCGAGTAACGCCGGTTAACGGTCAGGCGGATATTTGCGAGGCATGAAACACGGCATAGTGCTTCAGCACGCGAACCGTCTTCTTTCCGTCCTCGGTTTCGTCGTCCTCGACTTCATAGGGCTTGCTGAAAAAGATGGTGGTGGATTTCTCGCCCTTCTTGACCTGCCAGTCCTTTTCCTGCGCCTGCTGGTACGTCATCCAGCGCGGATCGCCGCTCTGAAAGGCGCGCATGTCCATACCAAGAATGAGCACGTTGATGCCGTGATAGCGTTTGCCGGTGGCGGGATTGAACGGCGCCTGCGTGCTTCCAGCCTTCTCCGGGTCCCACGGGCGGACCCAGGGCTTAACGCCACTCTCCAATTCGGTGACGATCCGGTTTGCGAATTCCTGCATCGGATCGCGGTGAGGGGCGTCGGTCATTTTTCTCGATCTCCGGCGGCGTCTTGAATGCCGGACGGGAGAGGCGCTGTCAATTCGCGGCCAATGCCGGCGCGCCGGTTTGGCTTTGCGGGACTTCCGTGTTGTCGTCATGACGGACCAGCTCCTTCCTTGGCGAGGCGGTGGCTGGCGATCGCATGGTATTTCACGTCGAGCTCGATGCCGAGCCAGCCACGGCCGAGCATCTTTGCAGCGAGCAGGGAGGAACCGGACCCGCTGAAGGGGTCGAGCACCACCTCGCCGGGCGCGGTGAATGCCTCGATTAGCGGCGTCAAAATGGAAAGCGGTTTTTGCGTCGGATGGAACCTGTTGTGGGTGTAGGTCGTCCACGGGATAACATCGCCGATGAGTTCAGTGCGTTCGGGTGGTCTGCCCTTGACGAGCAAATAGGCGCATTCATGCTGATAGCGGACACGGCCCTTGCCTGACGTGTAGTGCTTTGGAAACGTGAAATGTCCGACGACGTGGAAGCCTGCGGAGCGGTAGGCTTGCATGAACCGATCGGCGTGCTGCCATCCGTAGAAGCTGACGCAAAAGCTGTCACGCCGCAGAACACGGTACATTTCCGCAAAGGCCGGCTTGAGCCAGGCGTCGTTATCGTCGTTAGGGACAGTACGACCGTCGCGAGACTTGTACCGTGCGATATACGGCGGGTCAGTGAGGATGAAATCCGCGGTTCCGGCGCCGAACTGCGGCAGGATGTTGAGGCAATCGCCATTGATGATCGTGTTGCGAAGCTCGATCATAAGCAGCCTCCTGTCGCCGCGTTGACGGCAGTGTCAAGCTGCCTGACGGCTTCCGCCAGGTCGCCACGGCTCCAACGCGCAATCACGAGCTCGGCTGCGGTCAGCAACGCCGGAGCTGCAGCTATTAGCCGGGCATCCTCGTACTGAATGTTGTGCGGGCGATCCTCATTCGTCTGCGCGATGAACGCTTCCGGCGAGTCTTCCTGGTAAATGCGGAAACAAGGGATTTCGTGACCGTCCTGAGCGATGTAGGGCAGGTACTCGAAGGCCCATTCTTGGTGCGTGGTTTTCATCATGAGATGCCTCTCTCGTTTGAGTGACCCCCACGGCGGGGGCGAAAGAGGGCACGTCCTGCCGCCGATCAGAGCGCGGCTGTCATCAGCTTTTTGGGGGCACCGTGACCGCAGGGCAGGGGGGAGCCAAAAAGCGTCATTGACAGCAAGCGGCGGCGGCTAAAGTGCCTTCGCCCCGCTGTGTTGGGGCGGCAGGAAAAGAGGCAGATCGTGACGAACCCACCGCGCAGCGCACAGAGACCTGATTGCCTCCGGCGGATTTGCAAACCCACGATGTTTTGAAGTAGGGTAGGCGGGTCATAATGATAGAGGGAGATCAGCCATGACGATCACGCTCGACATCAAACCGGAAGTCCAGGCGGAGCTCGCCCGCCAGGCGGCCGTACAGGGCCGCGCGATTGAGGCTGTAGCCGTAGCTCTGCTCGAAGAGGCTGTCCATCCGATAGCTGCACTACCCAATGCGTCCGCCGACTCGACTGGGCCGGGGGACCGGACTGGCCAAGCGCTCATCGACGCTTTCGCCGAAATTCGGGGTTTGCTTACCGACGAAGAAATTGACCGGATGTTCACGCGCAGCCCCTCGACCGCCCGCCCTGTGGACTTGTCGTGAACGGGGGCTTTCTTCTCGACACCAACATCCTTTCTGAGTTGATGCGGCCCCGGCCGGAAGCCAAAGTGACGGGTTGGGTAGCGGCACAGAACATCGAGACGCTGTTCTTGAGCGTGGTTAGTATCGGCGAACTGGAAACTGGGTTCACGGCCATGCTGGATGCTCAACGGCGCGCTCGGCTCGAAGCATCGCTTGAACGGCACATGGCGCTTCTATTTCCGGGGCGCGTGTTGCCTATGACCCAAGCCATCGCGTCGCGATGGGGCCGACTTAGTGGGTTGCGTCAGACGGCTGGTCGGCCCCTAGGAGTGGCCGACGGAATGATCGCCGCAACGGCCCTTGAGCACGATCTCACTCTGGTGACACGGAACGTGAAGGATTTCGATCGACTGGGTGTTGGCGTCTTCAACCCATGGGATTCGGTGTGACGCTGCTCTGTATCAGCGCCTTTCAGAAGAAATCGAAGAGAGGCATCGAAACGCCGAAGCGGGATGTGGATCTGATCAAGAAGCGATACGCGGAAGCGCAGGAGTTGGCCCATGAGCACGAAAAGGCAAAAACCAATTGAGTTCGAGGTAAGCTCCGGCAACATCTTTGCCGATTTGGGGCTGGAAGATTCCGCCGAGCTCTATGCGCGCGCGCAGATCGGCGTCCATGTCTTCAAGATCCTCAAGGACAAGAAGCTGAAACAGCGCGAAATCGCCGCTGTTTTGGGCATCGCTCAGCCCGATGTGTCACACCTGATGAACGGGCATTTCAGCCGCTTCACGACGGACAAGCTGCTCGATTTTCTGAAACGGCTTGACCGGAAAGTGAGGATCGAGGTCAGCCGTCATCACAAGGGCGAACCGTACCAGCAGGTCACGTTTGCTCCGTAGCGCCCGGCGGTTTCACTAGCCATTAGACAATCACCGATGAAGAAACTCCCTCCACCACGGCGATCACGCCAACATCTCGCCAAAGGCCTACCGGATCGCCAGCGTTTTAGGCTCGGCGCGGAGCAATGGGAGGTCTTTCAAAAGGCTTTGGCCTCTCCTCCCCGGCCGGCACCGCGCCTTGCCAAGCTGCTAAAGGAACCAAGCGTGTTCGAGAGCGGCAGGATGTAGTAGATCAGCGCACCTTTGTCCCATCGGTTGATTGAATGGCAACGGTAACGTCAAGGCAATAGCAAGCAGCGTCACCGACCATCTTCTGTTGAACTGGATTTTTGTTCGTGAAGTTTCCGAAGCGCCTCGGCGATTTGCTTCTCAATGACTTTAGAATCTACTGGGTCGTTATGGCCGATGCGGAGAACGATTTCCTCGTGGAATCCGGTGCCGTCCTCGACGCGGCGAATGATCAATTCAAGCGGGTCGTTGGGCCGGTCGCCCTTTTTGACTCCTTCTGATCTGGCTTTGATGATGGCCGTGATTAGGTCTATGACACTCTTCGCTAAGGTAAGGCCCGCAGTGGCAACGGCCACATAGACCAACAACTCAGGGCCGCTCTCGTGTTCGACGAATTCGAGATCAGGAGCCGAGCTGGCCAGGTGCGAATGAATCGCCTGGTAAGCATACGGAGAATGTTCGCGGTGGAAGCAGCCGGAGACAACGCGTAGCTTGACGGAAAGCGCGATATCGCCCGCCTGTGGCGGGCGGCGGGACTCGAGCCCACGCATACGATTTCGAAATGTCTGTTGCCATTCAGCGTCCATGACATTCAGCTCCTAGGTTTCTAAAACGAGGGCCAAGCTTTGGAGGTTTGCTTGGGGCGAGAGGGTTCGAGTTAAGGAGTATCTTTCCGAGGTACCTTTATGAGCCGATCGGCTACTCCAGCGAATCGAAGCTTCTGGTGTTCTCCCGCTCCCAACTCGGCCAAAGGAAAAGGAACGTGCCACATTTTTTCCATGTACACCCGGAAAGCTTCGGAGAGCTCATCGAGGAATGCGAGCAATGCCAGGTCTTCGGGCGGGCGGAGCACCGTGCCCCATATGAGTGTGACCTGCCCAGTGGTGGGGAGCACGGCGGGCATCCGGGGATTGAAGTAGACCACTGCGTCGATATCCGGGAATTGCCCTTCCTTCTCGGGACGTTCCCTCCAAAGAATTCGAGAACAGAAAAATAGCACGTCCTGCGGTTTAAGATCTTCGTTGCCATCGCTAGCAATCATGAGGATGCCTCTGGCATCAGGCAACCTTAACGCTTCCTTCGTTGATCGAATCTGCCGATTCGCCTGCCTGAGGACATTGTTTTGAAGCGGCTTCGCGATAATGCTGAGCACATCCTTCTGACAGGGCGCTGGTAAGCGAGCAAGATCGAGCCTCTGTGTTCCGTATACCAAGACCAGACCGCGATCGGCCCAGGATTCCACGAGCTCGCTCATTTTCTTTTGGAACGATTCCCCGAAGCTCCCCACTTCGAGGCTCTTTAGCTCGGCGATTACATTGAATCGACGGAATAGATAGTCGGCGTTCTTTGGTAGATTCGGAGCTTCTCCTAAGACATTGCTGACCAGTTCGCCGCCGAAACTTCGTATGAACGGGTCGATCAGAGTTTGCAATGGTTCTCGTCCCAGCATGTTCTTATCTTGAGAGTAGCAATTGGCGCGGTTGCCGGGCACTTCCTATCGAGGGCCGGTGCCCTCAGCGCAAATCTTCCAAACTGTTGAATTGCGATTAACCGATGTGGCTCGCGACGTAAGAGAAGTATGAAGGGTACTTTTCGAGAATTGCCGTCATCGCTTCGGAACGCTGCGTGAGTCTCCGGACCACGTCGCGACGAGGTTCATCATCAAGGAGGTTGAGAGCTGAACTCAACTCAACTACGAGCGGGCGATCTGAAAAACCGAGTTCGTAAAGAACGACGGCGCCCGAAGTGGATACCCCGTACTTTAGCATCTTCTGTAGTAAATTGAGTCTTTCTATTAGCTGTTGACTCCCATCCTGGGCGATGTAGTCAGCCAATTCGGTCACCGCGCCGAGCAGCAGCGACGCGTCAAATGCGAGGCCATATTCACACATGTCAACAACATGCTCGATCGTGAACTCGCGAAATTTCGTTCCCCAGATGAGCTTTGCCTCCTGCGCCCGCAAGTCCCGCAGGATGAGATTAAACGGTCGTCCTGCAATCCAGTTGATCGCCAGATTTTCGAGGGCTTCCGGCTTACTGCATTTCCGGAGTGTGTTGTTCTGGTTGTAGGAGAGGAGGATGGGCCAGAGCCGTTTCAGGGTCTCTTCGGCAGATCCAGCGGAAATGAGCTCGGCGAGATGTGCGCGGACCCATTCTTCGATAGCCTGTGAGGCCGATACACCGTACAGGGTCTTGCCATACACCTGCCTGCGCGCCGGATCGGACACCTTTTGCGCCACGTTTACCGCAAGGGCTCTGAAGAGCGCACCAAGCCTTTCCTTGATTTCAGCATTGGCCAAGTAGTAGGCGAGCGTGCCTTCGGCGAGCGCAACAGCGCCCTCGATCGTCATTGGAATCTCGCCCGCGTCCCAGTGTGACATCAGGAAGCTCTCTACCGCGGCGATGACATTAGCTTTCCAAGCTATCTGCGTCTCAAGGCCCGCGCGCGTGAAACCTTTGTCCGCGTGATTGGTCGCGAATTCTTCTGCGAGTTGCTGCAAGCTTTGCGGATTATTGATGTATCTCGTCAGGAACTCCAAGGCGTCGAGCTTAATCCGGTACTTACCGTCGTCACTTCGCAAGGGTTCGAAGAAAGATAATAGAGAACTGATGCAGGGTTCTGAATTTGATGGCTCCAGCAGTTGTTTGACCTGCTCCCAGCGCCATTTATCATCGTGCCTGTTCCGTCCATCGTAAACTTCGGCATCAGCAAAAAGGATACTGCCCTCCGTGTGCATCCCTGCGCGCCCGGCCCGGCCAATCAAGTTGTGAAAGTCGCGGACTTTGATTGGTTCTGCCCCTTGGTAGATGCTGGTCACGAGCAGATATCGAATGGGAAGATTGACTCCCTGGGCAAGCGTCGATGTGCACACGACAAAACGCGCAAGGCCGGTACGCATGGCATGTTCGACAGCTAGTCGAATTCCATGGGGGGTATTGCCGTGATGCGCGAAAATTCCAAGCGCAGCGCTTCGTGTGGCTGCGGCCTCTGAACCCAAGTTTTGCGCGTGAAGATAGGCCAGCCGTCTGGTCTCGTCAGCGTCGGAGTGTGCCACTGGCGCACTGAGCGGAACCTTACGGTCAAATATGTCTACTGCCTTTTCGCAAAGATTGGCGGCCGTGTCCTTTCGGCCGCAAAAGATTGCGACGGCGCCATTTTTCACGAGTTTGAGAGCGAGAAGCAGCGCGACCGATTGGCCATCCGAACGCTCCGGAAATACTCGCTCTTTCTTTTCCCGTGGTTTTCGCAGAAGTGGTAGCTGTTCGATGACTCTTGGCACAAAAAACTCTCTGATTTCAGGGTCATTGTCAGCAACAAAATCCAGCCCGCCGAGGGACGTTGTCCAGCTCACAAAACCAAGGGTGCGAAAGGTAGGAGCAAGCTTCGTTCCGGAGACGACCTCCGAACCGGACCCGTTTAACCACTCGGCTAGCGCGGGAGCATTGCTGATAACAGCGGAGATCAGAATCTTCTGTACTTTCGGAGGAAGCATTGACTTCAGCGAAGTCACGAGTAGCTCGTACGTGATTCCGCGAGTTCCAGAGTCGAATTGGTGCCCCTCATCGAAAATGAGTACTCCGATGTGTGCGGCGAGTTCCGGGGTATGGCGGAGCACATAGACGAACTTTTCGGGAGTCACCACGAGGATTTGCCTGGCGCCCAAGATCTCCGCTATCTCGAAGTCGCCTTGCATCACGTCCGACAGCTCATCGACATTAACTTGCTCGTTCCGGAAGGCTCCGACGAAGCTGTTCCTTATCTCATGGCAAAGTGCTCTGAAAGGGGCAACAATGACAGCAAGCGTGGTGCGGCCGGCCAGAAAGGCGCTACGAATTATCAGTTCCGTTGCGCGTGTCTTTCCCGCGCTGGTTGGCATCTGCACGACCGCAGATGCTCCGCGAAGCACTCCCGACTGTCCGAGCAGATGCTGCGCGGGCCAGAGTTCTCTCATGAAGCCAGGCTTTTGAAGAGTCGCGAGCCACTGGTCATGAGAGAGGTTTGTATACTTCGGGAGCGCTTGCCAGCTTGAATTGCTGCACTGTTTTCTAACAACGGCGCATAGAACATCCGCCAACAGCAATTGGCGCGGGCTGCCGCGATCGTATGCCATACGCTTCAATTCATTGCATCGGCGCAAAAGATCTTCCAGGCCGCTGCCATCGACAAAGAATTGGCGTATAGCGGCGGTAATGGCAGTGATTAACGGCGCGTAAGGTCCCTCAACGGCATCGACGGTGCTCAAAAGATTTCCCTGCAATGTCCAGCGAAGCAGGTCTTCAAGGCCCGCGCCACCAAGATCCGCAGCATGAGTCCCGATAATCTGGGCGAGAACGACGGAACTGCCCGGCAGTTCGCAGAGATAATAGGACGCGGCCCCGAGGAGTCTAAGATAGGGGTCCAGGCTCTGATTGAACCTGCCCTGCATGTATGCGTCGAAGAAGCGCGCCGAAAACTGGAGGTTTGCTCGGAGGGCGTTCAATTGTTGGGATTCGGGAGAATCTTCGTTCGACCGGGCAGCGAGGTCACCGAGCATACCGATCGAGAGCGTAAAAAGCCTGCCAGGGTCCTGAGGAATGTTGATGTGATGTTCAGGCGGAACGTCATATTCGAACATCTTGGCTTTGGAACGGGTGATACCGAGAAGGGTATGAGACCTTTGTTCAGGCTTCATCGGCCGCTCTCCTGTAGAGGTCATGTACTAGAGTCATCATGTCAGTGCCTTTAATGACCACGAGACGAAGGTTTTCCGAGTTGGGGTGAGGTTGAAATGCGCCGCCCTTGGCAGGCGTCTTCTGGGTATCAGCCGTGCAGACGAGCGCGGTATCAAGGTTTTCGCTTGAGTATAGAGCCGTCGCGCCATGGACCTCCCGGTAGGGGAGGTCGACCGGATTCTGGAACCGCTCGATCTTCTGGGCCATCTTCTTGTCGCCGCTTTCGAACAATCTCTGTTTAATGTAATTCAATGACTCGTCGATCCGAAGGCGGTCTTTGGCGGAGTCGTTAATGGCGTCCTGCATTCGATTTGTGGTTGAGGAGCCCGAAAAACTGGCCTTGGATTCGAAGACGGCCATTGCGTCTTTCGGCGATGTCTTTTTTTCGTCTTCAAAGTAAAAGCCGATGACATCACTTCCTTTGGGGGATTCATCTCTGACGATTTTGGAATTCCACCGCACGCGTGGAACGGAATAGCCCAGAACCCACTGTAGAAAATCGGCGACTAGGATCTCACCAAAGTCCCCGGCCCGAACGCTGGGACCCAGCTTCGAAGTCCGCGACGGAAATTTGATGTCCTCCAGATATGTTTTGCGGGACGATTGGCCGCGCAGAAAGTCAATACTGGCCTCTGAGCAATAATGAGCGCGGAAATGTTTCGCCCACGCGGATAGGATGGTCTCCTCCTTTCCGTGGCGAAGCTCCCATACCTCGATTATCTTCCCGTCAGCCGTTTTTAGGCGATCACCGCTGTCAACAAGCCATTTCAAATGTACCGGGGAACCCGGTCCGGACACTCCTGCGACCCCACCGGATGATGGAGGTTGATGTTCGGTAGTGACCGACAAGGGAGCTTCGAGCCTCAAAATATCAATAGCCTATTGAACGATACTTTATTCTAAGTCGAAACACGATTCCAGATATATGTAGAAGACTTCCCGGCGATGGGCTGGATGTGGCTGATTCCCGACTACGACCTGGTGCATTATAAAGGACGCCATTGATTCACAACCACCGGTGTTTCCCAAAACCGAAACTTAATCGACAGCATTCGTCCGGCGCACGATCGCTCGGAAATGCTATGTCCGCGGTGAAACCGTCAGGGGGTATCCAGCGATCGAATGATGGTGGGCGTTACGCGTTGCGGACAGACGAGGAGGTGGAAGGGCAGAACATGTCGGAAATCGCGATACACGGGCGGAACGGGTGAGAGATCCAACGATTCCGAAACAAGGGCTGCCCAGCTCTGCGTCTTGTTCGGGAAGCCCGACGCATTCGTGCCGTCTTCGATGCGCCACGCGAAGATATCCTCAGGCCGATCCGGTATGAACTCGTTCTGCTGGCAGTACGTGAAACGCCGCCATTTCGCGGCGATGAGATCGCGGCGGCCCCGGCGCACGAGCATTTCCAGGACGGGCCGGATGATATACGAACTGCCCCGGTAAACATCGAGATCCACATCCTGAAGCCTGTCCGGGATTTGCGAGGCGAGAATTTCCTCGATGCCGAGATAGGGAGTGGGGAAGATCGGACCCTGCCTATTGAAGTTGGTTTCTGTGATAGCCACAAAGAGCTCGTCCAGCAGGGTCCGCGCGAGTGCGATTTCGTTCCGCGATTCGAGGAACTTAATGACGAAAAACAAGTAGGGAAAGGCTGAGTCGCCCCAGATGTTGCGCCGACCAATATGCGCGCGGATCAACTGAAGGACTTCATCCGGTGATCGATCCGCTTTCCAAGGTCCGGCGGGAAGCAACTCGTGACAGGCTAGCGCGCCCAGCATGATCGTCGTCCGAGCCCGCAGCATGACGCCGCCATCGGCGCGAATGTCACCTTCGAGGAAGTCCGCCCGGTCGATAGCGTTCTTCCGAAGCAGAGCAAGGTTCGCCTCCAGCTCGGCCATCACCAGGTCAAGGGACTCGCGCCACTGGTCCGGTGGGATCGCATTCCGCGCTGTGTACCGCGCAATGCAGGCCGCCAAAATGGACCAGCCTTCTGCCATGGCGTAATGGTTTTCGGTGGCCTCAAATGAATTCAGCAGATAGCTGACGATAACGAGGCTGCTGGTGACCGCGTCAACAGTGTCGGATTTCTTCGTGGGCTTGCCACTGAAGGACGAGCCTTCCAGAACCGCGAACAGTTTCTCCTTCGGCAGCATGCTGCGCCCGTCCTCCAAGTACAGCTCGAGGAAAGCGCGCATATCCGGCAGCTCGCGTGGCACGAACCGGCCTTGCGCATCGACGAAGGACTTCAGAAGAGAATCGCGGGGGATGACCTCCAGTGACGCATAGCGCCGGTCCTTGCGGATGTTGTCCTCGTTGCGGTCGTTGATCTGTGTACGAACGGGATCGGTAATGGAGCCGTTGGTGACGAGGTAGGCGCGGTGGGGCTTCGACTTATCCACGCCGGGATAGTCCACGGGCAATTCAACCAGTTCCTGAATCTCGCCGGAGATGCCCCGCCATTCGGCCAGTCCGATATCGCCGGTCTTGGTCTGGTAGGCGTGGCATTCCCCGTCCGGCCCAATCGTAATGATGTCTTTGCCCTGTTCCATCGGGCCGTGGACGGAGGAGTGAAGTACGCGGTGCCCTTGGTGCATGAGCACCTGGCAGAACGCCGTCTGATAGTTGCGCTCGTTGGTCCTAATCAACCAGTTTTCGATTGCTCTCTCGATCACGCCACTCTTCCCGCTTCTTCAGCATGATGTCCCGGTACCGCTGCTGAAAGGAGTCGTCCTTTTCCCATTGCTCCATCAGCGCCCGGACGCGCTCCGCCTGATCTGGGTGCATGACCATCCGCGTCCCCGAAATATCTGGCCGCCCAAGCTCATCGAAGTCGATCTGGACGGTTTCAAGCATCTTGAAGTAGAGTTCTGCCGAGAAAGGCTGTCCGCCAGCATCGACGGCGTTGCCAACCCTCTCCGTAGCCTCGGCGGCCTTGCGCAGCAGCATCTCGTGCATGGCCTGAATCTGAAGCGCGGTCGCCTTGGCAAGACTCTCGCGAAAAGCATCGAGGCCGCGCTCGATGATCGCGCTTCGCTGAATCTCGTAGGGGAACGCCATGACCTCGGCGTCGGCGCGCTCCACATGGCCGTCAACGTCGCCGGTGGCGAAGCCCCGGCCCTCGAAGTACGGAACGGCCCGGATGGCACCGATCAGTTCGTCGGCCTGAATACGCCCGCGGTGCTCGAACCACGCCAGACGCAATAGTCGTTCCTTGAGTCTCGGAAAATCGGGCAGCATCGTGATCTGATTCGATCTAAGGTGATTGTCGCTAAGTTGAAGGTAGGCCGTAAAGCGCTGAGAATGACGATTCTTTAACCTACCCATACTTCACCTTGAACGTCGGACTGTCTTCCGGCCTAGTTTTACGGTGATCGTAAATCCGAGTTGTCGAAATGTTCGCGTGCCCGAGCCACTCCTGGACCTTGGCGATATCCGCATTGTGATCGAGGGCATTGGTCGCCGCGGTGGCGCGTAAGGCGTGAGCGCCGATCTGGAATCCCAGCAGTGCCGAATAGGTCCGCACCAGCTTGTAGACGCCGTCGGGGGTAATCGCTTTTTCCCTACCGCCACCTCGGCCGTTGCGGAGCGGACGAAAAAGCGCGCCCTTGTCATTGGCGCCATGTCCGGCCTCCTTCAGATAATCCTCAATCAGATCTTTGGCCACGCCATGAAGCGGCACGTAGCGTGTTTTTTCACCCTTGCCCGAAATGCGCAGATGCCTCACCCCGCCGCGTTCATGTATGAAATCCCTCACAGTAAGCTTGCACAATTCCTCGCGCCGAAGCGCGTGGTAGAGCAGGGTGGCCAGGATGGCCCGGTCCCGGATACCCTTGAGAGATTTCTCAGCCGGGGCCACAAGCAACTTGCGGGCTTGATGGTCGGCGATTGCGGGCGTTTTTCCCTGGTCGGTTTCCGTCCTCGGCCGTTTCACCCCTTTGACCGGGTTATTACTGACTGCGTTCTTGTCGCAAAGGTACTGAAAAAGAGACGACAGCGCCGCCAGGCGATGCCGGATCGTGGTTCCATTTAAAACTCTTTCCCCAAGACCATCGCGCCACGCGATAACATGCGCTGGCGTCACGAGCCGAAATTCTTCCGGCCGCTTGATGCCCGTAAACAGCATGAAGTCCTTGATCGCGTTCTCGTAGGCCCGCTTCGTGTTCGGATTGCGGATATTTTTAAACCACTCTACCTCCGGCGGAACGTCGGCCAGGCGCTGAAACTCGGCGGCGGTCAACAGCCGGGTTTTGATGGTCACCTTGACGGGTGTTTTGGCCGAATTCATCGGCGCATCTTAGTCTTGATAAAATCTGTTATCAAGACTAAGGTCGCGATGTTTGTAGGGGTCAGTCGTCACAGTCGATATTGAGCAGACAGTCGATATTGAGTGTCAGGAATCGGTTTATGTGACGTCTCGCTCCCGGAGGGGATAAAAAATGTCCGCCTCGCGGCCAGTGATTGCTCCCTAGCGCTTCTAATCGCGCAATCTTTCCAGGGCATCGTCGCGTAGGCGCGGCGCGCTGCGTTTTTGCAACAGCATCTACGCTTTATGAGAATCGACAAAGGCCCGCGCGGCGGTGGTAGCGGGCGCGGGCCAGGGAAGCCCTCCTGCAAAACTCTTCACCGTCAGTTTGAGCGAACGAGGCTTGCCGTGTCGAGCAATAGATGATCAGCGTCGACAACATCGATCTTGTCATCGTAACCGGCGGGCAGCCCTTCGAAATTGCTTTTACAGTTGCCACTCTTGTCCGAGAACGTACTGTGGATGTAGGTGCCGGCAGGTTTCCCTTCGCCCCCTCTGAAGGAGATCACCTTATAGACCCCGCTGATCGTGCAATCGGTCATGCCGAAAATGTCGGTCGGAATTACCCATGCCGTGGCTCCGGACTGCGCGAACAGCACGGTTCCACCCTTCATAGGCCCGTTTTCGACTTGCCACCGTCCAACTAGTGTTGTTGTGAGACTGGTGGTGGGAGCAACCTCACCTTTGAAAAAATCAAACACTTTGCTCCAGGGAATCAGATCGAGAACTACGAGGAAGATGGCAAAGCCGATCACATCCGCCATCCAGATCAAGACTTTTCGCATAACTTATCGATGACCTCCGTGGGTGTTTTCCCACTTTTTTACCTCAAACATTAAAATGGAAACCGAGCAAACGGGAATCCGGGGTGACCATCGCTCAGGGGAGCACCACATTGGCGGCAGCACGTAATTCTCGGACCGGTGCAACAGAGAATTTCCGTGCTCCCGCAGCGCGTACAGCTAACGACAATTGGATAGGCCATTGAATCGCTCCTTAATTCGGTGACTTTTTGGGAGGGTGAATCGTTTGTTATCGGCTCCGGTGTGCAGGCAATGCCCGCAGCACCGGAGCTTCGGTTAGTAGTACTACCTGCTAATTTGACCTTGGTACCCATCCCAATAGCCGGGTTTGGGTCCATTGCCGGTTTGAACCGTGCCAGTCGTACCGCTGACAGGAGGCTTACCATCGCAAGGGGTGAATGGAAGTGACATATTTGATCGTGCTCCTTTCAAAAGCACAGTTAGTATCGCCGATCGAGTGTCAGTTTTCAGGATGCAACCCGTTTCACCTGAGCCTCAAACTTCAAGCTGACCGTGATACCGTATCATGATACGTGTCATTGCCATGAACGACCGTGAAAAGATGTCCCCTCTGCACCGGCGCATTGTGAACGAGATGTGTGCCCACGGACTCTTCACAAGCGGTAGGTACCATTTGATACTTCGCCATTTGGCCGAGCGCTCCTTTCCAAACACACCAGAGAATTGTGCGGAGAGAGCCGAGAAGGCTCTCCTTGGCTACTTTTATCGGGGCGTGAACCCACTCACGAGAAACGTAAGCCGGGACATCAACACATTGCGCATCAAGGCAGAGGAATATGCTCGGACTGAAGGACGCAAATTTAATGAAAAAGTGATTATCAACCCTGGGGGCTCTGGGGAGGATAGCTACTTGGTTATATTCGTCCCCAACCCCCGATCGACGCCTGTTCTAGAGAGTTTCTGGGGTCCCCATCTTCGGGTCGATGAGACCACGACTATCATCTACACTGAGCCGTTCTTTTTTCACGACACGCACCAACGGATTTGGATACGGTTCCTTGACGTGAACTATCCATCTGAGCGGCGCCCCACCTTTCTCAAGAAAAATGGCCAGTTTGTTGACGCCTACGGATATGTCCCGACGGGCGAGATGCACGCGGTCTTGGGGATGTATAAATGGCTTAGCGAGCGAAAGGTCCCTGTTGACCATCTGGCCGTGCACGATGAAGACGATGGACACTTGCCCAAAACCAATATTGTCCTTTTTGGCTCGGCACGCAGTAGCCCGATGATGAGGCTGTTACAATCCGACAGCGGATTTTTTCATTACTCCTTGGGGAACCAGTGGATAGATGTCCGTCCCTCAAAGAATGGTGTGGCCGATGCAGAAAGAATTCTAGACCGGGAGCCGGAAGGCGCTCATAACACTCGGCATGTTCATGCTCTTGTCACTCGATCGCGCCATCCTGACGGGCGTCATTTGGTTACAACTATAGCAGCGAATCACACACGTGCGGTTCAAAGGATGTTCGAGGTTCTGATTGATGGCGATGCGTTGCACGACGTCGTCAGTTCCGAGATAGTAAATGGTCGGGAGCACTTTCAATTCATTTTTGAAATCGAAGTGTGGGGGCGTGAATCACAAACCGGAGGATTAAAGTTGGTGCGCACTTGGCCTACCGACTTGATGCCGATAGACTCGTGAGTGTACATCACCTTTCTCGTGTTCAAACGCTTTCTCAAGAAGAGTGACACAACCAGCTCCTCGTCCATCCCAATCCCGCCATTCGGCCGCAAACCGTTTTGCATGTTCGAGCGCGTCTCGACCATCGTTGTCCTTGAGATGAGGATCGGCCCCTGCACCGAGCAGGATCCAGACGCATTGACTATGTCCTCCCGCAGCAGCACAGGTGAGCGGGGTCTCCCCGTTATTGTCCCTGGCGTTTACGTCAGCCCCGGCAGCGATCAATGGTCGAAGGCATAAATCATGGCCCTCCTCGGCCGCCCACATCAGTGGCGTCGCCCCAAATTTGTCATCTCGTACGTTTACGTCAGCTCCGTTGGCGAGAAGATTTCTGAGTCGCCGGAAGTACCCACGTTCAGCCGCCCTAAGGAGTTCAGTCGAACCAGCGTTACGCGGCACACTTTTTATGGTCATGTACAGCCCACATGTTTCATCTAGAAAGTGGCATGACACTACCATCAAACCGACGCAAATTAAAGAAAAAGATGTAGTTGCCTCGCCCATGAGGGCGCGCCAAAGGCGAGTCCGGGCAGCGTTAACCATGTTATTTCGTGGGCTCTTGCTAGGGTTTGGTGTATTGTGCGCCGGATGACAAGGCCTCCCGAAACCCAGATCGACCCCAATGAGCTCGCGGAAAAGTTGGGCGAGCTGGAGACTGTCGTCAGGACGTTGGCGGAAAAACTCGACCAAGAGATCAGACATAACGCCAACATGGACAGGCTCAATACTGAGCTACGGAAGCTTGTAGAAAACGAGGTCATTGATGCATTTGCGCGCATCAAGAATATCGAGCTGAAGCTCTTTCCGAATCTGGCCAGCGATATAAGCCATCTCAACGACGTCATCGGCGAAGGCGACGGCAGGGCATGGAATCCACTGGATCACAGTAAACCCTAGCTCCCTCCAGAACATGCTCAAATAGGGTGAAACAAGCCTGTTTTCCGTTTCCTGTCTGCCGACTGCGCGGGAACGGAGGAAGTTGACTGCTGTGAGCGACTCCACACCCGAAGAAGCACGTAAAGCTGAGCAAGAGAAATTGGCGCGCGAAAGAATGGCTGCCTACGGATACGATCCGACTAATGATGCTGAATTCGCCAAGTTTCAGGAGTTGGAGTCCAAACTCGCCGCCGGGCGGATTGAACAACAGGATGTCCTCCGGCGGATGGATAAGTTCGCTTGGGAACAGGCTGACAAGGAGCGCCGTGAGGGCGAGCGCTTACCTGAAAAGAATCAACAAGAACAGCAGAGAGACGATCGCGAGGCAGCGCGCAAGCAACTTGACCGTTACGAAAACAGCAATCCTTCTGAAGCAGAGAGAGCCGCAGTCCGGGCGGAGTTCGATAGGTACATGAACACTACCGAGGCTGCCGGTGCGGATCGCATGGCCGCGGAAGCGGCGCGCGCGGAGCTGCAGAAGCACATCGCTGAGGCGGAGCGCGGGCAGACGCCGGAGCAAACTCCGAACCTTCAGCGAAAAGCGGACATTGATCGCGAAAGTTTCTAAATCTCCTTAATGCCCGACATCAAGAGCTTCCCGCGCGGCGTGCCGGGCCGCGATTTGCGCAACAACATCGCCCCCCACGCACTTTGGGCTGACCCCAATTTCATCGGCACGCACCCGCATTGGAAATACGAACCCGGCAAGGTGTTCCTGGGCGCGCTCGGCAAGCAACTTATCGGTGTTCACGATGATCGCCACATCATGACGATTGCCGGTAGCAGGGCAGGAAAGGGCGTCTCAACAATAATTCCCAATCTGATCGAGTATCCGGGGTCTGTGCTGGTGATCGACCCGAAGGGAGAGAACGCACACCATACTGCGAACCGTCGCGCTAAAGGTTGTTCGCTGCTAAAGAGTTGCCTCGGCCAGGATGTTTTTGTGCTCGATCCGTTCGGAGTGTCCGGCCATACGACGAGTAACTTCAATCCGCTGTCGATGATTGATCCCAAGGCCGACACCGCCGTCGACGATGCTGCTCTTGTCGCGGAGGCTCTAGTCATCCAGGAAGAGGGACCAGGCCGCCACTTTTCAGCATCAGCGCGCAATTTTCTGCGAGGGCTGATCCTCGAAGTATGCACCGGCGATGATCCGGGCCACCGCAACCTCCTCCGGCTTCGTCAGCTTTTGACGCTCGACCCAGAGGGATTCAAGCTGCTCCTCGGAGCGATGCAAGCAAACGATAATTGCAGCGGCGTCATCCGCCGAGCGGCGAACAGTCTGGCGGCGAAATCGGAAAATGAGCGCTCGGGGGTCATTTCGACGGCGGTCGAGCAGACAGATTTTCTCGATAGTCCGGCGCTGGCGCGCTGCCTCGGCCGATCGCAATTCAGCCTGGCGGATCTTAAGCGTAAGCCGACGACGATCTATCTGTGTTTGCCGGCGGCGCGCATGGCGACACACAGCCGATGGTTGCGCATCATCGTCAATCTGGCGGTCGAGGCGATGGAGCATGAACAGACCAAGCCACAATACCCGGTTCTGTTTCTGATGGACGAATTCGCGTTGCTCGACCATTTGTCGAGCATCGAAAAGGCGGCCGGGCAGATCGCCGGGTCTGGGGTAAAGCTTTGGCCCATTCTGCAGGATTTATCGCAGATTAAATCGATCTACAAAGAGGGATGGGAAACTTTCATGGGCAATGCCGGGCTCTTGCAGTTTTTCGGGAATAACGACGCGACGACGCTGGACTACATCTCACATCGCCTCGGTAAGAGCACTATCGAGCAGGTATCGAAGGCTGAAATTACACCGGAGCAACTGGCCCGCGGTCTTACCGGAGAAACGATTCAGCTGAACACAGTTGAGCTGATGACTGCCGACGAGATCGGCCGCTTTTTCTCTCGGCAGAAGAAAGCTCAGCTTTTGCTGTGGCCCGGCTCCGACCCGATTGCGATCGATAGGGTTGAGTATTTCGATGATCCATTTTTTGCTCGAAAATTCGACCCTTAAAATCGACGAGGTGATCCAGTCCTAAAAATCGGTTTGCCGCTTGTTGCGCAAATCTTCGGCCTCAGACGGCCCTTGCTGTGCACTCCAGAATTCCCGCAAACGGAGATTCATGGCAAGCACGATCTCCTCCGCCTCTACCCCGTCCCACACTCCAGGAAGCTTAACGGTCTCGCCACCATAGGTATACGCCACATGGTGATCTGGGACCTTCGCTTGTTCAAAGATCATATCAATCTGTGAGAACTGTCTGAATTCGCTCGGACGCAAGCGTTTTCCGTTGATGATGATGACTTCTCTCGTCACAGTGATGCGGTTGTTCGGGCGACTACTCAACAGCGAAAAACATCCGTCGTGGCGCGATCGTTTGTTTTTGAGAGCAACCTCGAAGCCTTTCTCTGTGACTCTGAAACCGACGTGAGGAACGCCAGTTTGAGCCTTCTGATAGCCGTCACGGTCGCGTCCCAATTTCTTCGGCTTCGCACTTAGCCTGCGCGACCTCACTATGATGACTATCAATACGACCACTGCGAAGACCAGCCATCCGACAGTCCCAGGGTCAACATTTATGCGCGGATTTCGCCTCTCCGGTGGTGCTGGTATGGCAGCTTGCGGCTGTATGGGTGGTGCCGAAGCGGTAGTAGGCGGCGCGGAGGTCGGCAACACCTCGCCACTTTTCGGGTTCGCTTTGGCCTGGGTTTCCTCCTTGAGGGCCCACTCTCGGGCCTGAAGCTGGGCCGTCAGAATCTGAGTGGGAGTCATTTTGGCTTCTAGAACATCCAGCGCGCCGGCAATTTCCTGTTTGTCGTCCCCGGTGGATTTCGAAGCCGCGAGATCCATCCACATGTGTGCTTGAACATAGTCCTGAGCTACGCCTTCTTCGCCCTCCGCGTAAAGAGTTCCGAGAGCGAATTGGGCGCGAGAATGGCCCTGGTTCGCGGCCAGGTTGATCCATCGAAGGCTTTCGGCGGAATCCTGCTTCACCCCCTTGCCGTCCTCATACATGCTGGCGAGCCCAAGTTCTGCATCGGGCATGCCTTGGTTAGCAGCCAATTGGTACCAGTGCAAAGCGGCAGCGTAATCTCTGGGCACCCCGTCACCTTCCTCGTAGAAAATGCCAAGATTAAACTGCGCCGCTGCTAAGCCTTGGTTGGCGGCCAATTGGTACCAGTGAAGGGCGGTTACGTAATCTTTCGGCACGCCCTGACCTTGGAAGTACAAAGTACCTAGGTTGAACTGGGCAGCTGCCAGGCCCTGTTCAGCGGCCAATTGATACCAATGCGCAGCAGCGCCGTAGTTCTTCCCATCTGCAAACCTGACGCCAAGGCGAAGCTGCGCGACGGCATTGCCTTGATTGGCTCTGGCCAGTAGGACCTCTGATGATTCTTGGTCTGGAGTGCTTTGGCCGCACATCGGAACGATCGCAATCAAAACGAAGGTTACCGAAAGCACGGGCACCAGGCCCGCAACCCTTTTATGCTTCAGTGATCGCTGCTGGGGCATGTGCATTGCAGAGTTTTCAGGCAGTCTAACACATCGGAAAAACGACCGGGCTTTTTCCTGCTGCCCCTTCCCCTGGGAGCAACGCCTGGTTCCAATATGGTCCGTGGGGTCAGGTTTCCTGGTTTTCCAAAGCGGATGTTACCGACGAGATGCGAGGGTAATAGTGATTGTTTACCGATTGGTCGCTGCACTCTGATATAGGTCTTCAGGCGAGATCGGATCAGCGTCGCGAGCGCGGACAACGATATGCCCATTGAATCCCGCAACCGGCAATCGGTCCAGCATCACGTCAAAGCCTTTGCCGTCCTTGTGTACGGTTGCAATCCCAACTTCAACCCAGCGGCCGACCCGACCGTCACGTTTAAGAGCATAGGCGAGATATGGCGGCGAGTTTATGGTGGTCATCGTAAGCTTCGTGTATTTGAGGCGCTGGGTGTCTACCATATTCAGGGTTCAAAAGGAAGTCCTCGTGCTTCCTCGAAATGGACTGCCATGTCGTGATGAGTTTCATTTGCATCCCATGTCCGAAGCCATGTAAGCGTGTCCCAAATGACCGCAGGGCAGGATGAAATCGTCGTATCCACCGCAGCTTGTTTGAAAGCTGTGCGTGTCTCGGACGCTCGCCGGCGACGCGTCCTTGGTTTCGGAG
>Ga0302324_100004052_pt1 | contig 32690 bp, 17 predicted proteins | sample Palsa_T0_1_FD_201949 | JGI IMG/M metagenome (GOLD analysis project Ga0302324, IMG submission 201949) | Peat permafrost microbial communities from Stordalen Mire near Abisko, Sweden - Palsa_T0_1 | ecosystem: Environmental > Terrestrial > Soil > Palsa > Peat permafrost | place: Sweden: Abisko... | reverse complement strand
AGGCCCCGGTGGAGAGAAAGCCACCACGCCAAGGGGATCTCGAGTACCCAAAAGCCAAAGAAATTCACAATAGTCGGCGTGACTGTATCGCCTGCGCCGTTGAAAGCCTGCAGCATCACCATGCCATAGGCGTAGGCGATGTTGCCATAGCTGAGGATGCGCAGGGCTGAGGCGGCAAGCGGGACAACGGCAGGATCGTGAGTAAAGAGGCGGACCAGCGGGGTTGCGGTAAAAATGAAAACTACTCCAATCAGGCCCAGGAAGAACATGTTGTAGAGTCCCGTGCGCCACACGGCTTGCTCGGCGCGTTCAGGGTGCCCCGCGCCCAGGTTCTGGCCAACCAGCGTGGCAGCGGCATTGCTGAGTCCCCAGGAGGGCAGAATGACAAAAATGACGATGCGGATGGCAATGGTGTAGCCGGCCAGAGCGGCCGCCCCGAAAATGCTGACAATGCGGACCATCGCGATCCAGGAAGTATTGGCAATCGTAAACTGGAGAATCCCGGTGAGAGAAACACGGATCAGCCGCCACATCATGCGCGGGTTGAGCCGTAACAGGCTGGGCGGAATGCGCACCCGCTCGGTACCCTTCATGAGACGGTAAAACTGATAGAGAACCCCCAGGCTGCGGCCGGTGAAGGTGGCCAACGCGGCGCCGGTGACTCCAAGACGCGGAAATGGGCCGAGGCCAAAGATGAGGCAGGGGTCGAGGATCAGGTTGAGGATGTTCGATACCCAAAGCAGGCGCATGGCGATGGCCGCGTCGCCCGCGCCGCGGAAGATAGCATTGTTGAGAAACAGCATGACGATGGCGCCGCATCCGCCTAGCGCAATGCGGGCGTAACCGGTGCCGGTGGCGATGACTTCTGGCGGCGCGCCCATGAGGCGGAGAAGTTGAGGCGCGTAAATGAAGGATGGAATTCCAATGGCCAGGGAGATGAGCAATCCGAGAAAGATGGCTTGCGCGCCGGCGATCGCGGCGTCAAGAGGATCCTTTTCCCCGATGCGGCGGGCAACCATCGCGGTGGTGGAAATGGAAAGACCAATACCGATCGAGAAGACCAGAGCCAACAGCGACTCGGTGAGGCCGACGGTGGCTACTGCGTTCGCTCCCAGCCGGCCTACCCAGAGAACGTCTACGACGGCGAAAAGGGATTCGAGCACCATCTCGAGGACCATGGGAATGGCCAGCAGAAGAATGGCCCGGTTGAGGTTTCCGGCGGTGTAGTCCTGGTGAGATCCGCGGAGGGCCTCGCGGATGGATGACCACAGGCCGGGCTGCGGCACTGGGCCGCTATCGACTTCCAGGGACATGCCGACTCGCCTTTCCTTGCAGTCAAATTCGGACGAGGAGTGAGAAAAACAGCTGGTTCAAGTAATCTAGCCCTAACCCTGGTTGAGGCTCTGATTGCTCATGAAGGACGTAGCACGTTGCCAGAGCACCGCAAGTACAACCGGCCGTCGTAGCGCCAGTTTAAGCGTTATGTTAAACCAGGCGGCTCCATCGGAGACTCGCGTCTGGCTCTTGCATGCCGTGTTACTCCTGGTTGCCTCGGCCGGTGCTGCATTCATCAGCGGTTGCCAAACGCAGAACCCGGTGCGCACGCCGGTGGTTGAATTCATTACCATCCCCCCTGCAGCCCAAGGCGGCCGCGAGCGAGTAGATACAATCGCCGGACGCGTCTCAGGTGCGCGGCCCGGACAACAGATTGTCGTGTACGCCAGGAGCGGACCATGGTGGGTGCAGCCCTGGCCCGATAAGGCTTTTATCCCGATCAAGGCAGACTCAACCTGGAGTACCCCGACTCACCTCGGTTTTGAATACGCAGCCTTGTTAGTCGAACCCGGATACCACCCGCCACCTACTATGGATACAGTTCCTGTACAAGGTGGGTCTGTGATTACAGTAAGCACAGCCAAGGGTACCGGTGTGGTTCAGTTAGCTCCCTCCAAGCCGCTTACATTCAGTAGATACGATTGGCATGTGCGCACCATTGCGTCTGATCGCGGGGGAATGAATAACCTTTACGACCCTGATAACGCCTGGACAGATGCAAGCGGAGCCCTTCATCTCCGTATCAAAAAACGCGCTGGACGATGGTCGTGTGCGGAAGTCGTACTCAATCGAAGTTTAGGATACGGAACCTACATCACGGTGGTACGAGATTCCGCTCACCTGGAACCCGCCGCGGTGCTCAGCCTGAATACGTTTGATGACTGGGGTGGGGAGCAGCACTTCCGCGAAATGGATATTGAGATGAGCCGGTGGGGCGATGCCGGGAGCAGGAATAACGCCCAGTACGGCATTCAACCCTTCTACATACCTGGCAACCTGGCCCCGTTTATCGCTCCCGCTGGTACCCTGACACACGTGTTGCATTGGGAGTCGGGGCGGGCCAGCTTCAAAACCGTTCGCGGATCCTCTATTCATCCAGGCGCTCCTGTGGTCGCTGAGCATGTATTCACGTCCCAGGTACCTACTCCGGGCAAGGAGACATTTCAGTTGCTGTTTTATGTGGTTGACTCGGAGAAGAGTCCTATGCAGAAGGAAACCGAAGTCGTCATTGAAAAGTTTGAATACCTTCCGTGATGGGCGAATGAAGGGGCAGAGTTTCATCTGGAAAATACTGCTCGGAGTAGCCGCGATCCATCTTTCATTGCCCGCTCATGCCATTGATCCGAATCGAACCATTGCGCAATATTTGCAAGAGAGATGGTCCGGTGATCGGGGGTTTCCAGGGGGGGCGGTCACCGCGCTCACCCAGACCAGGGATGGCTACCTGTGGATTGGAACAGACAAAGGTCTGATTCGTTTTGATGGATCCAGCTTTCGTACTTTCCAGCAGGCTACTCCGTCGAGCTTCCCCATTGGTCCCGTGCAAGCACTCTTGACCGATGCAGCGGGGAATCTCTGGATCGTCTTGCAAAGCACTCAGATCGTTCGCTACAACAACGGGCATTTTGAGCCTGGCCATGACGAAGCGGGATTTGGGATTACCTCCATCACCAGCCGCAGAGACGGTACCGTTCTGCTGTCATCTCTGGCGCTGGGAACACTGAAATATTCTGCCAACAAGTACCAGGCTGTTACCTCATCCGACGCTTCAGAAATGCCGGATGGAACGCTGGAAACTGCGGATAACCTGTCCAGCCGCCTCAGTTCGGCCGAAGGGGTGGCGACGCATCGCTTTGCGGAGCCTAACTCGCCGGTCATCTCCATGGCCGAAACCAGCGATGGGCGAGTGTGGCTGGGCACCCGGGATAAGGGGCTTTTCTACATTAGCCAGGGAAGAATTGTCCCCAGCGGTGTAAAACTCCCCAGCTCCAAGGTGAATTGCTTATTGGCCTGGAACGACGGAGAATTGTGGATTGGAACCGATCATGGAATGGTGCAATGGGCAGGAACAAAGGGCAGTTCTGTTCCGACGTCTCTCCGCCAGACCGCGATTCTTTCCATGGTCCGCGACCGTGATTCTAATGTTTGGGTAGGCACGGCGAGTGGGTTGGTTCGGGTGAACTCCAACGGAGTATCCCTGGACCAGAGCAACACTCCGATTGAGGGACCAGTTACCGCGCTGGGGGAAGACATGGATGGGAATTTATGGGTTGGAAATGCCCATGGCATCCTATGCCTTCGCGACAGCACGTTCGTCACCTACCCGGTCGCGAGTCTGCATTCAGAAAGCACTGGAGCCATCTATGTGGATCCAGGTGATCGAGTTTGGTATGCGCCTATTGAGGGCGGCCTGCGATGGATGCGGGGTAGAGATATTGGAAGTGTCGACAATGATCTGCTGAACCAGGATGTGATTTATTCCATCGCAGGCGCGAAGGATGAATTATGGCTCGGCAGGCAACAAGGAGGGCTGACGAGGTTAATCTACCGCAACGGAGTGATCGCGTCCCGCACCTATACCGAGCGAAATGGATTGGCGCAAAACAGGGTCTATAGTGTTCATGAAAATTCGGATGGAACGGTGTGGGCAGGCACGGTGAGCGGTGGCCTGAGCAGGCTGAAAGACGGTAAATTTAGTACCTTCACAGATGTGGAAGGCCTGGGCTCGAACACGGTGACCTCGATCGAGGACAGCCCGGACGGCACGATGTGGTTTGGCACCTCTGCCGGCTTGAGCGAATTGACTAACGGAAAGTGGCGAACCTACACCAGCCACGACGGTTTGCCCGCAGACGAAGTGACTTCTCTCCTGCGCGACTCAAGCGGGGTTCTATGGATCGGTACGACGGACGGTCTGGCGTTCTTGAGTTCCGGCCGCATCTCTCGTGCGGCCGCGGGACCAGAAACTTTGCGCAGACCGGTGCTGGGACTGGCAGACGACCAGCATGGATCTTTATGGATAGCAACGGCCAATCGCGTATTGAGGATCAACCGGGAAGGGCTCTTGCAGGGTCGTCTGCGGGACACCGATATCCGCGAATACGGTCTTGCCGACGGGCTCAAAGGAACCGAAGGCGTGAAACGTGACCGCTCGGTGGTCAAGGATCTACACGGGAACGTTTGGTTTTCTTTGAATGCGGGTTTGTCCGTGGTCCATCCGGGCCGCGCAGATCAGGAGGCTGCGCCGCCCGTGGTGCAGGTAGACACGGTCTCAGTGAATGGCAATCTTATTCCTTCGCGGGGGTTGGTGCGTATTCCTGCATCGCAACGCCGCATCGTGATTGATTACTCTGCTCTTAGCCTTGCGACTGCCGATCGCATTCGTTTCCGTTATCGACTGGACGGCTTTGATCATGGCTGGAGCGAACCGGTCACGTCGCGCCAGGCGGTTTACACCAATCTTGGACCGGGTCCCTATTGGTTCCGCGTCGCAGCTTCAAACAGTGATGGCGCATGGAATGGTTCCGAAGCGACCATCCCGCTCCAGATCGCGCCCGCATTCTGGCAGGCGTGGTGGTTTCGGTTGTTGGTCCTGTGTTCCCTTGCCCTGCTCACCTGGCTTATTTACCGGCTACGGCTGCTGCAAATTTCGCGGCAATTTGAAATGCGCGTGGAAGAGCGCGCCATGGAGCGGACGCGCATTGCCCGCGAACTTCATGACTCGCTGCTGCAAGGGTTTCAGGGACTACTTCTATACCTCCAGGTAGCACAGCATATGCTGCCCAGCCAGCCTGAGGAGGCCAAGCAAGCGATCGAGAAAGTGCTTGACCAGGGAGATCAGGCCCTGGCTGAGGCTCGAAGTGCGGTACAGAACCTACGCGACTCGCCGCTTGCTGCGGCCGACCTGGCACAAGCGCTGGCCGCGATCGGCAAGGAGCTCTCCGCTCATGACCATACTGCACAGCTCCGCGTGATGACCGAGGGCAAGCCACAGAACCTTGACCCGATTCTGCGCGATGAGGTTTATCGATTCGCCCGGGAAGCACTGCGCAATGCGTTCCACCATGCGAAGGCGCACAATATAGAAGCGGAAATTACTTATGGGGAAAGCTTTTTGTTGCGGATCCGGGATGATGGTGTGGGGATTGATCCTAAAGTGATCAGTCAAGGCAGAAGGGATGGACATTGGGGTCTGCCTGGCATGCGTGAGCGGGCGGAGAGCCTGGGTGCTGCGATGGAGGTCTGGAGTGAAAGTGGGGCCGGTACTGAGGTACAGTTGACCATTCCGGCGACGATCGCTTATGGCACATCTTCCGCGCCGGAAAGATTTCGACCTTTTCGCAAAAAGAGACCACCGGCATCATGACGAAAGATTCGGCAGTCATCAGAATTCTGGCCGTCGACGATCATCCATTGCTCCGCGCTGGGGTCGCAGCGCTGATCGGAACCCAGCCTGACCTGGCGATTGTGGGGGAGGCGTCCTCCGGGCGGCAGGCGATCGAAACCTTTCGCATGCTACGACCGGATATTACCCTCATGGATCTGCAGATGCCGGACATGGACGGAATCGACGCCATCCTGGCCATCCGCGGCGAATTCCCCAATGCGCGAGTGATCGTGCTTACGACTTATGAGGGTGATGCCCTGGCCTACCGGGCGCTCAAGGCCGGAGCCCGCGCCTATATCTTGAAAAGCATGGTGCGGAAAGATCTGCTCACGGCCATCCGATCAGTTCACGCCGGACACAAACACATTCAATCGGAGGTGGCCGTGCAGCTAGCGGACCATGCCGCGGACGACCCTTTGACGGCGCGCGAAGTGGAGGTTCTCATCATGATTGCGGAGGGTAATTCGAATAAAATCATAGCGGATCGACTCTACATCACCGAGCATACGGTGAAAGGGCATGTCAAAAGCATTCTTTCCAAACTAGGAGCAAGTGATCGCACGCACGCGGTTACCTTGGGACTTAAACGCGGGATTTTACAGCTATAAGAGAGTGCTCCTGCCCCTCTAAAGAGTAGTTATTTGTTTACTCCTTCTGGTCTTAGCCCGTGGGCAGTGGCTGGGTATCTTGGTGTAAGAGGGGGCTTCTCTTGCAGCGTTTGTATTCAACTTTTCCTGACGGGAGGCCCGGAGTTGGTCTTCTGCTGTTACGGCTTGCCGCCGGTGGTTCTCTGATTGCTGAGAGAATCTCGATGGTGGTTCCTATCCCTCCGTCTCCACAATGGGAAATCCACCTCATGTTGGTCTTTGTCGGAGTGTGCGTTTGTCTGGGGATTTGGACCCCTGTGATGGGCGCCTTTGAGGCAGTCGCCGAGGTGCTGATTACGCTTTCCCGTCCCACGCAGTACCAGAGTCACATTCTGATTGCGGTTCTGGCGCTCGGTTTGGCCATGCTCGGCCCGGGCTCATGGTCGATTGACGCCCTGATTTTCGGAAGAAAACGTATCACCATTTAGGGCAAGCGGATGCATCCGCTCTGTCCGAGTACGCTCTGTCGAAAAAACATGCTCCAACCTCCAAACTTTGAGTGGGTGGCCCAGGTCTCGCTTTTGAGACCTGGGTGTTCCGGCCAAGATCCATTTGCGGGAGAAACCCAGGTCTCAAACGCGAGACCTGGGCCACCCACTCAACATTCGTCCGCGCCATTTTCATCTTCTTAGGTGGGCCGCAGGCCCATGATTCCTCGGTCGAAAATCATTCTGCCGGCTGGCGAGACTTTCTTGCCCTGCCAGCAAGTCTCGGGTGCCCCATCCTTCGCACTTTCTGCGAAGGGTGGGATGCCGCTCTTCCCCCGAGGCCCTTCCCCGCAGCTATACATCAGCTTGGGTCGGCTGAAGGAGCGCCTACAGAGCGATCCTACTTCGAACTAATCAGCCGTATACGCGCCGTCAGGGCTCGACCTGGAAATTCGCTGAAGGTGCCAAACTGCGGTGAATCCACTACGTTATTCACCACAGCCGGATTGCTGCGATTGGTAGCGTTTTCCAAAACACCTCGCAAGCCGAAATAGGATCCGCGAAAGTGGAAGCGCCATTCGAGGCCTGGGCTGAAGGCGAGATAGTCAGGGAAGCGCCGGGAACCAGCCGGACCAACTACCTGCAGGTTGGCATCGACCGCATCGAATGGGAACCCGGTGTGCCAGTCGAGAGTGTAGACAAAGTCCCAACTCTTTTTCAACTTCGGCAGCAGCAAAGGCAACCACCCCCAGGAGATGACACGATTGGGGACATCCCAGCCGAGCGGCCCGCTCTGCTGAGGACCTAGCAACGAGACGGCCGGCACGTAGTTGAGAGCTGCGTTGGTGCGTACCGAGGAGTGCGTGTAAGCCGCGAACAGCCGGTATCCATTGATAAAGGTGTGGTTCGCTTCAAACTCCTCGGAAACGTAGTGGTCCTGCCGGGCATTGGTGAGCAGGTAGGTTCCCGACAGCGCGCCGGGCCCTTCCTGGTTGGCGTAGACGAAACCATCGGAGGATCGCTTCTGAAGAAAATTTGCCCCGGCGTAAATGGATCCGGGAAGCTTTTTCTCCATGCCGACACTCCAGTTGATGGCGCGTGTTTGTTTCAGGGAGCCGTCGTTGGCGGTGAAGTCCGTCTGCAGCGGACCGGTCACCGGTGTGACGCCGTCGGCGGCATAGTAGGTGTCATAACGTACGCCGGCAAGTGCGCTCTCCAGATATTGTAACTGTGTGTGCTCGTAATAGAGACCAATGCCGGCCGATAATTTGGTCGTCGCCTCGGCTCCCGGCGGAGACCAGGTGACAGCCAGGCGAGGTGAGAAGAGGGGACGCCTGATAGTTTCGTCCCAGTCATATCGCAGGCCGGGCTCGATGAGCAGCCCTGGATGAGCCAGCCAGCGATCCTGAAAATAAGCGCTGGTCTCGAAATTATGGCGGGTGAATGGGGCCAGGGCGGGAAAGGTGCTGCGTCGTAACAGTGTTCGGTCCTCGCGAAGATAGTTTACCGGTGAGCGGAAAACGCTTTCGTCGAAACCGATGTGGTCGAGATCGATGCCGGCCTCGAGATCATGGCGACCCTCCCAATGGCGCGGGGGTAGGTAGAGGGTTGCGGTTCCCTGCTCGCGCTCGGAGTGCGCGATCGCGTTTTCGAAGTAGCCGCCCTGGGTAAGCTCGGGGGTGATCTCGTACGGACTGTCTCCGTGCGGCTCGTAGCCATCACGGAAGCGCACGACACCCACGCCTATCTGCAGCAGCACTCCATTGGCGAACGCATATTGGTCGCGCAGATACGGAAGCCACGCGATGGTGTCCCGCTTGGTAGTGCTTGGTTGCGGCACCAGAGTGGACAGGCCGTCATAGGGTGAATGGTAGTCGTTAAAAAGCAGTCCGGCAGAAAGGATATTCGCAGGCGTGAGGTTCACCTGGGCTTTGACGAGATTGCTGCCGCGCACCAAATGGTTGGTATCGGCATTGGGCGGAAGTTCTTGAATGTAGATGTTGTCGTATTCCATTTCCAGGCCATCGAAGAACCACGAGCGATTGCGCACGATCGGTCCGGTAAAGGTGACGCGGGGAACAAATTTGTCGAAGCGCAGTCCGTTGGTTTCGCGGAAGGACGGAAAAAAGTCGGTGGTATTAAAACGGAATTTGTTATCTCCCATCCCGGTGTAGAAGGCGACCACACCGCCGGTGGCTTTACCGAACTCCACCGGATAGCGGGTGGTTTCCATATCGATAGAACGAACTGCATCCGCGCTGACGCGCATGGCGAGCTCACCGCTGACCGGGGAGCGGATATCGAATCCATCGAGCAGGTCGAGGGTGGCGTAGGTTTCTGATCCGGCAACATGGATCTGACCGGTTCCGTCCTGCACCACACCCGGGGTAAAGGGAAGGAGGTTGCGGATATCGCGTGAGGTTGGATAGGGTATGTTGACGATCTCCGGCGTATTGAGCGTGCTTTTGTCTGAGGTCTGTTCGGTATCGATGCCTGCGGTCGAAGAGACGACATTTACCTCTTCACGTACCACCTGTTCGTGGGCCAGCGACACTTCGATAGCCTGACGATGAGGATCTGCCTGGTTTTCTGAAGCCTGATAAAAGCCGGGTTTCTGGATCTGAAGCTGGTAAGTCGAGCCGCTTTTGAGGGTGAAGGCACAGCGGCCTGCATAGTCGGTCTGCAACTGGACGGCGCCGCGCCCTGGTTCAGAAACGATAATCTGGGCTCCAGGAACAGGCAAACCATCTTCGTCGACGACCGTGAGCGTGATTGCCGGGCGGGGCGTCTGCACCTGGCCGCCGGCAAGGACAGCACTACTCAGCAGCACAAAGCCAAGAATCATCCCGCAGGCAGGGCCACGGCACCGCATGATATTGAGTGTAGCCAAGGTGAGGTTTCACGCGCGGAGAACGAAACGAAAACGCATGTTTTCGGCGAACCACATGATGTAGTTTGTTCCCCAGGCATTGTTGAACAGGTTGCAATGAACGCCGCCAGCCAGGTCTGGTTGAGAGGTGGAGAAATTCAGTGGCGATTTCTCCCCCAAGGCGATCACTGGTGAGTCCAGCGTTTCGATAAAGATGGAATGCTTTTCGCCGGTATGACTGAACCCAGTGGAAACGGCGTGCATATGACGATTGCCAGAGGAGACAACATCGAACGGTGATACCTGCTCGCCCGATTTATCCATGGTCCAGCCTTGCTGGCCGGAGACAATCGGATCAAAGGTCAGCCAAAGTGCTTCGGGAAGGCGCGTGGCACGCTTCTGAAACCAGTAAAAATTGACATTGATCACCGGTTCTGATTTGGGCAGCACCAGTTCCAGATACATTTCTTCCGGGAAGGCAGCTCGTCCCGATTGCAGAGCTTCGGCATCGACGATCTGCAGACGCGCAAGCATGCGATGAGCTTCTGCATCTTCCTCAATTTCGAGCTCCGCTAGTGACGGTAACCACTCGCGGTGTTCTGCGCCAAAGCGTTCGATGTTGGGCTTGCCGAAATCCTTTTTGGCCCAATCGGCTGTGCTGATCACGTAGTTGGCAAAGAAGCGCGAGTAATCTTGCGGCGAGAGTGTCTGATACGAAAAGTGGGCCAGAGGATGGTCCACGGATGCCCATTCCCGCCCGGAGCGCTTGCTGCGCAGTCGGCAAATGGCGCCCGTGCCCGGATCGAGTGCGAGCACGAAATGCGCCGTCTCCCATTCTTTCCCGCCCTGGTGGCTCGACGGATTGGCTAATTTTGGCTCCGCGGCTTCGAGTTGGTGTACAGCGGTTCGCGCCTGGTCACGCAGCGGTGCAGGCAGCGCGGCAATTCCATCGAAAAGATCCTGACGCTTTTCTGCCCAGCTGTATTGCACCACCTCGTAGTTCTTGGTGTGCAGCATCTCGGCCAGGTCGTTCGGCGTGTAGTGGTCAAAATCAAGCCATGTTTTGGTATCGGTTCCCCAGGTGTGCTCAATCTCCAGCAGGAGGTGGCGAAGGAGAGCGACATCGGTGGCGTCGCCGGCCTGCATTTTCTGCTGCGCAAGCCATGCCTGGCGGAGCCGCGCTACCTCGCGATACCTGGCCAACTTGAGAGGATCACTCGCAACGCCGTGAATCCAGGTGTCGCCGATCTCCTGCTTCACGACCGGCAAGTTGCTTTGAAAAGGTTCGACCGCATTGGCGATCTCAGTCAGGTTGGTGGCGATGATTTGAGCGTTGGGAAATTGATGCTTCAACTCAGCGCAGGTTTTTACAATCTGATCTGGCTTGTGGGGGCCGCTGTTGTCATCTGCCACCACGATGGCAATCGCCAGGTCAGAACCTGGGACGCGCATCACCGCGCCATACTCGTGGTGGTACATGACCACCAGGGATGCTCCTTTCAAATCTTTCCAGACGAACAAAGGAGGTACGGCGGCCGGCGTGCTTGCACCATTGACGCCGATGTCAAGGAACTTCACGCCCCCAGCGGACAGCGGTCCGATGAGGCCGCGGGTGTGCCCCGGCACATCCGTCATTTTTGCGCCGGTCGTTGTTCGGCCAAACCGCCGGTCCAGGGACTGCGACAGGCTGAGGCCTCCGGAGATCATTGAGGGCTCCATCAGCTCGGTCTGCCAGCTGAAAGGGAGAGCATGCCAGGCAATGTCTCCGTTGGAGATGGCGTGCTCCATCCGCCGGCGATCCTCTGACGAAGCTTGCTCAAGATATTCGTAGAGCAGCCATGAACCGGTGGTCCACACGTAACGGCAGGAGCCCGCCTGGCGCATTGTTTCCGCCACTCGAATCGCCTGGGGAAAGAACTCGGTGAAGTACCTTCGAACGACCGCAGCCTGGGTATCGATAAAACCGGCGTCGAAATGGCACTTGAACATGACCAGCACACGCTTGACTTGTTCGTCGGGCGCTTGCATGGAGAAACCACTGCCTTGGCCGACAGCGAAACCACTTCCCAGCGCAACCACACATTTGATGAACTCGCGACGCTGCATCCAGCCCCTCAAAGTAACATTTGAGGGTACACGATTCCGCGGTTGGGTTCAGGAGTGCTTCTTGTACACCCTGGTCGCCACCACGCTGGCTTGCGGCGAATCTGACCCGAAGCTCCGGGTCTCGATCAAGATCTCGAATGGATTAAGAGAATCGTCGGCGTTGGTGAACTGGCCGAGCAGCGGGCGCATGGCATCGCGGTTGAAGAGAGTGTCCACCGCAGCCTGGGTTCCTGCCATGGTTAATCCTTCTGCTAGCAGCACCCATCCTGTGTTGTTGAGATTGGGAACGAAACCGATGACCGCATAGGTGCGATGCGAGGGCTCGGCTGCGTCGTTCTGGTAGGCTGAGAGCTCTCCCGCTTGAGGGTGCTTGTTCAGGATCAGGGAGGCGTTCGGATGAGGCTGGTAGGAGAACTCGAAGTTCATGTTTTTTTCGAAGAGCTCTGCCCATGGGTTGGAAAAATTGGATCCCAGAAGGATGACATTGGCGTCTTTGAGATCTCCCATGTGCAGCTCGCGTGAAAAGCGCACCACCAGATGACCGTCGTTGGACTCAGGAAGATGCGAAAACCTCATCGCCGCATTCAGATCTGTAACATTGGTGTAACGCTGAGCGTCCAGATCTCTCATGTTCTGCGCATCAATGTTGTAGGGACTCTTGAGCGATAGGTAATCGCGATTGATGTATTCCGACAAGGGGACCAGATGACCCGTTAGGTTCTGGATCATCACGATGCCCGCGTCGGAGGGCACAATGAGTGTCTGGTGACTCTTGTCGAAGAGCCGCGCCCACAAGGGATGCGACGAATCTGCGTCATACGCGGGCGCTCGGTGCGTGACCCTCCAAACGATCGCCGAACCGAAAATCAACAGCAAAGCTCCCAAACCAAGAGCAAGCCAGGGGCGGCGCCGGGCGGGCGGGCTAGATACGACGGCCGGTGTGGCCGGCACCAGTGTTTCGGAAGGGCTGCCGCTGTCCGCCTCGTGCTCGGGTAAGACAAGCAACGGGCGCTCTTCGAAATAGTTCAGGGAGTAGACCGGAACATATTTGCCCCGAGGAATGCTGAGGCGCAGCTCCTCCTCTCTGCCTTCTTCGAGGAAATATTGGTCCAAACGGTGGCGGAGCTGGCGGGCGTAGTTCCTTACGATGTTGTCTTCTCCAGGGTTGTAGCCCACGCGCCGTCCAAAGACGTGAACCCCGATTTGCTGTTCGCTGATCTCTGCGATCTTGCCGGTAATCTCACGCTCACATACGTAGAGAAGAAATCGGGAGAGCAAAATAGACTTGGCAAAGCTGCGGCTGGCGACGATGCGTTGAGCCAACTGCCAGCGCGGCTCGGCAGCGAGATTAAACACAGACTTCCAGCTTGAAGCGACCGGCACATTGGGACTGTTAGCCGGGGCTTTTGGGGCCACTAGGAAATCCGGAATTGAAGGGTCGCCTTGGTTCATTGCGTCCACGCCCGGAAGGGTAACAGAGTTAAGAGAACACGCGGTAAAAATGTTAAGTGCTTGCTTTAATGGAAGTTACCAGCACCTACGGAATTTTGCAGTTGATTTACACAATCCGGGACCAGCGCATGCATGGGTGGGAGCACCCAGGTGTAAACACAGGGTAGACCCCTTCCAAATCCCGTTCGAGATCCCCAAGATGACCCCATTGCAGTTTTTTCTGGAGAGGCCTGCTATGTCTGCGAATGGAATTCTTGCACCTTGTGCTGCGCGCGGTTCGGGGAAATCCCGGTTGATTCATTGCCTGGCCGCGGGCTTGCGATGCCTATGCTCACTCGCAGTGGTTTCTATTCTCTTGTCGACGCTGGCAAGAGCCCAATCGGACGTGGGTACAGTCGTCGGCTTCGTGAATGATCAGTCCGGCGCGGTGGTGCCGGGCGCAAAAGTGACGGTCACCAATGAGGGCACCGGCGAGACCAGAAGAGTCACCACAGATGCGCAGGGACACTACACCGTTCCCAATCTCTCGCCCGCAATCTACACCGTGAGCGCCGAGGCGACTGGATTTGAGAGGTTCGTCAGCACCCACAATACCCTGCAGTCGAACAGCACCGTTGCTATCGATGCCAAACTCACCATCGGGCAGGCGTCGCAAACCGTCGAGGTCAACGACACCGCGGCGGTCCTACAGACGCAATCCGGCTCGGTGCAAAGCGAGGTAACCGGAGAGCAGGTACAAAAGCAGGAACTGAACGGCCGCAATCCTCTGTACATGACGCAATTGCTTCCTGGGGTTACCAGCACCGCCACGCTGGGGGATTTTAACTTCGCATTCAACAGCGGTCAAACCTTCAATATCAACGGGGCACGGGTACAGGACACCAGGTTTACGTTGGACAACGCTCCCGCAGTCCGCACCCGGGGTGATGGTCAGATCATCGCCGGAGCCAACGTGGATGCGGTACAGGAAATTCAAGTGCTTACCGCTGACTACTCGGCCGAGTACGGGAGCGCCTCGGGGGCCCAGGTTCGCGTCGTCAGCAAGAGCGGCACCACCAACTTCCATGGTTCGCTGTACGAATACCTTCGCAATTCGGCGATGAACGCCAACACCTGGACCCGCAACCTGAACCCCGTGACCAAATTTCCTTCGCCCTTTGTCTACAACAATTTCGGCTTTTCCGTAGGCGGGCCGGTATGGGCCCCGGGGGTGCCCTTACTGGACAAACTCCGCGACAAATTCTTCTTCTTTGTGAACGAAGACTGGATCCGGTACCGCTTCGCCGCCACGCAAAATATGGCCGTGCCCACCGCGCTGATGCGGCAGGGCAATTTCGGTGAGCTGCTCAGCGCCAACCCGTGGTACCCCACCGGCACGAAAATCTACGTGCCCGGAACCTGTCCTAAGGTCGGCGCCTCGACTTGCGAAGCGTATCCGGGCAACATCATTCCCACAGCCCAGTTGAGTGCGAATGGGATTGGGATCTTGAACTCGTACCCGGCGCCTACTCCTGGATACCTGGTGGGCACGCAAAACTATGCCGGCTCCCTGCCCAACCCGGAAAATCAGCGCAAGGGCCAAATCAACGGAGACCTGCTGATTACCCAGAACAACCACCTCGAGTTTCGCCGCTCAGACGACTCGTTTTACCAGCTTTCCCCGTACAACCAGAGCAACCCGCTGGTTCCCATTATTTTTGAACGGCCAAATGAAACCGAAGCGCTGGGCTGGGTTTGGACGATCAACCAGAGCATGATCAACGAAGCGCGAGTCAGCGTTAGCGTCGACGACGTCTACATTGACGCTGCCCCGAGCGGAGCCGGTTACAATCGGGGAACCTACGGGATTGATTTTTCTTACATCCTGCCGGGCGCGAAAGCCTCCGAAAACAAGATTCCCACTGCCAGCTTGCCCACCTTTTCGAGCATCGCCGGGGGGCCGTATCCGTCGCACTCTTCCGGAATCATCTACGCGTTTTCGGACAGCTTAACCAAGGTATGGGGAAATCACACCGTCAAGGGCGGCTTCTACTCGAGCTATGCGGGCGAAAACGACAACGACCAGATCAATGTCAGTACGGTGCCCGGAGGCGCCAGCAACCAGAACGGCACCTTCATTTTTACCGACGCGCGGACCGGGTATGGCGCTACCTCCGGCGTAGGCCTGGCCAACCTGGCGCTAGGCGTGGCCGACAGCTACACCGAGATCGGCCCCAAAGCATTCACCGTCTGGCGCGGTTGGATGTTCGAATACTTTGGGCAGGATAACTGGCAGGTGAATCCGAAACTTCACCTGGATTATGGCCTGCGGATAACCACTACCCTTCCTCCTTATGCGCAATATGGCAATGCGGATTACTTCGATCCAGCCTCCTACAACCCCTCGGCCGCTCCCTCTGTGAATCCGAAAACCGGCAACGTTACCCTGGGCACGGGAAACCCTTACAACGGGGTTGTGATTCCGGGCCGGAGTGGGTTCCCCGGTTCAGCCACGGTGGGCAACCGCGTCCCCGCCGCGAACCCGGCTAACAATGCCTGCGCCGGCCAGCCCTGCACTGGCCTGTTCGCCGCGAGTCTGAGCAAGGGATATGTCAAATCAACCAACATCGTTCAGCCCCGTCTGGGCATCGCCTATCAGGTCTATCCTTCCACCGTCGTGCGCGCGGGGGCCGGCCTCTTCTCCACCGACAAAGGGATCATCGACAACGTTTTCCCGGGCGGGAATTCGCCCTTCCAGCCGACGGTCACGGTGAGCAATGTGTCGGTCGACAATCCGGGCGCCGCTTTATCGACGACCATCGCTCCTCCCATCACCCTCACCACCATGAACAGAAACCTGAAGCCGCCCACCAGGTGGGACTGGAATTTGAGCGTGCAGCAGGAATTTCAACCACTGCATTCCGTGTTTCAACTTTCCTATGTGGGAGCTCACGGGATACACAACTGGTGGGTATTAGACATCAATCAACCCGCCGTGGGAGCGCTGACCAACAATCCAGGCATCAATGTGAATTACCTGCGGCCCTACAAAGGGTTCGCTTCGATTCAACAGGAGCAGAGCGGCGTCAACTCTTCCTACCATTCGCTGCAGGCTTCCTGGACCACCCGCTTCCGTTCCGGATCCACTTTGGGTATTGCTTATACCTTCGGCAAGAGCATGGACAACAGTTCAAATTACCGCGATATTGTTCCGGATACCTACAACCAAAGCAATCTTTGGGGACCTTCCGAATACGATGTTCGTAATGCCTTGATCGTGAATTATCTCTATAACGTTCCCTTCTTCCAGGGACAGCGGAACCTGCTGGGCGAGACTCTGGGTGGCTGGGAGATCAGTGGGAGCGCCCAATTTCAAACCGGCAACCCGTGCGGCGTAGGGACCAATAACGATTACGCCGGGGTGGGAGAATACGGAAGTTTCGGCTGCGGCACCGAGGGTGAGTTCTGGGTTAAGAACGGCACACCAACGCACCTTGGCAACTTTGCCGGGGCGAGCGGTAAGGGCGGCAAGTGGTTTGCCACCACCAACGGCGGTAATCCGATCTACACCACACCGCCCGCGGGAACTTTCAACCTGCAGCGTGGTGTCCGCAATAATATTTATGAGCCCGGCCTTCAGAACTGGAACGTGGCGCTGATCAAGTCGTTCCCCGCCTTCAGAGAAACTGCCTTTGAGTTCCGAGCTGAGGCTTATAACTTCATCAATCATCCCAATCTGGCCCCGTTTGGGCAGACGGGAGCATTGAACTTAACCCCGACCAGTTCGCAATTCGGCGAAGTGACGGGTAAATCGCCCACGAACCCGCGGACTCTGCAGGTGGGAGCGCGGTATCGCTTCTAGCTGCTGCAACTTCCAGACTTTGAGTGGGTGGCCCAGGTCTCGCTTTTGAGACCTGGGCCACCCATCTGTAGTCGAGTTAGTCCTGCCCGCTTTGCTCCCCGTCGCATATGCCCAACAAGTCCGAAGGTCGGTCGCTGTCCACGATCGGATCTACTCCTGATTTATTTGAGGCGACGCGGGTAGGTGCACGTACTATAGTTCGATCAGCAGAGGAGATCTGGAGTGTGATCGAGCGAAACGTCGAGCGATCCACTATGCGGCGGGCCAGCGTTCGGCTGCTCCCGTTTCTCTTCCTGCTCTACATTCTCTGTTACCTCGATCGCTCGAACGTGAGTATCGCAGCGCTCGAAATGAATAAAGAACTGAAATTCAGCTCGGCAACGTTTGGCTTTGGGGCGGGCATCTTCTTCCTCGGCTACGCACTCTTTGAAGTACCAAGCAATTTGATTCTCGCCCGCGTGGGTGCCCGGCGATGGCTGGCCAGGATTGCAATTACCTGGGGATTACTCGCCTGCGCGATGATGCTGGTGCATACCCCAATCCAGTTCTACGCCGTGCGCTTCCTTCTAGGAGTGGCGGAAGCCGGATTTTTTCCCGGAGTCCTTTATTACCTGAGCCAGTGGTTTCCGATGGAGTATCGTGCCCGGGCGATTGCCGCCATTGTGATCGGGATCCCGTTATCAGGAGCATTAGGCGGGCCTCTGGGCGGTGCTCTGTTGGGATTGAGTGGGGTTGGGCATCTCTCCGGTTGGCAATGGCTTTTCCTGATCGAAGGTCTGCCGCCAGTGTTACTCGGGGTCGCGGTGCTGGGATACCTGACGGAGCGGCCCGAGGACGCACGATGGCTGTCACCAGAGCAGCGAGGCTGGCTGTCAGACCGCCTTGCGTGGGAGCGGCAGCAGGCCGGCGTGGTACCCCTTTCGCCGCTTCGCGCACTCGCCAATCCCCTGGTTTGGGTGCTCACCGTTCCCTATTTCGCTCTTTACGCGGTGAGCCTGAGCTACACCCTCTGGGCGCCGATCCTGGTGCGCGATGCCCTGGGCACGAGCAACGCGAACACCGGGCTCATTGTCGGCTCCATTTCTCTGTTCTCGGCGGCGGTTTACCCGCTCACCGGGATCTTATCGGACCGGTGGGACGAACGCGCAGGGCTGGCCGCATTCGCCCTCGCAGGGGATTGCGCTGCTTGCGTCGGGGTAGGGTTGTTCACTCACTCGCTGCTTCGGGTGACTGCTTTGGCGTTCATCCCGATAAGCACTTCCCTGTTTATGTCTCCGTTCTGGTGCCTCCCGACCAAGTTTCTCAAAGGAGCATCGGCGGCCGCCGGAATCGCACTGATCAGCGCGATCGGCTCCAGCGGAGGTTTTTTCGGACCGAGTATTCTCGGCTTCCTCAAGCAGCGGTCTGGCAGCGATTCCGGCGCGTTCTTTGGTCTTGCCGGACTCGCACTGCTGGGTAGCCTGGTCTGCGTCGGGCTGCGGCAAATGGCAATTTTCAAACCGACACAAAGAGTGGCGGCCGCGACCTCCACAGTTCCTCATGCATAGACTCAACTTGGCTTCGACCTAGGGAATCGCGTAGTAAGAGGTAAGCGTTCGCACCTCTGCTTTGGCCAGGTCCGCTTTTACGGCAAGTGCGTGGTAAGCCAGCACCTGGTCTGTGTCCGAGGCCTCGAACGATATCTCGTAGTAGGAATTCGCGTCAGCGATGCATCGCGTTAACTGGGCGGAAAGATTCGCGCTCTTACTAAGTACCTGACCACCAGAATGGGTTGCCAAGACCTGCAGAGCAAGGTTCTGGGAGTCAGCCTGTTGCGGACTTTCAACACCCTTCAAATAGCTCTGGTAGAGGAAGGCATTTTGGGCGGTGTCTGGCATTAGATTCAGCGGGGTCACACTGTAAAGCGTAATGTGCGCTTTCCTCAGGCTCGTCGTGAGATCGACTAACCACTCAAAATACCTCCTTCGATCCAGCTCGCTGGTCCCTGCTGTGGATCGCGAAAGCAGAGGCCATCCCGGGCCGACCCAAATCACTAACTTTCGGCCGGGCTTCTGCGCCTCGATGGTCGCCAGAGTGTGCAGAGCATCAATGGACTTCTGCTGGCGCTCAATTGCTCCGCTTATTCCTTGTGCGATGCCATGCACATGCATGGGTGTTTGCAGCTTCTCCAGATCATCCGCCAGGGCATTTCCGTCCTTGGACGGATTGTTCAGTTTCGCTCCTCTCTCGGTAAGGAAGGCGATCGATAACGGGATAGAGAGGTGTCCGCTATCTTGACGCAAGAACTTCTCGACACCTTGCCTTGCAATCACTACGTCTTGAAAGGAGGCGTTCATCGTGTCGAAGACAAGCACCACCTCAACGGGCGGCGATGCTGCTTTCCCATCGATCTCCCGGAACGAGCTAATTGCCTGTTGTTTTCCATTGTCGAGCACAGTGAACTCTGATTGCTTCAGGCCCCGGGCAGGCCTTCCTGCAAAATCTGTCACTTCGACATCGAGTGAAATGTGATGCTCCGACTTACGCATCTGTTCTGCCAGTTCCGGACCTCGCTCAATCAGTCCGATCCGGCCTTTGTCCGCTTGGCCGATGGAAGACGCAACCGTTGCTGTCTGCGGGGCCGCCGGCTGCTTGACGCTCGACTCAATACGTTGGATCGGTTTGACGCTACGCAGCGATATCTCAACAGTTCCAGTCTTGCCCGTCTGCGTATCCAGGACACCCAGGGTCATCGAATCCGCTTCGCTCGGAAGGTCGAAGTCCACATGTTCCACTGTCCCGGCTCGAAGGATCGAAGCGTATCTCGCGGGATCGAAATTGAGGACCATCGCGCTTGCCGCAGACTTCACAACCTTGCCCTGGCGATCATAGCCAATCATTTCCACACGGATCTCACCGGCGTGGTCACCATTCGGCGCCAAGTGAAAGCTGTTGGCGCCTAACCGTGCATTAAGCTCGATCCCGTAGGACGCTTTCCTGTTGGACGCTGTAATGCTCCCTCCCGCGACCCCGCTTGCAGGATCGATGTCAGAATCGGTCTGAAGATAAACCCGCAAGGGTATTTCCGTGGAATTGGGTAAGCCGCGCTGCAGAAGAGATACCAGGGGGTCCTTCGTTAGTCCGCCCTCCTGTGCCGTGTCCAAAGCATAATACCCTCGACGACAGGCAAGCTTATACTTGCGCTCGGAAGCACGGATCTCGATGCGTCGAAACTTTCCGTCGACTGCCGTGTCGGTTGGCGCGTAGCTGATGGCGTAGTAGTGGGAGCCATCCGCAATCGCATGGGCTAGCGCTCCAGTCAGATCGTTTGTGGAAACGACAGCTTCTCCACCCGTCTCCCTGGCGAGTGCTTCCATCGTCGCGCCGCTTGCCACCCGCATATTACCCTGGCGCGATGTCGCATTCTCAGAGGTGATGGTTTGCTGAGAGGGTAGATTCAAGGCTGTAGCGTCGTCGGATGCTTGCCCAGGGGCCGTCCCACCGATTTGGTCCCCACTGCCGGAAAGAATTTCTACACCTCGGGCGCCCACCGGGTAAATAGCCACCCGGGAGTCGGCAAGCAAATCCGACGTCGACTTGATTTCGAAGCTGAGTTCGCTCCCATCGGAATTACTTCTCGCAGATTTATCCGCGAAAAGCGTGACTGGGAAAGTACTTGCGAACCAGACGAGATTCTTGCGGGTTGGAATTTGCGCCAGGTATCTGGCTAAGACCTGGAGAGCCTGGAGTGTGATTTTAACTCGCTGTGTGTCCTGATAACCCTGCGTGATGGCTTCCTTCGATTGCATCCCTTCAATGCTACCCGGAAGAATGCTTCTCATCTGACGCATCATTCCAATGTGCTCTTGGTCTTCCACTTCATCCTGTGGCGAATCGGAAAGATGCGTTGTCTTCGGCAGGACTCCGGTCTTTTCGTCCTCGAGCGCAGCCATTAACGTCGCAGCGTCGCCGGTGAAGCCCTGTACCAATCGCAAAGTTGTTCCGAGCGAAAACACCGCCAGCGGAGTCCCGGGAACCATCTTCTTCAAATAGGAATTCAGCTGTTGCAGTACAAAGCTCTGATCGGCTGCCGGCGTATTCAGCGCATCAACAAGCATAACGTTCATGGCACCGTTGTCCACGAGCGGCTGGAGATTGCTAAAGACATTCTGTGGCAGCTTAAGCGGAGCGAGTGGCGTCTTAGGCGGGGCGTTGCTCTCCTCGAAGGATAGGATGGATTGAACTTGCCCGTCTTCTGTGAGGTGAAAGTCCTCTGGGTGCAGACCGCGCACTGGATTGCCCGCGCTGTCAGTCACGACGATATCCACCACGACCAGCTTGGTGTTGACCGTCAACGTTGTCGGCTGATTCTGACGAACAGGGGATGCCGTCTGTGCTTCAGCGGAAATTGTAAAGAAGCTTACAAAGCAGCCGAGACCTAAGCACAGCGTGCAGTCGGACCAGCGCATTGGGCCCCTCACTCATACCAGTTTACGCTTGGAACGCGCTGGCCCCCGTAACTTAAAAGTTAAATGACATCTGGAGGTCGATACTGCGGTTCGACGAGGGTGAAGAAAAGAATCCACCCGCCAATGCATTCGACTTACCAAACAACGGTGATTGCAGAACGCCCACTGGCGCGGCAAGGTTTACGCTGTTAAAGATGTTTCTACCCATGGCGGTGAAGCTTAGAGAATAGCGCCTGGATGCCTGCTGATCAAGCATGGGGGGCCTTCCGCCAGAGCTGCTCAGTCCGCCGGGCCCGAGGCCGCCTCCTGGAGGTCCACCACCTCCAGGCCCGCGACCGCCGCCGCCAGGAGGCGGTCCGTTGAAGCCTCCGCCGGCCGCACGCTCGGAACGGGGTCCGATGCCGATGGTCTTGCTGACACGCAGGTTAGTGCTGAACAGCCCCGGGCCGGTCTGGTAGTTGTAGGGTATGCGTGCGGCGCCGGCTGCCGGATCCAGATCGAAGTTCCCGTATTTGGTGTCGACAACGTCGGTGCTCGAAGCCGTGGCGAAGGACGGGCGATCGTTGAACTGGTTATCGCCGTTCAGGTCTTGCCCTACCGTGATGTTGAAGGGAGTTCCTGAATCCAGCACCAGAAAGGGGCTGATCGAAAAACCCAACGGCGCCAGATAGTTGCCGCCCAGAAGGAACCGCTGGTGGATGTCGAAAGTGGATCTGCCATAGTCCGCACGAGGATCGAATTGATTCGAAGGAAAGTACGTTGCTCCCGAGGTGTCAGCCTTAGCCGAATTCAGAACATAGAACCCGAACAGCGAGAGCTTGCGTGCGCGGACGCTGAAATTGGTGATCAATTGATTCTGGTGATAAATACCGCCGGACTGATATTGATACAAATTCTCGTTGATGCCGTTTGGACGCACGCCGGTGCCGGTGGTGACGTCATAGGTCCCGGGCAGGAATGCGTTGATATTGTCGCTATAAAGCTGATGCAGGCCGCGGGAGTTGATGTAGGTGCTGGCTATGGTGATATTTTTGCCGAATCGATGTTCGACTCCAATGGCAGCCTGGGTGTTCAAGGGAGCTTTCAGGTTGGGCGCGATGGAGTAGGTCGTGGGCGCCGCTTCGCTGGCCGCCGGTAGGGTGGTCTCGCCGGGCGTGGGGTTCTTGACCACAAATTGCTGTTGGTTGATGCCGTTCTGGCGAACAGCCTGCAAAACGTTTGTCGATTGAAAGCGGTCGAAGAACCAGCCATAGCCGCCGCGGATCACAGTCTTTGCCGGTTTGTTGCCACCGCCCACGGCCCAGGCAAAAGAGATGCGCGGTCCGAAGTCGGCATGATCGCTGATGCGGTTTTGCCCCTCGTAGCGAAGACCGGAGCTCAGGGTAAAGTTTGGCCGCACGCGCCAGTCATCCTGCAAGAAGACGCCGGCGTCAAAGAGAGTCACGCGCGCCGCGGGCGTGCCTTGCGTCACCTCGTACTGCGATGGCTGCCCGGCCGCATAGCTTTCCAAAGACGCGTAGGTATAGTTTCCGTTGAAGCCGGCAGTTGAGCTGTTGGCGTCGCGTACCGCCCTCAACCGCGCTCCGAAGCGGATCGCGTGCACCCCGAGCGAAGCGGTGGTGTAATTCTGCAGCTCGAAGTGATCCTGAGCGTCGTGAATAGCGCCCTCATTATTGCCGCCCCCAGTAAAAGCGCCTTGCACGGTGATGGTTGGGGTGAAATTGAGCGGAGTCTGATTGTCACGATCGCGGATATATTCAAAGCGCGTCTCGTTGATCAGCCGCGAACTAATTATCTGCGTGTCGCTCAGCTGCAGCGTGTTCTCCTGGTTCAAGGTGTCATAGCCTTGCGTCTGCAGCGCAAACTGGGAGACTCCGTTATTGGTGCTTTTTTGCCGGTCATACATGTAGCGGGCCGTGAGGGTGTTATTGGGCGTGAGCTGAAGGTCGATGCGAGGACTCAGATCCATGCGCGATTGTGGGTTTGCAACCGCCGCGGCGTAGTTGTAGCTTCCGCCGGTGGGGTCAAGCAACTGGGCATTGATGATGGAGTTTGCATTATTGTCGCGCCGAAATCCGCTTAGAAACCAGGATGCGCTTTTGCTCAAAGAGCCGCTCGCGTTTCCCAGAAAGAAGGTGGAGTAGTAAGGCGGTTCGCTGGTCACGAAAGTGTTGAGCGAGTTAAACGCGGAGTCGTTGCCGCTGGCCATGATCATGCCGTGCAGGTGGTCTGTACCCGGCTTGGTTAATATCTCGATGCGCCCGTAACCGAGCTTGTCGAACTCTGCTGAGAAGGGGTTCTGGTTAACCCTGATTTCGCGGATGGATGATTTTGGAGGCAGCTGTCCACCAGTAAAGCCGTCAATGTAAATCTGCCCTCCATTGGGGCCGGCCGCCGGACCGGCAAGAGCGTTTAGCTCATCCTGCAGTTGATCGGGATCGTCCGACAGCGCGTCCAGATCCTTGCCTTTGATCACAATCGCACCGGCATTGTTATCGGGACTGGTATCGAGCCCGGCACCCTGTTCGGTGACCGTGATCTGTTGCTGATCGACGGCGATGATGAGAGCCAGATTTTGCAGTGTGGAGCGGCCAGCCTCAACGGTGACACTCTGGGCTTGGGGCAGGGCGAGACCGGGTGCGGTTACGGTGATGACATAGAGACCGGGCGCAAGTTGCGGGAACTGGTAGGAACCATCGGCACCGGTTTGTACGGCTGTCGTGGTTCCATCCTCTGCCTGCACGGAAACGGTCGCCTTGACCACGCGCGCCCCCGACGGGTCGGCCACCACGCCTTTCAACGCTCCGCCAGGGGGCAACGCGAATAGCTGTGTGGCTGCGAAGAGACTTACACACAGTAGTACCAGGGCGGCTCGAAATCTTTGCATCAGATCACTCCTGCATCATGCGGCTGTTGGTTGATGCCATATTCAGAAGACACCCGGGAGACCGGGCATGCGGTCACAATGAGTAACCGTTGGTAACGAACCGTCACGGAACAGGTGACAATTTGTTACACTTCCGGCGTTTCGCTACCGGCCGTTCGGAGTACTCTCGGTAGTGGCAGAAAGAAGATCCCATGGAGCCTGTTCTTCTGATCGATGACGATGTGGAGCTTTGCTCCATGCTCAGCGACTATCTGGGCCGCCATGGCTATCACGTCACGCTGGCGCATGACGGGAAAACAGGTCTGGGGAAAGCTCTGGGCGGAAGCTACTCCATCACTCTGCTCGACGTGATGCTGCCTGGGCTGGATGGTTTTGAAGTGCTTCGCCGCTTGCGTGCAGCGGCATCGACCATGAGTGTTCTGCTGCTCACCGCACGCGGGGATGATGTGGACCGCATTGTGGGATTAGAGATTGGGGCGGACGACTATCTGCCCAAGCCCTTCAACCCCCGTGAGCTGCTGGCCAGAATACGGGCGATCCTGCGCAGAAGCGGCAAAGCCGAGACCCCGGCAGGGGCTGGAGATTTTCTCACCGTGATGGGCCTGGAGATGGATACGGCCGCGAGGATCGCCCGCTCGAATGGGGTGGCTCTCGATCTGACGGATGTTGAATTCGGGTTATTGCAAACGTTGATGCGTTCTGCCGGGGAGGTGGTCGCCAGGGAGCAGCTTGCGGAGACCGTTCTGGGACGGAAATTTCATCCCTTCGATCGCAGTCTGGATATGCACGTGAGCCGGTTGCGCCACAAGCTGGACGCCGCAAACAGCTCCGGAGACCAGGTGAAGACCATTCGCGGCATTGGATATCAGCTTGCGGTGCCGGCTCCTCGCAAACTGTCAGGAGACCGATAGGCAATGCGGGGACTTTTCACCAAGATCTTTCTCGGTTTCTGGATTGCGCAAAGCGTTACGTTTTTTATTTCGACCATGCTGATCATGCGGCATAGGTTCCCGCGGCCCAACGAGATGATGGAAGTTCTAAACTCAACCCTTCCCAGCGCGGCGGCGGCAGCTGTCAAAGCCTATGAGGCAGCTGGGTGTTCCGGTTTGCAACAGTTTGCCGGATCGCTGCACCAAACGCTCTATCTGGCCGATTCTCCCAGCCACTTTGTTTGCAATGTTGCGGGCCCGTCCGCGGCTGCCGGACTATTGATGGCAGCGAACAAAGACCCTGGCGTGCACTCGAGGATAGTTGGCGACACTTATCTGTGGAGCCTGGCAACACAATCCGCTAGCGGCCACCCGTACCTTTTTCTGCTGAGCCGCCCGCGGACGGTCAACACCTATGGGCTGCATGAGCTGCTGTTTTTCGCCAACCCGCAACTCCCGGTGGCGATTGTGGTTTTTGGAGCAACCACGTTCGTTCTGGTGCTGTTGCTGGTGCGGCCCATCGGCAGGCTACGATTGGCCGCGCGCAAGTTGGCGAATGGTGAGCTGGCCACGCGGGTTGCCGAGCCGGACGGAGAGGAGAGGCTGTTTGGCGGGGATGAAATTCAAGGCCTGGTCCACGACTTCAATTACATGGCGGAACGACTGGAGCGACTGGTAGGGGCACAGAAGATACTGGTCCGCGATGTCTCTCATGAATTGCGATCGCCACTGGCTCGCCTGAGTGTCGCCCTGGAATTGGCGCGGGAAGAAGCGCCCGCGGCCATGAGTGAGCATCTGCAACGCATTGAGCGTGAAGCGGGGCGACTGAACCTGCTCATCGGCCAGCTACTTCGGCTATCGTCCATGGAATCGACGAACGCGTCTACCCCCACCGAATTATTCCGACTACAGGGTTTGGTTGAAGATCTGCTGCCGGATGCGGAGTTCGAAGCGCAACAAAGATCCTGTACGATCCGCGTCCTGAACCATTGTGAATGCATGGTGCGGGGGAATACGGAGCTTATTTACCGGGCCATTGAGAATGTGGTGCGGAACGCGATTCGCTACAGCCGGCCGGAATCGGCGGTGGAGCTGAATATGAATTGCGAAGAACGGGCCGGCGCGCGCATGGTCACACTGGAAATAAGCGATCGCGGTCCGGGGGTTCCGGAGGCAGAGCTGGAACATATATTTCGCCCGTTCTATCGGCTTGACGATTCGCGGGAGCGCGACACCGGAGGTTTTGGAGTGGGGCTGGCAATCGCGGACCGTGCGGTGCGGCTGCATCACGGTGAGCTGCGAGCGTACAACCGGCCGGAGGGCGGGCTGGTCGTGAGCCTTCGCCTGCCGTGTGAAAAATGATCAACCATCCCCGCTGCTGTGACAAAGTTTTGACATCTTTCCGGATTGCCACCGGGGCAACCCAGAGTAGTCTCGGAAGAACGACAGTTACAAGACAGTCTTAAGAAAGGCGATACCAGTCAACATCCTTATGAGAAAAACAACGATTGCTACCTCCGCTTCCTTGTTAGTCCTGTTTTGCATGGCTAACCTCGCCAGCCTGCGCGCCGTGGGACAAAGCGAAACATGGTATCTGGACCCTGCACACTCGGCGGCTCAGTTTTCGGTTCGCCACATGGGCATCTCGAATGTGCGAGGAACGTTCACTAAGGTCGGCGGCACGGTCACAAATCCTGCTGACCCGGCTAAAGCCTCGGTAGATGTAACCATCGACGCCAGCTCCGTCGATAGCCGGGTAGAACGGCGAGATGAAGATCTGCGGAGCGATCACTTTTTTGATGTCGCGAAGTATCCGACGATTACCTTCAAATCGAAGAAGGTCGAGGTTGCGGGGCCGGGAAAGTTAAAGGTTACCGGCGATCTGACCATCCATGGAGTCACCAAGGAAGCAGTTCTGGATGTGGATGGACCGACTGCTGCGATGAAAGATCCTAAGGGAAACTCGCACCGGGGCGCTTCCGCCACCACCACAATCAGCCGCGCGGATTATGGAATGAATACCATGGCGGGAATGATTGGCGACGCGATTGTGATCCAACTGGATGTGGAGCTTATCGATCACGCGCCGGGTATGCCGCCACCGGCCAAGTAGTCAGGCCGGTCCGTCCAAAGCGACGCGAAAGGCGAATGCGTAGCCTTGCGCAGGTTTTGCGGGAAGATCGATATGCAAACCGTCGGGGCGCAAATGATACGTGAGGGGCGCATTCGCGCCCAGCAAGGTGACGCTTTGGATCTGCTTGCCCTTCAGCGCGTCGCTGGTTAGCGAGTGGACTACCGTTTCGTTCGCTGAGGGCCATGCCAGCTCGATCGCGTAGAGGTTGTTGCCCCTGGTGGTAAAGCGGAAATCCTCCGCCGTGTAGTTCTGTGTCTTGGTGTCCTGAAAGGATCCTGCTGCGACCTTGGTGGGTCCTTCCCCGTAAATAGTCCATGGGCGGGTTCCGTAGATGGCGTCACCATTCACTGTCAGCCAGCCTCCTACGGCCAGCAACACCTGCTGAACTTCGTCCGGGATGGTGCCGTCGGAACGCGGCCCGATATTCAAGAGGAGGTTTCCATTTTTGCTCACGATGTCCGCTAGTTGGTGCACGATGAAGTCCGGCGTCTTGAAGGTGTCGTGCTCAATGTAGCCCCAGGATTTGTTGCTCACCGAAGTGTCGGTCTGCCAAACCCGGTCGAGGGATTGATCAAGCTGTCCGCGTTCGATGTCGAGCACACCCGAATCTTTTTGCATGTCAACCCACTTGAAGGTGATGATGCCGACCGGCCCACGCTTCAGCGATTGGTTGTAGTAGTAAGCAGCGAACCTGGCCAGGTAAGGGCGGACGGACGGCTGGCCGATCCACCAGTCGAAAAAGATGATGTCGGGGTGGTATTTCTGCACGATCTCAGCATCCCGTGCCAGCCAGTCGTTGGCGTAGCCAGGGCTGACGTAGGTCCAATCGTCTGCCAGATCGCTCCCGTTTCCGCCTGTTTTGTCCTCCAGTTGGATTTGTGCCGGGCCGTAGAAGGCAGCGTAGCGAGGATCGTTCACATCGGAGGGAATACTGCGGCCGCCGTCCATGAACCAGTCGTGCTCGATGCGATGCGAGGAGGCCCCAAAGTAAAGTCCCTGGCCGCGGACCGCCTTCTCGAGATCACCCATCAGGTCGCGGTGCGGCCCCATCTTCGCCGCTGTCCAGTCGGAAAGATCGCTGTCGTACATTTGAAAGCCGTCGTGGTGCTCAAAGACCGGGACAACGTAGCGAGCACCGGATTTTTTGAAGAGTTCTGCCCAAGCCTGCGGGTCAAAATGCTGGGCCTTGAACATGGGAATGAAATCTTTGTACCCAAACTTCGTCAGTGGACCGTAAACGCTCACCTGATGCTCATTTTCTTTTGAGCCGGCTATATACATCTGGCGGGGATACCACTCGCTGCCAAAGGCCGGAACGGAGTAAACGCCCCAGTGGATAAAAATTCCGAACTTCGCGTCCCTATACCAGCCAGGAACCTGATAGCGTGACAGCGAGATCCAGTCCGGGCGGAACTGGCCATCGTGCGCGCCTCGTTCCACGTCTGCCAGGATGGCGTTGCGCGAGCCATCATACTTTGCGCTGGCCTTGGACCACGCATCCGCCAGGGATTCGGCACCTGCGGACGCGGTCGGCGCGGTACTCGATTGCGCCATCACGGGGAAGGAAGAGATCAGGGCGACAGACAGGCAAAAAACCTTCGAATGAAATTGTAAAAGCATTGCAGTACTCCGGCTCGAATACTATTACAAACGATCCTTTTGCTCCTAATCGTGATGGGGAGCGTTAACGTTAAAGTACTGGCTTGCGAGGGACAGAGGGCGGTTGAGACAAACTGATCATGAGAGAGAACTTTCGTCCGGATGAGCGGGTGAGAACCGCCCCTTTGCCACAGGCTCCGAGCCATCGACGATTTCTGGTCGCGGTGATGCTATTCGTCATTGTGGTCCTCAATTATCTTGACCGCAGCAACCTCTCGATCGTCGGACCCCAGTTGTCGCGGGCCCTGCATTTGAATCCGGTGAAGCTTGGCTTTGTGTTGTCGGGTTTCGGCTGGACCTACGTGGCGCTGCAGATTCCATCTGGTTGGCTGGTCGACCGGGTGCACCCACGCTTTCTGTACTGCGGTGTGCTGGCATTCTGGTCGCTGGCCACTGTTTCTCTTGGACTCGCCAGCAGTTTTGTGGGGCTTCTGCTCTTGCGTTTGCTGGTGGGCGCGTTTGAGGCTCCCGCATATCCCATCAATAACCGGGTGGTCACGACCTGGTTTGGGGAAGACGAGCGGGCAGGCGCGATCGCCCTCTATACCTCCGGTCAATATGTGGGCCTCGGGTTTATGGTGCCTTTGCTGTCGTGGATCGATGTGACCTACGGCTGGCGAGCGGTGTTTGGGTTTACCGGTGCGCTCGGTGTGATCTGGTCAGCGGTGTGGTTTTTCTTCTATCGCGATCCGGGACAGTTTCGCGGGGTGAACCAGGCGGAAATCGAACACATTGCCGAACATGGTGGTATTCCCGACCTCAGTGAGCGAATTCATGGTCAAAAGCGGGCGTTGGTCTGGCCGGATCTGAAGATTGTCTTAGGACGCCGAAAGCTATGGGGAATCTACATTGGCCAGTTTGGGATTAATTCGACGCAGTGGTTCTTCCTGACCTGGTTTCCTAGCTACATGGTCACGTACCGCCATGTCAGTATCCTGAAGTCTGGCGTGCTGGAGGCGGTTCCCTTCCTGGGTGCATTCGTTGGCATACTCACAGGGGGCTTTGTCTCCGACTGGATGGTGCGCCACGGAAGCACGCTGACCAAGGCGCGCAAGGTACCCATCATCGTAGGGATGCTGCTCTCGAGCTCGATCATTGCTGCTAATTATGTTAGCAATCCGCTTTATATAAGCGCCTGGCTCACGCTTGCTTTCTTCGGATGCGGGTTTGGTTCCATTACGTGGTCACTGGTGTCTGCGATTGCGCCCGAACACCTCATCGGACTTACTGGCGGGGTATTCAATTTCATCGGCAATCTATCCGCCATCGTTGTTCCGCTGGCAATCGGCTTTCTGATCAAAGGGAATGACTTCACCCTTCCGCTTATCGGGGTCTCCGCCATGGCCCTGCTGGGAGCGCTTTCGTATATTTTCCTGGTGGGGAAGATCGAGCGAGTGGCTTAGAGAAAGGGCAAGCCGCAGGTTTTGCCGGTCGAGATGACAAACGGTAGGGCCGTTTGGGTCGAATCAAAAGGCTGTGGTGGGCTTCGCCTATCGTTTTCGGCCCACGTACGCTGGGGCGAACATGGGGCACCCGTGTGGAGCCGTGGGATCCGCCACGGGCTTGAGGGTGAGGCCTGCGGTATCCCACCCGGCGTTTGGGGCGGGGATAGAGCTCAAAAGCGCGTTCCGTCCGCCTGCGCTTGCCTTCTAATTGACCGTTTTTTCTTCTATTTCTCCTACAGCAGCAAATACACTTCGGTGCAGCCATGCCCCTACATAACACTGAAGAGCTCAAAGCCGCTCCTACTAGCCAACTCGAGTCCGAGGCCCTGGATGAGGGCACCGCAACGTACGAGTTCCCGGAAACTGCGCAGGACCCGCAGACAGTCTACGAGACCATTCACAACCAACTCATCCTCGACGGCAACTCGCAGCAAAATCTGGCCACCTTCTGCACCACCTGGATCGAACCCGAAGTCAAGCAGATCATGGACGAATCCGCCGACAAGAACATGATCGACAAGGATGAATATCCGCAGACTGCAGCCATCGAAGAACGTTGCGTGCATATGCTCGCGGATCTGTGGAATTCACCGGAGGCGGCCAGCACCATCGGCTGCTCCACTACCGGCTCAAGCGAGGCAGCCATGCTCGGCGGACTGGCCCTGAAGTGGAACTGGCGCAAAAGGCAGCGCGCCAAGGGCCAATCGATTGACACGCCGAACCTCATCATGGGACCGGTCCAAGTCTGCTGGCATAAGTTCTGCCGCTACTTCGATGTTGAAATCCGCGAAGTTCCCATGGAAGGCGAACGGCTGCTCCTCACCCCGGAAGAAGTGCTCAAGCGATGCGATGAAAACACCATCGGCGTGATCGTTACCCTCGGGGTCACGTTCACTCTGCAGTACGAGCCGGTGCAGGAGATCAGCATGGCTCTGGATAAGTTGCAGGCAGAGACTGCGCTCGACATCCCGATCCACGTCGACGGAGCGAGTGGCGCTTTCCTGGCACCTTTCCTCGAGCCGGAGCTACTGTGGGACTTCCGCCTGCCGCGGGTAAAATCCATTAACGCTTCGGGCCATAAATTCGGGCTCGCACCCCTGGGCGTTGGCTGGGCGCTGTGGCGGGAGAAGCACGATCTGCCTGAGGAATTGATTTTTAACGTCAACTACCTCGGGGGCAACATGCCAACCTTCGCGCTCAACTTTTCGCGACCCGGCGGGGAAGTCATTTGCCAATACTATAACTTCCTACGCCTGGGGAAGAGTGGCTACCGCGCCATACAAAGCGGATCTTGTGAGCTGGGCCGCTATCTGGCCGAAAAGATCGCTGAGTTCGATGCCTTCGAGATTATTTACGATGGCCAAGGCGGTATTCCCGGCCTCTGTTGGCAACTCAAAGACCCGGCGTCGTCCAGCTTTACCCTCTACGACTTCGCCGATCGCCTGCGCGAGCGCGGCTGGTTGGTTCCGGCCTACTCCATGCCGCCCGATCGCGAAGACCTGGTGATTCAACGCATCCTCATTCGCCATGGGTTCACCCGAGTGATGGCGGATGAACTGCTCATGGAAATGCGAGACGCGCTGGACCATTTCGCGCGCCATCCTGCTGAACTCACGCCGGCGGGCGCAGAGCCTGGTTCGCATGACCATTCCGGCCGGTAGCCGAATCTGTTGATTTTCGGGGAACCAATGATCCGCGCAGTTCGTAGACTTGATTAATCGTTGTGGTGCGCCCATGAGAATTCTGCAACAGGATCTCGCCTACACCTTGCGGCGGCTTTCCCGTTCCCCCGGGTTTGCCATCGCGGTCATTGTTTCCATCGGACTCGGCATTGCATGCAATGCCACCGTCTTTTCGATGGTGAGCCGTTTTGTTCTGCGGCCTGCGCCGGTTGGCGACCCTACCTCGCTGCTCACGCTGCACACGCTGCATGACGGCGACCAGTGTTGCAATGCCTTCCCCGAGCCGGTCTTCCAGGATGTTCGCGACCAGGGGAAATCTTTCTCCGGTGTCGCCGCATATAACGAGCTTGTTCCCGCTTCCATTGGCGGTAAGGGCGAGCCGGAGCGGGTATGGGGCCAGGCTGCGTCGACCAACTTCTTCGATGTGCTGCAGATTCCGAT
>Ga0302324_100004051_pt1 | contig 32694 bp, 21 predicted proteins | sample Palsa_T0_1_FD_201949 | JGI IMG/M metagenome (GOLD analysis project Ga0302324, IMG submission 201949) | Peat permafrost microbial communities from Stordalen Mire near Abisko, Sweden - Palsa_T0_1 | ecosystem: Environmental > Terrestrial > Soil > Palsa > Peat permafrost | place: Sweden: Abisko... | reverse complement strand
ACGTCAGCCACGGCTTATTCATTGGGTGCCCCGCCCTGAAAAAGATCGCCCCAGGAACTGATTCGTACCCTACTTTTTTGAGGCGGCGAAATCGGGGCAAAGCAGAGTTTCCCTCGATTCCATCGTCTCGGAGGCGTCAGTCCTGGCCGTTCTTTCGCAGGCGGCGATAGGGGTCGTAAGCCGGCTCCCATGTTTTCGCGCGAATACGCGGGGCGACGTCGTCCTCGCCGCCCAGCTCTGTAAGGCCCTCGCTAACAGCTTGTTTTGCCACCGCGATCGCGACTTGTTGCGAGACGTGCCGCAGCTCGGCGAGCGGCGGCAAGAGGTTGGCGCGCGGATCGTGTTTTGCCGGCGAGAGGTCAGCGACGGTGCGAGCAGCGGCCAAAAACATGCCGTCGGACACGGCGCGGGCCTTCACTGCTATCACGCCAAGCCCGATGCCCGGATAAACATAGGCGTTGTTGGTCTGGTCGATGCGGAATGAGCGCCCATCGCGCGTCACCGGCGGGAAGGGGCTGCCGGTGCCGATCACGGCCCTGCCGTCCGTCCAGGAGAGAAGCTCGGCCGGTGTTGCCTCGCTTCGTTCCGTCGGATTTGACAACGGAAATATGATGGGCCGGCGGACCCCTTCGGCCATGGCGCGCACGACAGCCTCCGAAAAGGCATGCGCTTGTCCCGACGTGCCGATGAGCAAAGTCGGGGCGGCACTGGTGACGACGTCCGCCAAATCGATGTGAGCCGCGGATTTGACCGGCCATGCCGCGATGTCCTCGCGCGGCCGCGCAAACGCGCTCTGGAATGGCTGCAGGCCGGACATCCCCTCCAGCAAAAGTCCGTCGCGGTCGACCAAATAGAATCGCTTGCGCGCTTCGCTCTCGGCCAATCCGGCCTCGACCATGGCGCGAAGAAGGAGCGCACAAATGCCGGTGCCAGCGGAGCCGGCGCCGAGCACCGCGATGCGCTGTTCGGTCAGGGGCGTTCCGGTGACGTTGACGGCGCTGAGAATCGCGCCGACCGCAATCGCCGCGGTGCCTTGAATATCGTCATTGAAGCTGCAAAGCCGGTCGCGATATCGCGCCAGCAGCCGGTTGGCGTTGCGAAGCGCAAAATCCTCCCAATGCAACATAACGTGCGGCCAGCGGGCGCGCGCCGCTTCGACGAACGCGGCAACGAACGCATCGTAGTCGGCGCCGCGGATGCGCTCGTGGCGCCAGCCGATATAGAGCGGGTCCGCGAGAAGTTCGCGGTTGTCCGTGCCCACATCGAGCAGGATTGGTAAGGTGGTGGACGGGTGCAGCCCGGCGCAAGCCGTGTACAAGGCGAGCTTGCCGATGGGGATGCCCATGCCGCCGGCGCCCTGATCGCCTAATCCGAGAATGCGCTCGCCGTCACTGACGACAATGGCATCGACGGCATCAAATCGCGGATTGTGCAGAATATCCCGGATGCGATCTTTGAGTGGATAGCTAAGGAACCGACCGCGAGGTTTGCGGAAAATGCGGCTGAATTGCTGGCAGCCCAGTCCCACCGTCGGCGTGTAGACAATCGGCATCAGTTCTTCGATATGCCGCGTCAGCAGCGCGTAAAACAAGGTCTCGTTGGTGTCCTGCAAACCGCGCAGAAAAATATACTTTAGGAGATCGCCGCTCGGCTGTTGCAAAGCGTCATGCCGCCGGCCGACTTGGAGGTCGAGCGAAGTGACGTAGGGCGGCAACAGTCCGTGCAGCTCGAATTCGTCCCGCTCGGCGTCGCTGAACGCGGTGCCCTTGTTGAGCAGCGGATCGTTCAGGAGCTCGTAGCCGCGGAGCGCGGTCTCGATCACTCTCGATCTTTCTTGCGTTCGGGGGGAGCGGGCCTGTTACCGCCCCGTTACCGTAAGGATGGCTTCTTTGATCTTGGCCAGAGCATAGTTGCCGGCCTTATCGAGGTCGAGATGCGGAAAGTTCGGCATTTCATCGGCGGTCACCACGCAGTCAATAATGGTCGGACCGTCGGCGGCTAAGCCCTCTCTAATCGCTGCCACCAGATCGCTGGGCTTGGCGGCTTTAAAACCGTTGCCGCCGCACGCCTGCGCGAGCCCGACGTAGTTCGGATTGGGAAATTCGATGCCCTTCTTGTAAGCAGGCAGGCCGATCGATTCCGCTTCGAACGAGATCAGGCCGAAGGCGGAGTTGTTGTAGACCACAATTTTGACCGGCAGTTTGTGATGCACTGCGGTCAAGAACTCGCCCATCAGCATGTTGAATCCGCCGTCTCCGCATAGCGCGATGACTTGGCGCGAGCGGTCCAGTGCCTGTATGCCGTTGGCTTGGCCGAGCGCGGTGCCGACCGCGGCATTATTGAATGACCCGATAATGCGCTGCGCACCGCTTTGGCGGATCCAATTGGCCGACCACAGAGTGTTCAGTCCGGTGTCGAAGACGAAAATCGCGTCCCGCTTGGCGAGATCGCTGACGGCGCGCGCCACCGCTTGCGGATGAATCTTGTCCTTGCTGCGCGCCGGGTCCGCCTGTTTGTCGAGCTTTGCGTCCCATTTCCGCCGTTCCTCGGTGATGCGATCGAGGAATTTTCCGTCGGTCTTGGCCGCGACCTTGTCCAACAAAAGTTGCAGCGTCGGTTGCACTGAGCCGACGACGCCAAGCGCGGTCGGCGCGCGCCGTCCGAGCACGCGCGCGCGGTCGTCGATCTGAACGACGTCGCCCTTTTGCGGCAGGAATTCCGAATAGGGATAATCGGTGCCGAGCATCAACAAAAGATCGCAGCTCATGACCGCGTTATAGACCGCCTTGGTGCCGATCATGCCGATGCCGCCGATCCAGCGCGGATCGTCATACGGCAAAATGTCCTGGCCCTTGACCGAATGAATGAGCGGCGCCTTGAGCCGGTCGGAAAGCGCGCGCAATTCCTCGGCCGCGCCATGGCATCCGGCGCCGCACATAATCACGATGTTGCCGGCGGCATCGATGCGGCGGGCAACCTCGGCAATTTCCGCTTTACTCGCCGCCAGCTCCGCCCGCGGCTTTAATGTGGAGATGCTGGTGACGCTCCCGGGCGCCTTGGCTTCGATGACGTCCTGCGGCAGCGTCAGATGGGCGACGCCGCGTCCGGCATAGGCGGCGGCGATCGCCTGATGGATCACCGCCGGCGCCTGCGCCGGCGAGGTGACGGTCTCGGTGTAGAGCGAGACATCGCGAAACAGCAAATCGGTATCAGTGGTCTGGATGTGGTCTGTGCCGTGCAGTTGGCGCGGCATGTCGCCGGACAGCGCCAGCACCGGCGCATGGTCGCGGCTGGCCTCATAGAGGCCGGCGACGAGATGCGTACTGCCGGGTCCGGTGGTTCCGCAGCACACGCAGAGCCGCCCGGTCAGCTTGGCTTGGCCGGCGGCGGCAAGCGCGGCGCCTTCCTCGTGCCGGACGCCGATCCATTCAATGTCGCTCCTTCGGACGGCGTCGGCGAGCGGATTGAGCGAGTCGCCGATCAACCCGAAAATGTGCCGGACGCCGATCTTTTGCAGAGCCTCCACCAATATGTCGGCCACAGTGTGAGCCATCGATGCCTCCTGCTAATCCGCGCCGGAGTGTTTTCCCGAGAGATTAAAAACGGCTTTTCGAGAATCGTGTTCCCTCAACTCTTATGCATCAAGATTCCATCAGCGATGTTGCGCTTTTGGATCATGGCGGCTCCGGGTGGCCGGCAATGCCGGCTGGAGCGCCGCCGAATTTGATGCCCTTGGCTTCCTTGCCGAGCGCCGTCAGAACGGCGATTGCGATCGCGACGGTGCCGGCAACGAGAGCAAGCGCGAATCCATAATTATTGCCGTAATGCGCCGCGATTGCCGCCTGTAAGGTCGCGTTGACCGAAGCAATCAAATTGCCGAGCTGGTAGGTGAAACCGGGAAACGTGCCGCGCGCCTCGTCGGGCGACAGCTCGTTGAGATGCGCTGGAACGACTCCCCAGGCCCCCTGGACCATGACCTGCATCAGGAACGCTCCAACCGCGAGCCATACCGCGGTCGAGGCAAAGGCCCATAGCGGCAGAACCGCGAGCGACAGCACGGCTGCGATAATGATGATCCGTCTGCGGCCGAAGCGTTCCGACAGCGAGCCGAAGAAAATGCCACCGATGATCGCGCCGATATTATAGATCACCGCGATCAGGCCGACTTCGTGCGGCGAGAAGCCGTGCTGGACCTGCAGGAAGGTCGGATAAAGATCCTGGGTGCCATGGCTGAAGAAGTTGAATGCCGTCATCAACAGCACGGCGTAGATGCCGAGCCGCCAATGCGAACGCAGAACCGAAAGCGTGTTGCTGTGGTCCGTCCTTTTCCAGCTCGGCGACTCTGGCACATGACGGCGGATGTAAAGAACCAGCAGTGCGGGTATGACCCCAACCATGAACATGCCGCGCCAGCCAATATACTGGAACAGCAATCCATAGACGATTGAGGCAAGAAAGTATCCGGCCGGATAGCCCGATTGCAGCAAGCCGGAGACGAAGCCGCGCGCCTGCGGCGGAATCGATTCCATGGTAAGCGAGGCGCCGACGCCCCATTCGCCGCCCATGGCGATGCCGTAGATCGCGCGCAGGATCAACAATGCGGTGAGGTTCGGCGCGAATCCGGAGGCGAATTCGATTGCCGAGTAGAACAGCACGTCAACCATCAAGGTCGGCCGCCGTCCCCAGCGGTCGGCAGCGCGCCCGAACAGGAATGCCCCGATCGGCCGCGTCGCCAAGGTGAGCAGAATGGCGATGGTGACTTGCGTGACATCGGTATGGAATTCCTGCGCGATGTCCTTGAGCACGAACACCATCAGAAAGAAGTCGAAGGCGTCGAGCGTCCAGCCGAGAAAGCTTGCCGCGACAACGTGCTTTTGCTGACTGGTCCAGCCGGACAAAGCTGCAATCTGCATGAGAATCCTTCCGATCTTAGCCTGAACCTGCTGGTGCCTTGTCGGCCGCCGGACGGCGCGGCACCATCGCGTTGGCTACCAATTCCTGCACCACCTGGCCGACTTGGTTGAAAGTTCGGGTGCGTATTTTGACGAGGCCGCGATCGGGCCGCGACTTCGACAGCCGCTTCTCGATCACTTCGCTCTCGATGCGCAATTCATCACCGGGAACAACCGGAATTGGCCAGCGCAGATTATCCATGCCCAGCCCGATGGTGCCTTCGACGGCCCGGTATTCGCTTCCAGCAACCAGCCGCATGGTCAACGCCGCAGTATGCCAGCCGCTTGCCACCAGCCGGCCGAATATCGACTTTCGCCCTCCTTCGTCGCTGAGGTGAAAAGGCTGCGGATCGTATTGTTTGGCGAAAGCGATAATTTCGTCCTTCTCGACCCGAACCCGGCCGCCGGGTTTGTGAACATCTCCGACGGCAAAATCCTCGAAATACCGCTGGCTCATACTTTATCGGCTCCTCGTGGCAATGGGGCGTCGCCAATTATAGCCAAGACCGATCTGCGGTGTGGACGAATTCGCAATCGGCTTTGCTGCCGTGGCGGCCGCGGCTATCATGGGATTGCAGCGACCGGAGGGTGCGAATGACCACGCGCAGTGTGCTTGCATTGACGGCGCTCACGCTCGCGTGCGCCATCTCGCCGGCGTTGGCCGACGGCTGGTTCGAAGGCCACGGTGATCGCTGGTACGCTACCCACCGCGACATTTACGAATTGGAAAATCGGATCGCACTGCTAGAGGCGGATCCGCAGATGGATGACGGTTTCCGCGCTCCGATCATCGAAGCGGCGCGCCGCGAGATAAGGCGGTTGCAGGCAACGCTCGCCCCGGCTTATTGGCGGTGGACCTATCCATGCTGCTATGGCCGCAGGCCGATCCACATTCGCTGAAAAAACGCTGCTGGCGCTTACCCCTCGCTTAAGCGCGGGCGTGAGCCCCACCATCCGCGCAGCCGTCTCCACCATCCGCGCACCTGTCCCGGCCATTCACGGGCACCGTCGAGATAAAGATAGACGACCGGCGTGGTGTAGAGCGTCAGCAATTGGCTGATGAGCAAGCCGCCGACAATGGCGATGCCGAGAGGACGGCGGATTTCTCCGCCGTTGCCGAATGAGAGCGCCAGCGGCACGGCGCCGAGAACCGCCGCAGATGTCGTCATCAAGATCGGCCGAAGCCGAAGCAGGCAGGCTTCGAAAATCGCGTCATAAGAATTCAAGTTGTGCGCGCGTTTCGCTTCGATGGCGAAGTCGATCATCATGATCGCGTTCTTCTTGACGATGCCGATCAACAAAATGACCGCGATCAGCCCGATAATGTCGAACTCGGTGTGGAATAGCATCAAAGCCAGCAGGGCGCCGACGCCGGCGGACGGCAGTGTCGATAGAATGGTGATCGGGTGGATATAGCTCTCATAGAGCACCCCGAGAAGAATGTAGACCGCGGCGATGGCGGTCAATATCAGGATCGGCTCTTTGGCCAGAGATTGCTGAAACAATTGCGCGGTGCCGGCGAGCGTGCCGTGGATCGAGACCGGCATGTGAATGCGCGCAATGGCCGCGCTGATCTCGTCGGAGGCTTCGCCCAGCGACTTGCCGGGATGCAGGTTGAAGGAAATCGTGGAGGCGACGAACAATCCCTGATGGTTGATCGACAAAGGCGTGTGGCCCGGCCGGTAATGGCTGACCGCTGCCAGAGGGATCATCGTCTCGACATTGGTTGACACCGCCGCTCCGGCGGAGGTGGCGCCGTGGCCGGTATTGGCGAGCGAGTTGGTGAAGAAGTTGCGCGCCGCCAGGGCGTTCGCGGACGGCGTCGCCGTCATAGTCGAGCGACCGATGGTGAATTCGGAAACGTTGGATGCCGGCGTTGGGACGGTCTTGGCGTTGGAGATTGTCGCGGCGGAAGACGGCGCGGTCACCGTACCACCTGATGCATTGGTAGTCGCAGTGCCCGGCGGCGTCGCCCCGGTGAGCGACACAAAGACATCCTTGAGCGAGCTAGGGTATTGGGTGTAGCGCGGGTCGATTTCCATCACGACGTGATACTGATTGATGGCGCTATAGATAACCGAGACCTGCCGCTGGCCGAATGCGTCGTAGAGCGTGTTGTCGATTTGCAGCGGGGAGATGCCGAGCCGAGCCGTGGTGTCGCGGTCGATGTCCAAATAGGTCTCGAGCCCGCTTTGCTGCTGATCGGAGCTGACGTCCGTCAGCACCCCGTTGTGTTCCAGCGCATCGACCAGCTTGGGCGTCCATTCGTAAAGCTGCTGCACGTCCTCGGATTGCAGTGTGTATTGGTATTGCGCGTTGCTCTGACGTCCGCCGGCGCGCAAATCTTGCACCGCGGCCAAATACAGGCGCCCACCCGGCACCTGGGCGAGCTTCGGCCGCAGTCGCGCGATGATCTGATCCACCGTTGCGTTGCGCTGCGATAGCGGCTTGAGCGAGCCGAAGACGTTGCCGGTATTGATCTGCGCATAACCGCCGCCGCTGCCGACGCCAGTATAGCCGACGACGTTCTCCACCGCCGGATCCGCCCGCACGATATTCATCATCTGCCGCAGCTTTTCGCTCATGGCCTGGAACGAAATACTTTGATCAGCCTGCAGCGAGCCGACGAACCGGCCGGTATCCTGCTGCGGGAAGAAGCCTTTTGGGACGATAATAAAGAGCTCCACATTCAGACAGATCGTGGCGATGAATAAAATCAGCACCAGACGGCTGTGGCGCAGCGCCCAAGTGAGCGAATGCGCATAAGCCGTCCGCACGTGATGAAAAAAGCCCGCGCCTTCGTGGCGCGCCGGCCTCGTGCGTAACAACAGCCCGCACATCATGGGAGTAGTCGTGAGCGAGATCGCCAGCGATATCAAAATCGCGATCGACAGCGTCACGGTGAATTCGCGGAACAGCCGGCCGAGAATCCCCCCCATCAGCAAAATCGGAAGGAAAACGGCGATCAGCGAAAGGCTGATCGACACCACGGTGAAGCCCACCTCACGCGCTCCGCGAAAGGCGGCGTCCATCGGCGACATACCCTCTTCCATGTGCCGGGAGACATTTTCCAGAACCACAATCGCGTCGTCGACGACGAAGCCGGTGGCGATGGTCAGCGCCATCAATGACAATAGATCGAGACTGTAGTTGAACAGATACATGACGCCGAAAGTGCCGATAATCGACACCGGCACGGCGACGCTGGGAATGAGCGTCGCCCGGATGTTGCGCAGGAAAAGAAAGACCACCAACGTGACCAGGACAACGGCCATCATCAGAGTCATTTCCGTATCGTGCAGCGAGGCGCGAATGGTCGTGCTGCGGTCGATGGCGATGTTGACATTGATGTCCGCCGGCATTGCCGCTTCCAGATGCGGCAACTCGGCCGTCACGTTGTCGATGGTCTCGATGATGTTGGCGTTCGGCTGGCGGAAGAGAATGACGAGCACTGAGGGCTGGCCGTTGGACATACCGAGATTGCGCACGTCCTGGACTGAATCTTGCACGCCGGCGACGTCGGACAGGCGGATGGCGGCGCCGTTGCGGTAAGCGATGACGAGCGGGATGTAATCCGCCGCCGTGGTCGCCTGATCGTTGGTATAGATCTGATAACGCCGGTTGCCGTCGTCGATCGTGCCTTTTGGGCTGTTGGCGTTGGCCGAAGCGAGTGCGGCACGCACGTCTTCGAGGCCGACTCCGTATTTGTAAAGCGCTTGCGGATTGAGTTCGACCCGCACCGCCGGCAATGTCGAGCCGCCGATGACGACGTTGCCGATACCGCTTAATTGCGAGAGGCGCTGGGCCAGCACGTTGCTCGCGGCATCGTACATCTGTCCCTGCGTCATGGTCTTGGAGGTGAGCGCAAGGATAAGGATCGGCGCGTCGGCTGGGTTGACCTTGCGATAGGTGGGGTTGCTGGGGAGGTTGGCCGGCAGATCGGCGGCGGCGGCGTTGATCGCCGCCTGCACATCGCGGGCGGCGCCGTCGATGTCGCGGGTGACGTCGAACTGAAGCGTGATACGGGCCTGTCCGATGCCGCTTTGCGAGGTCATTTCGGTGACGTCGGCGATCTGCCCGAGGTGGCGCTCAAGCGGCTCCGCGACGCTGGTCGACACCGTGTTTGGACTGGCGCCGGGAAGCGTCGCGGTGACCGAAATGGTTGGGAAATCGACTTGCGGGAGCGGCGACACCGGCAACCTGGAAAATCCCAGGGCGCCGGCGATAGCAATGCCCATCGTTAAGAGCGTAGTCGCCACCCGGCGGGCGATGAATGGTGCCGAAATATTCATTCGGCGGGCTCGCGCGGGGCGAGCGGATTGGTCGGACGCCGTCCGGTGAAACGCACGGCCAGCCGGTCGAAGTAGAGATAAATCACCGGGGTGGTGAACAGCGTCAGCAACTGGCTGAACAGCAGACCGCCGATGATGGCGATGCCCAGCGGCTGGCGCAGCTCGGAGCCGGTGCCGGTCCCCATCATCAGCGGCACTGCGCCGAGGATCGCAGCCATGGTCGTCATCATGATCGGGCGAAATCGCAACAGGCAGGCCTGGTAAATCGCCTCGCGCGGCGGCAGCCCCTCGTTGCGTTCGGCATCCAAGGCGAAGTCGATCATCATGATCGCGTTTTTCTTGACGATGCCGATCAGCAGAATGATGCCGATGATGGCGATGATGTCGAGGTCGTAATGCAACAGCATCAGCGACAGCAGCGCGCCGACACCGGCCGACGGCAGGGTCGACAGAATAGTGATCGGGTGAATGAAGCTCTCGTAGAGAACGCCAAGCACGATGTACATTGCTACGATCGCGGCAATGATGAGAAAGACTTCATTGAGCAATGAGGCTTGGAATGCGGCGGCGGTACCCTGGAATGCAGTGGTGAAGCTGATCGGCAGGCCGAGATCGTGCTCGGTCTGCTCGATGGCGCTGACTGCCTCGCCGAGGGAAACGCCGGGCGCGGTGTTGAACGAGATGGTGGTGGCAGGCAGTTGGCCGTAATGGGTAATCAACAGCGGGCCGGTGCGCTGTTCGAGATGCACGATAGCCGAGAGCGGCACTTGCCCATTGGTCGTCGACGATGACGACGGCAGGTAAATCATCGACAGCCCCTTGATCGAAAGCTGTAGCATGGGGTCGACCTCCAGGATCACGCGGTACTGGTTGGATTGCGTGTAAATGGTCGAGATGATGCGCTGCCCGAAGGCGTCGTAGAGCGCGTTGTCGACGGTCGCAGGCGTGATGCCGAAACGGGCAGCGGTGGCGCGGTCGATGACGATGTCGAGCGCGAGGCCTTGCTGCTGAAGATCGCTGGCGACGTCGGTTAATTGCGGCAGCTGGCTGAGCCGGTCGACGAGGCGGGGAACCCACGTAGTGAATTCCTTGGAGTTGGCATCCTCGAGCACGAAATGATACGGCGCGCGGCTTATCGTGGCATCGATGGTCAAATCCTGGACTGGCTGCATGTACAGCGAGATGCCGACAACGCCGGATATTTCCTTTTGGATGCGCCGAATGATTTGGGTCGCAGTCAGGTTGCGTTCGTCGTGCGGCTTCAAGTTGATCAGGAAGCGCCCGGCGTTCTGGGTCTGATTGGTGCCGTCGACGCCGACGAACGAACTTAAGCCTGCCACGTCCGGATCCTGCAGGACGGCTGTCGCCAGCTTGTTCTGTAGTTCCGCCATGGCTTGGTAGGAAATGCTTTGCGACGCTTCCGAAATGCCTTGGATCATCCCGGTATCCTGCACCGGGAAGAAGCCCTTTGGGATGAGGTCGTAGAGCAGGAGCGTGACAGCCAGCGTCAGCACGGCGACGATCAGCGTAAGCGGCTGGCGGTCCAACACCCAATTGAGCGCGCGGCCATAGACCACAATGATCGCGTCGAAGGTCCGTTCGGCGTGAATGTCGAAGGCGGAGCGCTCCGACTGCGGGCGATGACGGATCAGCTTGGCGCACATCATCGGCACCAGCGTCAAGGAGACGACTGCCGAAATGACGATGGTCACGGCGAGCGTGATGGCGAATTCGTGGAACAGGCGGCCGACTACGTCGCCCATGAACAAAAGCGGGATGAGTACCGCGAGCAGCGAGATCGTCAGCGAAATGATGGTGAAGCCGATCTGCCGCGAGCCCTGAAGTGCCGCCTCGACCGGCTCCATGCCGTCTTCGACGTAGCGCGCGATGTTCTCGATCATCACGATGGCGTCGTCGACCACAAACCCGGTGGCGATGGTCAGCGCCATGAGGGACAGATTGTCGAGGCTGAAATTGAGCAGATACATCACGCCAAGCGTACCGACGAGCGACAGCGGTACCGAGAGGCTCGGGATGATCGTGCCGGGAAGCGTTCGCAGGAACACGAAGATCACGATCACGACCAACACGACCGCGAGCGCGAGCGAGAACTCGACGTCGGATACGGAAGCGCGGATGGTCACGGTGCGGTCGCTGAGCACGCCGACGTCGACCGCCGCCGGCAGGCCGGACAAGATCTGCGGCAGCAACGTCTTGATGCGATCCACGACCTGAATGATGTTGGCCCCGGGTTGGCGCTGGATGTTGAGCAGGATCGCCGGCGTGGTATTCGCCCAGGCGCCAAGCTTGGTGTTTTCCGCTCCGCTGACGACGTCGGCGACGTCCGAGAGGCGTACCGGGCCGCCGTTGCGGTAGGCAATCACTGTGTTGGCATATTGCGGGGCGTTCTCCAGCTGATCATTGGCGTTGATCGTCGTCGCTTGCGTCGGGCCGTCGAAATTTCCTTTCGGCGTATTGACGTTGAAATTGCCGATGGTGGTGCGGACGTCGTCGATGTTGAGCCCATAGGCGGCAAGCGCTTGCGGATTAAACTGCACCCGCACCGCCGGGCGGTGTCCGCCGCTGATCCCGACCAGGCCGACGCCGTTTAATTGCGAGATCTTCTGCGCGAGGCGGGTCTCGCTCAAATCCTCGAGCTGGGTCAGCGACACGCTTTTCGAGGTCACCGCCAGCGTGAGGATCGGCGCGTCGGCCGGGTTGATCTTGGCGTAGACCGGAGGGATCGGCAGGTCGCTCGGCAAAAGATTATTGGCCGCGTTGATCGCGGCCTGCACCTCTTGCTCGGCTACGTCGAGGGAAAGATCGAGGCTGAATTGCAGCGTGATCGACGACGCGCCGGCCGAGCTTGCCGAGGTCATCTGATTCAGTCCCGGCATCTGTCCAAGCTGGCGTTCCAACGGCGCGGTGATCGAGGACGTCATCACCTCGGGACTGGCGCCGGGATAGAAGGTCTGGACCTGAATAGTCGGGTAATCGACCTGGGGCAGCGTCGACAACGGCAGGAAAGTGTAGGCGACGATGCCGGACAGCATGATCGCCACCATCAGTAGCGTTGTCGCCACCGGACGCAAAATGAAGATTTCGGAGACGTTCATCGCTTGGCTTTAGTATCGCGCCGCATTTTTGTTCGGCTCGCGCTCGCCGCCGGCTGCCTCAAAGTGCCGGCCGTTCGGAAACCCGCACGCCGCTTTTCCCGGTCATGAATCTATTGGCTGCCGTTGCCGCGCCGATTCGGGCCATGCTCGGCGCCGCGCGGTTGTCCGGCTGGCGTGGTTGCGGGCGCACCGGCAGCCCCGGGAATGGTGACGCGCGCTCCATCGCGCAACCGGTCGGTGCCGTCGACCACGACGCGCTCGCCGGCCGACAGACCTGAAACCACCTCCGCCGTCGGCCCGTCGGCCGGTCCGATCTTGATCGGCCGCACCGAGACGGTGTTGTCGGCGTTGACGAGGTAAACGTAACTGCCAGGCGCGCCGCGTTGGATCGCCGCTACCGGAACGGTGACAACGTCGTGCAATGTGTTGACCAAAAGCTGGGCGTTGACGAACTGGTTCGGAAACAGTGCATTGTCTGTGTTGTCGAACTGTGCGCGCACCTTGACCGTGCCGGTGGTGGTATCGATCTGGCTGTCGAGCGCAATGACGCGGCCGGTCGCCAAATGTTTGACGTTGGCCCGATCGTAAACCGCTACTTCGAGCGTGGTGCCTGCGGTCAATTGCGGCATGACGTCGGGCAGGTTGTCTTCGGGAATCGGGAAGATCACCGTGATCGGCTGCATCTGGGTGACGGTCGTGATCACAGTGCTCGATGCGGCCTGTATGTAATTTCCCGGATCAATGAGGCGGATGCCGACGCGGCCGGTCACCGGCGAGACGATGTGGCAATATTGGACGTTGAGCTTTTGCTGATCGATCTGCGCTTGATCGAGTTTCACCGTGCCCTGGTTCTGCTGTACGATGTAAACTTGGTCCTCGTATTGCTGGCGGGCGATCGAATTCTGCTCGGCGAGTTTTTGGTAGCGGGCGAGATCGACTTGCGCCTGCGCGAGCACGCCTTGATCGCGCGCGAGCTGGCCTTCGTATTGGGCTTGCAGCAGCCGGTAGGGCCGGTCGTCTATTTGCGCCAGCGTATCGCCCTTATTGACGATCTGCCCCTCGGTGAATGGCACCGATATCACTTGACCGTCGATCTGCGTCACCACGGTGATGGTTGCGATCGGCGTGACCGTTCCGAGCGCGTTCAACACCACGCGAATATCGCCGCGGCCTACGGTCGCGACGCCGACCGATTGGGCGCCGCCGGCCTGCTGAGAGCGCGCGGCTGAGGGCGGTGGCGCGGCGGGATAGGCCCAGCGAAAGATCAGATAACCGACAACGAGAAGACCAATGACGACGATCAAGCCGAGAACGATGCGAGTTCTTCCGCCGCGCGGTTTTGTGATGATCGGCGCCGGTACCGTGCGGGGGTCCGGCGGTGCTTCGTCAATCGTTCGGCGCGTTCGCTCGTCCATCAGCGCGTTCGTTTATCTGGGCGGCCGTATATAACGGGAGCCGCGACGCCTTAGCTAATGAATATTCGCTAATAAAAGGGTCGGTCCGCCTACCCCCGTTTCGAGAGCGGCGGCAGAGGCGCGGTTAGGCACGCGCCGTCAGAATAAAATAAAATGGCAAATCAATGGCTTGCGGGGTCAGGTGGCAGTCCCGGCCGAGGACCGGTTTCGTTGGGCGGAAGTTGCGGCAGCAGCGAAAAGCCCTGCTCGAGTTCCTTGCGCGACGGCAGCAAATTCGTGTCCCAGCCACCGCCGAGGTTTTGAATGAGCGCGACACTCGCCAGAAATAGGTTCTGACGGTAAGTCAGTTCCGTTTCCTCGTCGGCCAAGAGCGTGATTTCGGCGGTCACCACTGTGGTGAAGGCTACCGTGCCGGCCTGAAATTGGTTTAGATAAACGTCGACTGCCTGCTGTGCGTCCTTCACCGCCTGATGTTGGACCGCGAGAGCTTGTGTCAATTGCCGTATGACGGCGAGTTCGTCCTCGACCCCTTGGAACGCGGTGAGCACGGTCTGCCGATAAGTGGCGACGCTCTGCCAATAGACCGCGCGCGCGGAATCGACCTGCGCCGAGGTCAGTCCGCCGTTAAATAAGATCTGCGTGCCGGCAGCGCCCAGGGACCACACTTCGTTGGCGACGTTGAACGGCAGAGGATGAGTGCCGATCCATCCGAAGCTGCCGGACAAGCTGATCACCGGAAAATAACCGGCGACCGCGACGCCGATTAGAGCGTTTTGCTCTTGCATAGCGCGTTCGGCCGCGGCGATACCGGGATTACGTTCCAACAATTCCGACGGCAATGTCACCGGAATCTTCGGAATGGCGCCTGAGAGAAGGCGACGCCCGATGCTCAATTCGGCGGGCGGCCGGCCAATCAAGATGGCGATGGCGTGCTCGTACTGCGCCCGCGTCGCGATTGCACTTTTGGTCTGCGCTTCAGTTATTTCGACTTGGGCGCGTGCGGTAGCGACGTCTCCGAGTGTGACCGAATAGCCGGCGTTGAATTGGTTTTGCACAATATCGAGCGTTTTGCGATATTGTACTGTGGTGCGTTGCAGAAGATCGATCAGCGAATCTGTCGCCCGCATATTGAAGTAGGCCGTGGCCAGCATTGCCTGCGCCGAGAGCTTGGCATTGTCGAGATCGGCCTTGGTGGCCTGCGCCGCCGACGCGTTGCTTTCGATCTGACGGCGGACCTGGCCCCACACGTCGATGTCCCAGGTCGCGCTGAGCTGCGGATTGAAAGTGGTCGAGTAGATCGCGCCGACGCCCCCTACGCCGGAGAGGCCGGCTTGGTTGCCGACGGCTTTCGGGCCGGTATAGGTGCGGGTGAAAGTGTATGCGCCGGTTAATGTTGGGAACAGCGAGGACTGCGCTTCGCGGATCACGGCGCGCGCTTGTTCGTAAGCGGCGGCCTCCGCGAGCACCGTCTGATTTGAGATTTCGACTTGCTTGATGAGGAAATGGAGCTTCGGATCGCGGTAGAAGGCCCACCAGTCGCCGCGCGGAAGGTTGTCGCTTGGCGTTGCGACTTTCCAGCCTTTCAGCTCTTTAAAGTGGGTCGGTGTGGGTGCCGCATCGGGATGGTAGTCGGGGCCGACAGTGCACGCCCCGGCGGTTAACGCCAGAGCGAGCACGGCGCTGCGGGCGTGCGCGCCGGAGAAAAGCTTCTCCGCACGCAGCCAAGCACTGCCATCGCAACAAGCATGCGCTAACGCAACCACTGCCGCCAACCTGCTACTCAATTTTTGGAACAGGACTAAACGCGCCGGTTCCACTCGCCACGCCCGCCGGTCGAACGTTTGTGCCGGCTGGGTAACACGCGCGTTTACTGCAGCGACCCCCCCCGCCCCGAGCGGCCGCGTCAATCGCAAAACATGCCCTACGCCATGGGGGATATCAACACGGCGGCAGCCGATGCGGACTTTGGCAACAGCCTTTTCATAGAACGCTGTGGCGTTCAGGCGACAGTATGGCGCCACCGCGCTGTGTTCGGCCCGGTGGACAACCGCCCCACTAGAAATTGATACGGGAGCAATCCGCGCTGCATAGGGCGGTCAAATGCGCAGCATGGCGTCGCGGTTTCACCGGCGAAGACCAAGAAAAAAGGCGAAGCCGTTCGCCTGGCGCCGACCCGGCGCCGGAAAGGCGGCCGCAGCAAGCAAAGAGAGCGCGCAAGGCGAACGGGCTCGCGCTGCTCCTACGATCCTACCGCCAGCGCTCTGAGAAGTTGCTATCGGTCGTTTGCGCCGAACGCCGGCGTTGGGCTCGCGGCGGCGCCTGATCCGCGGGCTGACCAAACAACCGCGAGAAGAAATCGCCTCCGCCGCCGGGATAGCTGCGACCACCGAAAAAGCCTGACTGCTCGGGCATCGCCAAGAGTTCGCGTTTAACGGTGTTTTCTCTGCGCTCGATCGGCGTGTCGGCTACTTTGCGTTCATCGCTTTTCAGAATTGAAAGTAGAACTTTATCGCGGCCATACACGTCGTCGCGGAATTCCAGTTTGCCGTTCTCGTCGACGAAGGCCGTTTGGTAGGTCAAGTGAACGGGAATGAAATTCGGGAAGCTGATGTCCGTCTCGTTGGTGCCGAACATCCTGCGGATGCGATCCTCGGTGTAGCCCTCGCGCGGCCGCACAACAGAAAGCAACACTTCGGCATATTTCACCGGGTCCTGCACCCGCATGCAGCCGTGGCTGAATGCACGCTTGTCTAACGCGAACAAATGCTTCTCCGGCGTGTCGTGCTGATACACCAGGAATTTATTGGGGAAATTAAAGCGCAACCGGCCGAGCGCGTTTCTTTCACCGGGCGGCTGCGAAATGTGGACGGTGCCGTCGGGATTGGTGCTGACCGACAAGCCCATCCGCGTCAGCACGGTCGGGTCCTGCTGCAAAGCCGGCATGTACTCTCTGGCGACAATCGAGGGCGGCACATTCCAGGTCGGATTGACCGTAATGTATTTCATCTCCGCGCTCATGATCGGCGTCGGCATGTTCGGCTTGCCATCGACGATCTTCGTCTTCCACAGCTCCTTGCCGTCATGCATGACCCGCAACGTAAAGTCCGGCAGGTTGACCATGACATAAGTGCGGCCGAGCTCGTGCGGCATCCACCGCCAGCGCTCCAGGTTGGCGACGATGGTGTCGATCGGCCGATCGGGCTGGCGGCCGTTGAGCGCTTCAATGGTCGCTGGCGTCAGCAATCCGGTCGGCTTCAGCTCGTGCTCCTGCTGAAACCGCTTCACGGCTTCAGCGAGCGCCTTGTCGTAAGGGCCGTCGTCGCCGGGCACATTCAGTCGCTCGCGCAGCTGAGCGACGCGTTCATCCTGCGCGCCGATTTTGAGCGCCGGTCCATTGGCTATCGGCGTCTGTCCGGCTCCTTCCTTGCTGCCGCGTAATTCGGCGAGTTTGGCTTTCAGCGCGAGGTAACCCGGGCTTTGCGGCTCATAGCTCGCCAGCGCTTCGCCGACCTCAGGTGCCGTGGCGATTTTGGCGAGAACGTCGCCTGGGGCAGGGACCTTCGGCTCGTAAAAGATGTCGCCGCTGACCCGCGACCAGTGCACACGGCCTACCTCGGCGTGATGCGCGTAGGCGATGACCGAGAGCGAAAGCCGGAGCTCGGCTTCCGCGAGCGCCGCCGGATCGCTCAACGTTGCAAAATTCGGGGTCGGATAATCGCTGGGCTCGAGGCCGTCGGCGTCGACGTGGCCGAGATAGGCGATCGCCGCTTGCGCGCGGGCGTTCGGCTTGCCGTCTGTCAGCCAGAGCGGTGCGTAATCGCGGCTCGCATAATAAGCCTCGATCGTAGCTCTTTCCTTCTTGCCGCCGAGCATCCGATCGAATTTTCCCGTGGCGAGGTCCCGCAATTTTTCGGTGATCGTGGTATTGCCATCGGCGACGGTGGTGGCAGCGGTACCAGCAGGCTCATTGGGTGAGGCGTTGGCTGCAGGCGTCGGCACTTCGTCTCCGCCGCTTGCGGCAGGCGGCTTCGGGCTTGCCGGAGAAGTTTCTGCGGTGGAAGGAACTTTAGGTAGAGCCGGTTGCTCAGCTGCGGTTGCCGGTTGCTCGGCCGGTTCGGCCGCATTGGCTGGCGGGGGCTCGCTCGGAATCGCGTCTGCCGCCGACACGGGCGTGGCTTGCATCGCTGGGTCGGCCGCCGTGTCGGTCGCGGCCGCCGGTTGATCGGAGACCGATGATGTCGTCTCGGTCGGGGCGGAAGTGTCCTGGTCGCCGGAGGAGCCGGCAAAGGCCGTCCCTCCCGCGCATAAAAGCACCGCAATCGCGGTTGACGCGAAGAACCGATCGAAGCGGACGCCCGTCATTGCCTTTTTCTCCTTATCGACCCCAATCGAACGTCAGATTTGCCCCAATCAAGCGCTAAAACGTCAAAACCACAACGCGGATCAGGGCAACAATCCCCGATCACGATATTTAACCGCGGTCAATTTTCTTTGGAACTCACTTTACGTGGAGCCGGATGTGTTTGTCGTTGAGGAATAAGCTTAACTGGCCCCGATTCCCACGATTTTCGGCGGCTGTCGCTCCCCTGCAACGTTCTCGCCCTTGGTTTCCGGTTCCCGGCGCTCGCTTCCCGTCAGGCCCAGAACCTCCAATTTGCGGTAGAGGGTCGAGCGGCCGATTTGAAGCCGCCTAGCGACTTCCGACATCTGGCCGCGGTAATGCGCTATCGCGTAACGGATAATCTCGGCTTCGAGCTCGTCCAGGGGCCGGATCGAGCCCGCGGCATCTAGCAAGGGCAGCGCGTCCACCGCGGACGGGGCGGGCTCTGGATCCGCGTTCAAGTCGGCGGACAATGGCGGCTCCCCAAGACTGGTGTCCACGGACATTTCCGGCTCGAGCTGCGGGACGGCCGAAGGCGCATCCAATTGCGCGGTAATTTGCGGAAACTCGGCAACGCCGATGCTGTCGCCCTCGGCCAGAACGACCGCGCGAAATACCGCGTTCTCGAGTTGGCGGATATTGCCCGGCCATGGGAAGGTCGTCAGCAACCTCAAGGCGTCCGGTGTGATGTAACGAATCCGCTTGCCTTCTTCCGCTGCAAACAGCGCCAGAAAGTGGCGGGCCAGCGCCGGGATATCGTTCGAACGCTCGCGCAGCGGCGGCACCGTGATCGGAAATACGTGCAGACGATAAAACAGGTCTTCGCGGAAACGGCCTTGCTTTACGTCGGCGATAAGATCGCGATTGGTCGCGGAAACGAGCCGAACGTCGACTTTCACCGGCTTGCGCGCGCCGACCGGTTCGACCTCGCCTTCCTGAATTGACCGCAACAGTTTGACCTGTGCCGCGGGCGGCAGTTCGCCGATTTCATCGAGAAACAGTGTGCCACCCGATGCCTCGACGAATTTGCCGACATGACGTTCGGTGGCGCCGGTGAACGATCCTTTTTCATGCCCGAACAAGATCGACTCGATCAGGTTCTCCGGCATGGCGCCGCAATTGACGGCGACGAACGGCTTCATGCGGCGCTCGCCGGAACCGTGGATCGCCCGCGCAATCAGTTCCTTGCCGACGCCGGATTCACCGGCGACGAGGACTGGAATATTGGAACCCGCGGCCTTTTCCGCCATGCGCAGTACGGATTGCATGACCGCGTTCTTGGTAATGACGTCACCGATACCGAGCGTACCGGAGCGGCTGTGTTTGATCCGATTGAGCTCGCCTTCAAGCGCTCGCAAGTTGAGCGCGTTGCGCAGGCTTACCTGCAACCGCTCCGCGCCGACCGGCTTGACCACAAAATCGACGGCGCCAGCCCGCATCGCTGAGACGACGTTGTCTATTCCGCCGTGCGCGGTCTGCACGATCACAGGCACCGTAATTGCCGCTTGACGCAACTTGGCGAGCACGCCGAGCCCGTCGAGGTTCGGCATGACCAAATCGAGGATGACGGCGTCGAACCGAGGGCCCTCTGGCCCCGTCAGAAGGCTCAAAGCCGCATCGCCGTTATCCAGCGATTGGGTCTCGTAGCCGAACTTTTGCAGCATGCCCTCGACAAGGCGGCATTGCACCGGATCGTCGTCAACAACAAGGATGCCCACGTAAATCCTCAACTAATTTCGCAAGTGGCGTTTGTGCCGTTTCGGGGCACTCTGGGCGCGGGGTGTTTAAAGCGCCGTTAAACCTGCCAGCGGCAACGGCCGGGGTGGAGCGGGGCCGGTATGCGATAGGGCAGAAGGAACTTACGGCGCATCGCTAACGTTTTGCTCTTGTTTCGAGGCCCTTTGGTCCAGGCTGTCGCATTGCCCATATGCCTGCCGCTGCAGGACATCCCCGTTCCCGACTGCATGCCGCCGCCGGGCGGTACCGTGAAGCACGGCACTCGCTGCGTACGCCCGCGTCGGCGCAAAGCCGCCGCGGTCTCGACTGGATGAATTTTTTCATCGCCGACGTGCAGACCGGGTTTGGCACGTTTGTAGCTTTTTATTTGGCGGAATCGGGCTGGTCGCAAGGCCAAATCGGCGTGGCGCTATCGGCGGCCAGCATCGCCAGCATGATCAGCCAAATCCCGGGCGGGGCGATCGCCGACGCGATAACCTGGAAGCGCGGTCTTGCCGCAGTCGGCATCCTGATCACCGGTGCCTCCGCGCTGCTTCTTGGTTTGGCACCGAATTTCATCTTGGTTTTCTTCGCCCAAATTCTCCAGGGGTTGACCGCGGGAATCATCACGCCTGCCATCGGAGCGATCAGTCTCGGCCTCGTCGGCCGAAGCGCGATCGCGCTGCGCGCTGGGCGCAACTATCGTTACGCTGCGGCCGGTCACGCGTTGACCGCCGCGCTCATGGGCGCGGCAGGCACTTACCTTTGGAACGGCGCGATCTTTTTTGCCGCTGCGGCGTTGTGCATTCCCGCCCTGATCGCGCTCGGCTTCATTCGCGGCGACGAGATCGACTACGCGAGAGCCCGCAACGCGGCGCGGAGCAAAGACCGCGTCGCCGCCGGACGCATCGTCGATCTCGTCAAAAATCACAAGCTCGTGTTGTTCGCCGCCGCGACGCTTTTGTTTCAGCTCGCGGACGCCTCCATCCTGCCGGTGATGGGAGAAAATCTGGTAGCCGCCAAATACGATCAGGCGGCGATCTGGATGTCGGGCTTGATCATTGTGCCGCAGGTCGTCGTCGCCCTCCTGGCGCCGTGGGTGGGGTTTCATTCCGAGAAGCGAGGGCGGCGTCCGCTGCTCTTGATCGGCTTTGGACTTGAACCGATCCGCGCCATCTTGCTGGCCTTTACCTCGGCGTATCCGCTGTTAGTGGTCGGACAGATCATGAGCGGAATTACCGGCGCGGTCATCGGCGTGCTCACGATTTTGGTCATCGCCGATTTGACGGCAGGCACTGGGCGATTCAATCTCGCGGTTGGCGCGGTCGGCACCATGAGCAGCATCGCCGCATCGCTCAGCACGAGTGCGACCGGATTTTTGTTTCAGGCTTTTGGCCCCCGCATCGGCTATCTGCCGCTGGCGGCGGTTGCTGCTGCGGCGACGGGCCTGATCTGGCTGTTTGTGTCGGAAACGAAACCGGAGAAATACGAAGACTGAGGCAAGGGCGCGGCCAGGGCTACGCTTCCGTGAGAATCTTAGAAAAGTGTTTGGCGAAGGTGTGCACGTCGCCCGGCCAGCGGGCGGAAATATAGTTGCCATCGCGCACGACAAAAGCCGGACGCTCGTCGTCCAAAGTATCGCGAGCCATGCCGCTCGTTTTTTGCCGGTAGTCCGGATCACTTTGCGGCACGTTGAGGAAATCCGAAGGGCTTGCGAGCGCGCGCGTGACTTCCTGCTCGACCGACATGTAGCCCTCCGGTTTGCCCGGGCCGTCGTCGTAAGTGCGGTAATAATCAGGATCCCAGAAGCGAACGATTCGCCCGACCCGCCACGCCGCGCGCTCCAACGCCCAAGTGAGCGCCGTCGTGCGCCGGCCGAACAATATCGAGCGCCCGTCGGCACCGCGGCTTCTCGCCGCGAGCAAAACGCCGTGGCAGATCGCCGCCACCGGCAATCCGGCGGCGAAGAAATCCGCGATTAAACGCTGTAACGTCTCGCTCTCGAGATATTCGCGCATGCCGCGGGCGCGATGTCCGCCGGGAAGGAGGAGGCCGTCGAAATCCTGGCGTCGGATCTGGGTCCATAACAGCGGCGCTTGGTAGGCCGAGTCGGCTTCCATGCGTGCGTAAGCGCCGCGGGCGTCGGCATTAGCCCGCATCAGCCGTCCAATCGCGGCGACATGCTTGAGTCCGGGCAGAAAGCCCCACACGTCGAGCCCTTCGCCTGACAGCATCATGTCGTCGGGTTCGCCGGGCCGGCCGTCCGGTGTCGCAAATTTGACGGAATGGCCGCGTTGCTTAAGCACGCCCCAGCTCACGGCGGCTTCGCTCGGATCGAAATCTTTGCGCGGGAGCGGAATGAGGACTTTCGCCATGCCGCTGCTCCATGTTGCCGGCGTGCTGTGGCTGCCTTGCGTATGCCTTGTTGCGGCGCCACATCAGTAGACGGTGAGGAAGAATCTTATCGCAAAAACTGCCATGGCTTCCAAGCGAGCGACCCGAAAAACCGCCGCTAAGCGGCCGGTGACCAAAGTCTCGACGAGCAATAAGGCGCTCGGCGCGCTGCCGGAATGGAATTTGTCCGATCTCTATTCCGGGTTGAACGATCCCGCGGTCAAGCGGGACCTCGACCGGGCCGACGCGGACTGCGCGGCATTCGAGGTCGCCTACAAAGGAAAGCTCGCCGACATGGCGGCGTCGCCGCGAGGTAGCACCGCGCTCGCGGCGGCGGTGAAAAGCTATGAAGCCATTGACGATCTGATGGGCCGGCTCGGCTCCTATGCCGGCCTGTTGCATGCCGGCGATACGCTTGATCCGGCGCGCACCAAATTCTATGGCGACGTGCAGGAGCGGCTTACCGCGGCGTCGACGCATTTGTTGTTCTTCGCGCTTGAACTCAATCGCGTCGACGACGCGCTTCTGGAGACGGCGATGAGAGATCCGGCGCTCGGCCATTATCGGCCGTGGCTGGAAGATGTGCGCCGGTATCGGCCGTATCAGCTGGAAGATCGCGTCGAGCAGCTGTTCCACGAAAAATCCATGACCGCCTATTCGGCCTGGAACCGGCTGTTCGATTCCACTATCGCCTCGCTGCGATTCAAGGTGTTGGGCAAGACGCTCGCCATCGAGCCAACGCTGAATCTGCTGCAGGACCGTTCGGGAAAAAAGCGCAGAGCGGCGGCCGAGGCGCTCGCACACACGCTCAAAGACAACGTTCGGCAGTTTGCGCTCATCACCAACACGCTGGCGAAGGATAAGGAAATTTCCGACCGCTGGCGCGGTTTTGCCGACATCGCCGACGCGCGCAATCTTGATAATCGCGTCGAGGGCGAAGTGGTCGATGCCCTGGTCGCAGCCGTGCGCGCCGCGTATCCGCAGCTGTCGCACCGTTATTACGCGCTCAAGGCGAAATGGTTCGGCAAGAAAAAATTGCCGCATTGGGATCGTAACGCCCCGCTGCCGCAGGTGCCGGCGCACACGGTCGGCTGGGCTGAGGCGCGCAAGACCGTGCTCACGGCCTACGCCGCGTTTTCGCCGAAGATGGCGGAGATTGCCGAGCGTTTCTTTGCCGAGCGCTGGATCGACGCGCCGGTGCGCCCGGGCAAGGCGCCGGGCGCATTCGCCCATCCGACCACGCCGTCGGCGCATCCTTACGTGCTGCTCAATTATCAGGGCAAGACGCGCGACGTCATGACGTTGGCACACGAATTGGGCCACGGCGTGCATCAAGTGCTTGCCGCGCCGAACGGCGCGCTGATGGCGCCGACGCCGTTGACCCTTGCCGAGACGGCAAGCGTGTTCGGCGAAATGCTCACCTTCAGGCGCCTCTTGGCCGACACGCGCGACGCAAAAGAACGAAAGGCCATGCTCGCCGCCAAGGTCGAGGACATGATTAATACAGTGGTGCGCCAGATCGCCTTTTACAGTTTCGAACGCGCCGTCCACACCGAGCGCAAGAACGGTGAATTGACCGCGGATCGGATCGGCGAATTATGGCTTGACGTGCAGCGCGAGAGTCTTGGCCCCGCGATCGAACTCAAGCCCGGTTACGAGTCGTTCTGGGCGTACATTCCGCATTTCATCCACTCGCCGTTCTACGTCTACGCTTACGCCTTCGGCGATTGCCTGGTGAACTCACTTTACGCCGTCTACGAACATGCGGAGGAAGGTTTTGCCGACCGCTATCTCGCCATGCTGGCGGCTGGCGGCACCAAGCATCACTCCGAGCTGCTCGCGCCTTTCGGCCTCGATGCGCGGGACCCCGCGTTCTGGCAGGGCGGTCTCGGCGTGATCGAACGGATGATTGCCGAACTCGAGTCTCTGTAGTTAACAGCAAGCGACGCCCGCGTCTTCGCCCCGCCGGTGCGCCACGGTGAGGGACGCAGTTATCTGTTCCAACGTCCCCGCCATTCTGCCAATGTCGTTTCCTAATGTGATTGCGTTAATGGATTGATGGCCGACAACGAGAAAAACCGCTTCACCGCGCGCGCCGCGCGCTACGCCCGTGTCGGCGCCAATGTCGGCCGCGTAGCGGCGCGCTATGGCGGCAGGCGCCTCCTTGGCGGCGAGCCGAACCGCGCCGGCGAGGCCTCCGCGCTTGCCTCGGCGCTCGGCAATCTCAAAGGTCCGCTGATGAAAGTCGCCCAATTGATGGCGACCATTCCGGACCTGCTGCCCCCCGAATACGCAGAGGAACTGCAAAAGCTGCAAAGTGAAGCGCCGCCGATGGGCTGGGCCTTCGTCAAACGGCGCATGAACGCCGAACTCGGTTCCGACTGGCAGGACAAATTTGCGAGCTTCGAGCACCATCCGGCCGCAGCTGCCTCGCTAGGACAAGTTCATCGCGCGCGTTCGCTCGACGGCGCGGCGCTTGCCTGCAAACTCCAATATCCCGACATGCAGTCGGCGGTCGAAGCGGACTTGCAGCAATTGCAATGGCTCCTTGCCATCCGGCGGCGGCTCGATTCCGCGATCGACACCAGCGAGATCGGTAAGGAGATCGGCGAGCGGGTTCGCGAGGAGCTCGACTATCGGCGCGAGGCAAAGCACGTCGCGCTTTACGAGGAGATGCTCGACGGCGTCGATAGCGTGCGCGTGCCAAAAGCGTGGCCCGAACTCTCGACCGGACGTTTGCTCACGCTCGACTGGCTCGAGGGCACGCGCATGCTTGCGCATAAAAGCGATCCGCTGCCGGTGCGCAATGTGCTGGCGCGCGCCATGTTCAGCGCTTGGTGGTTTCCCTTCAGCCGATTCGGCGTCATTCACGGCGATCCGCATCTCGGCAACTACACCGTCTTTTCACGTAGCGGGAAGCCGGCGGGGATCAATCTTTTGGATTATGGTTGCGTCCGCATTTTTCCGCCGAAATTCGTGCAAGGCGTGGTCGATCTCTACCACGGGCTTTTGCACGGCAACGATGATCTCATTGTGGGCGCCTACGAAACGTGGGGCTTCCGCCGGCTCTCCCGCGACCTGATCGAGACGCTGAACATCTGGGCGCGCTTTATTTACGCGCCGCTCCTAGACGACCGGGTGCGCACCATCGCCGATGGCGTGGCGCCCGGCGAATATGGCCGCCGCGAAGCGTTTCGGGTTCATCAGGCGCTCAAACGCAAGGGGCCGGTGACGGTGCCGCGCGAATTCGTGTTCATGGATCGCGCCGCAATCGGATTGGGCGCGGTATTTTTGCATTTGCGCGCGGAACTGAATTTCTATCGTCTCTTTAACGAGGCGATTGAGAACTTTTCCATGGATCGTGTCGGCAAGCGCCAGGCGGCGGCGCTCAAGGCGGCGGGCCTGTAGGAGGAATGATGGCGAGTATTTGGACTCGCAAGTCCATCGCTGCCCTGCAGGCAGAGGCGGAGGAGCCTGAAACCCAGGCACTCGTCGCGCATGGAAAGGTACCGCTCTCGCGCACGCTGTCGGCGCTGAACCTGGTCGCGCTTGGCATCGGCGCGATTATCGGCGCCGGTATTTTTGTGCTGACGGGGCATGCCGCCGCCGCCAATGCCGGGCCCGCGATCACGCTCTCCTTTGTGCTTGGCGCAATTGCCTGTGTCTTCGCCGGACTTTGCTACGCGGAGATGTCTTCGACGGTGCCGATCGCCGGCAGCGCCTACACCTATGCTTACGCGACCTTGGGCGAGTTGATCGCCTGGATCATCGGGTGGGACCTGATCCTCGAATACATGCTCGGCGCCGCCACGGTCGCGATCGGTTGGTCGGGTTACGTAGTGAGCTTTTTCAAGGATTTCGGCGTTGTGGTACCGCAAGCTCTCGCGACGGCGCCGTTCGCCTACGATCCGGCAACGGACGCTTGGCATGCGACGGGCGCGATCCTCAATATCCCGGCGATGATTGTGGTCGCGGCGATCACAGCCGTCCTCGTCGTCGGGGTCCGCGAGTCGGCGCGGGCCAACGCGGTGATTGTCGCCATCAAGCTCGTCATTATTCTGGTCTTCATCGCGGTAGCCGCGCCATTTGTGAGCACGGCACATTGGGTGACTGCGGCGAACCCGTCGGGCAATTTCATTCCGCCAAATACCGGCCCCGGCCAGTTTGGGTTGAGCGGCGTCTTGCGCGGCGCTGCGGTGGTGTTCTTCGCCTATATCGGGTTCGACGCGGTTTCGACCGCCGCACAGGAAGCCAAGAACCCGCAGCGCGACATGCCAATTGGTATTCTCGGCTCGCTTGCGCTTTGCACGGTGCTCTATGTCGCGGTCGGTATCGTGCTCACCGGCATCGTACCCTACGACAAGCTCAACGTGCCCGATCCGATCGCCATCGGGATCGATGCGATCGGCCTGAATTTTCTTTCGCCGGTCCTCAAGATCGGCATCATTCTTGGCCTGACCTCAGTGGTCCTCGTGATGATGCTCGGTCAGCCGAGAATTTTTTATTCCATGGCGCGCGATGGATTGTTGCCGGCGGTCGCGGCGCGCGTCCATCCGCGCTTTCGCACGCCGTACGTCACCACCATTATCACCGGAATAGTCGTGACGGTCTTTGCCGGATTTCTGCCAATCGGTCTCGTCGGTGAACTGGTCAGTATCGGTACCCTCTTTGCCTTTGCCATCGTATCCGCGGGCGTTTTGGTGCTGCGGATCACCAATCCGGGGTTGGAGCGGCCGTTCAGGACGCCTGCCGTCTATATTGTTGCTCCTTTGGGGGTGGCGTCCTCCCTGTTCCTGATGGCCGGTCTGCCGCTCGATACCTGGCTGCGATTTGCCGGTTGGCTGATACTCGGGATTTTGCTTTACGGATTTTATGGCATCAGGCACAGCCGTGCTGGCGGCGGCGGGCAGGATTTGGCGGCGTCGCGTTCGTAAGTGTCTGCGACTGTGCTTCGCGCGGTCGCAAAGTGCCGATGAAAGCGGGCGGGGCATTTGTGGATTCAATCTTTATAAAGAGCGGTACAGCGCCGGCAACGCTCCCGATCTGGTTCGTGAATCCGGCAAACTATGCGGAGGTCCGCGAGCGGCTTGGCGGAGCCAACCTTGCCTTCGCCGATGCGGCCGGTTTCAAGCCTAAAGCCGGCCGGTACTTGTTGCTGCCCGAGGCGAAAGGGCAGGGGCTCGGCGCGGTCCTTTTTGGCCTCGAAGACGCGGGCGAGCCCCGCGATCCTTTTCTTCCCGGATTATTACCGCAGCTACTTCCCGCCGGCGTGTACCGGTTCGCCAACGATCCTTATGACGCGCGGCTCGCGACGCTCAGCTTCGCGCTCGGGGCTTACGCTTTTTCGCGCTATCGCAAAGTCGAACGCGGCGAGGTCATGCTCGACCCGCCGCAGGGCGTCGATCGCGACGAGCTTGAACGCGTCGTCGACGGCGTGACGCTCGCGCGCGATCTGATCAATACGCCGGCGAATGATATGGGTCCGGCGGAGCTCGAAGAGGTCGCGCGCGGACTGGCCGCACGCCGCGGCGCAAAGATGCGCACCATTGTCGGCGACGATCTCTTGACCGAGAGCTTTCCGCTTATCCACGCCGTCGGCCGCGCGTCGGCGCGGGCGCCGCGGCTCATCGAGCTCAATTGGGGCGAACAGGATCACCCGAAGGTAACGCTCGTCGGCAAAGGCGTTTGTTTTGATTCGGGTGGTCTCGACATCAAGTCGGAAAGCGCAATGTTGCTGATGAAAAAGGACATGGGCGGGGCGGCCAGTGTCCTGGCGCTGGCGCACATGATCATGAGTCGCGGACTGAAAGTTCAGCTTAACATGTTGATCCCAGCGGTGGAGAATTCGATCGGCGGCGACGCTTTTCGGCCGCGCGATATCTACGTCTCGCGCAAAGGGCTTAGCGTCGAAGTCGGCAATACCGACGCTGAGGGCCGGCTGGTGCTTGCCGACGCCTTAGCTTTGGCCGACGAAAACGCGCCGGATCTCTTGATTGATATGGGCACGCTAACCGGCGCGGCCCGCGTCGCGCTCGGTCCCGATCTGCCGCCCTTCTACACCGACGACGGAGCGCTTGCGGCCGACGTGTCCCGCCACGCCGCCGGCGAGAACGATCCGATGTGGCGATTGCCGCTCTGGCCGCCCTACAACGCGTTGCTCGACTCGAAAATCGCCGACGTCAACAACGTTAGCTCGGGGAACTTTGCCGGCTCGATCACCTGTGCGTTGTTTCTCAAGCGGTTTGTCTCGGCAGCGAAAGCTTGGCTTCACATTGACATCTATGCGTGGACGCCGACCGCCAAGCCCGGCCGGCCCGAGGGCGGGGAATGTCAAGCCGCGCGCGCCCTCTACGCGCTGCTTGCCGAGCGCTACGGCTGAGGGAAGAACGCGATGCGCCCTTTCGATCCGCGGGTGACGCCGGCGCGCGCCGATCTTGCGGCCAAGGAACTTTACGGCAAGGTCGCGGCTCTGCGTTACGCCGAAGGCAGCGCTTACGAAATCATCGCGCCGCAAACGCCGGTTCGCGGCGAGCCGCGGCCCGATGCACCGCTCGCGACCGAAGCGCTCAGAGGCGAACGCGTAACGGTCTACGATATCAATGCCGAAGGCTGGGCTTGGGGTCAGCTGTCGGCCGACGGCTGTGTCGGCTGGCTGGCGGAGAGCGCGCTTAAGCCGTCTGGGCGGCGGTCGACGCACAAAGTCGCGGCGCTGCGCACGTTGGTATTCCCCGGACCGTCAATCAAACTTCCGCCGCTTGAGGCGCTGCCCTTCGGGGCGCAACTGGTTGTAGCTGAAACGAAGGACCAGATGGCCATTACGCCGGCGCGCGGCTATGTGCCGGCGGTGCATCTTGCGCCTGTTAAACAATATGAGCGCGATTTCATCGCTGTCGCCGAACGCTTCGTCGGGGCGCCTTACTTGTGGGGCGGCAAAACAGTCCTTGGCCTTGATTGTTCGGGCCTCGTCCAGGTCGCGCTCGCAGCATGCGGCATTGCCAGCCCGCGCGACAGCGACATGCAGGAAGAGGTTTTGGGCCATCCGATCGCCGCGGAGGCCGTGCTCGCCAATCCACAGCGCGGCGATCTCCTATTCTGGAAGGGCCATGTCGCCATGGTGCGGGATCGCACCAGCCTGATACACGCCAACGCATTTCACATGGCGGTCGCGATCGAGCCTATTGCAGAAGCCGTCAGCCGCATCCGCGCCGGCGGCATAGAAATTTCAAGCATACGGCGGCTGCCCCGCACGAACGCTTCCTAGCGGAGGGCCGCCGAAGATGATCTAATCTTGCGGTTCGCAAAAATCAGCCGGCAGGTGGAGCGCACGCCATGTCCAACGAAGTGCACCAGCAAGTTCCGCCGTTAAGCGTTCCGCAGACTGCTTCGCCGCATCCCGCTCACCACGCGAGCTTCTGGATCCGCGAGCTGCCGTTCACGCTGGTGTTGCTCCTCACCATCGGGGGCGTCGGTTACACGAGCTTCTCCAAACATCCGGTCTTGATCTATTGGGAAATTCTCGCGCCGGTTATCGGCCTCGTCTGCGTATGGTACGGCTGGCCGAGCACGGCTGATAATCAGGCGCGGCTTCGTTTGATCGCAACGCAAGTGCTGCACTGGTTGGCGTTCCTCTTGGTGATGAACATGGTGTACCTCAGCACGGTGCAGCGCGTGTTCAACGCCACCGGCACCGGCCTTGCCATTTTCACCCTGCTTGCGCTCGGCACCTTTACCGCCGGCGTGCATATTCTTGCTTGGCAGGTCTGCCTGCTCGGCCTGATCATGGCGTTCGGAATTCCGGCGATTGCGTGGATTGAAAACTCGGCGTTGTTGTTCGTGCTCATCGCCGCCGTTATTGTAGGAATTGCGATTGTTGTTTGGTGGCACCTGCGCCAGGGGCGAACGAGCCTGAACTGAACGCGTCGCGCCGGCGTGAGTGGGACGTTTGGTGATCTTTCTGCCCAAAGCAAAAAGTTGGGCCGCTGCCACCGCCGCCAATCGCTTGCCTTCGCCCGCCACCCGTATAACCTCGTGGCGCACAAAAGTGCCTGCGCAACCGTGCGCAAGTCGGGGAGGAAATCATGCGGCTTTCAGTTCTAGCTGCCACGACTGCAAGTTTCGTAGCAATCGCTGCAGCGGTATCTCCGTTGCCAAAAGCTCACGCCGAGTCGCCGGTCGAGCGCGGCTCGTATCTCGTCGTCGTTGCCGGCTGTAACGACTGCCACACGCCCGGCTTCTTCTTCGGCAAGCCCGACAAGGACAAGTTCCTCGGCGGTTCGGATGTGGGCTTCGAGATTCCCGGCCTTGGCGTGTTCAACGGCAGGAACATCACACCGGACAAGGAGACTGGCATCGGTGCCTGGACCGACGAGCAAATCGCGACCGCGATCACCACCGGCAAACGCCCCGATGGACGGCAGCTCGCGCCGATCATGAACTATGCCGCCTTTACGCATCTGACCAAGGAAGATGTCGCGGCTGTTGTCGCGTATCTCCGCAGCATACCTCCGGTGCACAACCAGGTGGCCGGGCCGTTCAAGCCAGGTGAAAAAGTGTCGATCTTTACCTTCAGAATTGAGCCACCGGGACAGACGGCGGCCGACGCGCCGAAGTAGAAAGCATCGGCGTTGCGTGGTCGGCAATCATTTGCCGACCGCGGCATTGTGCCGCCAAGCTTGCGGCGTTTAACGCCCAGATCGTGAGCTAGGATTTTAGCGGACGGATTGTGCGCGGAACCATCGCGCCGCTCGCGGCCGCGCCCAGAGCTAATAGCGCCGCGAGCATCATGATCTGCTGGATACTGTCGCCGAGCGAAGTCTTGATAATGGTTTGCGCGCGCGTTTGCTCGGCGCCTCCAGGCGTGGCCGCGGCTTGTGGCGTGATGAATTGGCCGCGGGCGGCCTCGACGGCTTGCCGCGTTTCGGCGGAAATTGTGGTGTCTTCCAAGTGGCGATCGAGGGCGCGGTCGTAAAAGCCGAGCGCGAGCATGCCGAAGATGGCGACGGCAAGAAGGTTGGCCAGTGAGGCGTCGGCATTGTTGATCGCCGACGCGGTCCCGGTTTCGTGCGCCGGCACTGCGTTGAGGACCGCGGTCGTAAGCGGGGCAACGCTTATTGCCAAACCAATGCCGAGAACCGTGGTTGAGCCAAGGAAGGCCCAGTAAGATTCACCGCCGACCGACCACGCCAATAGCGCAAATCCCAAAGCGGCAATCGTCGGTCCGACAACGAGAGGCAATCGGGCGCCAAAGCGGTCGAGCAATCCCCCTGACCACCGCGACAACAGCACCATCACGATGGTCAGCGGCAAGAACACCGCGCCGGCAAGCACGGCCGAATAGCCGTGCACCTGAATGATGGCGAACGGCAGAAAAAAGAACGTAGCGCCGAGCGCCGCGTAGAGCAGGAGCGTCAGCAGGTTGACGGCGGAAAAGGCGCGCGAGCGGAATAAATCGAGCCGCAACATTGGTGCGGCGCTGTATCGCTCCACCCCGAGGAATACCGCAAGCAGCAACGCCCCGCCGACGAGTGCCGCTACAACTCTCACATCGCTCCAGCCGAAACCGGGTGCCGCCATGAGTCCAAAGGAAACCGCGCCCAAGCCGAGCAAGGCCAAGATCGCGCCGCGCCAATCGAGCCTTCCGTGCGCCTGCGGATCGACGCTTTCCGGAATGTGTGCGTAGGCAATCCATATAGCGAACAGCGCGACCGGCGGGTTTATCAGGAAGATCCATCGCCAGCTAAAATGATCGACGATCCATCCGCCCAGAAGCGGGCCGATGGCGGAGGCGACGGCAGAGAAGGCCGCCCAGGTGCCGATTGCCTTGCCGCGCTCGCTCTCGTCAAATGAGGCGCCGATCAGCGCCAGCGCGCATGGAACCAAAAGCGCGGCACCCAGTCCCTGGACCGCCCTTGCGGTGATCAGTTGCGCGACGCTCGCCGAAAATCCGCACCACAACGACGCCGCGGCAAATACCACAAGCCCACTGATGAAGATTTTCCGGCGGCCGTAGCGGTCGGCCGCCGCGCCGCCGATGAGCAGCAGGGCCGAAAGGCATAGCGTATACGCGTTGACCAGCCACTGAATGACTTCGACTGATGCCGCTAGGTCTTTCTCGATGGCTGGAAGAGCGACGTTGACCACGGATTCGTCGATATTGGCGGTGGCTGAAGCCAAGATCGTCGCCCATAGAACCCACGACTTTTGCCGAGCGGTACAGTCCGCGGCGGCGCGCGTCGAGCGGATGACGCCTTCATCGCAGGGCGCGGTATTTGGGTTAATCACGACCGATGGTCCCAGAGCCTCATCGGCGCATTTTCACCACGTCGGCAGCAATGTCATCCCGCGATCGATCGATTGGCGGCAGCCACTACTGAGCCACCACACCGGCTGGCGCCGTCTCCAGGTTGAACGCGGCGGCGAATAACGCGC
>Ga0302324_100004050_pt1 | contig 32704 bp, 24 predicted proteins | sample Palsa_T0_1_FD_201949 | JGI IMG/M metagenome (GOLD analysis project Ga0302324, IMG submission 201949) | Peat permafrost microbial communities from Stordalen Mire near Abisko, Sweden - Palsa_T0_1 | ecosystem: Environmental > Terrestrial > Soil > Palsa > Peat permafrost | place: Sweden: Abisko... | reverse complement strand
CTCCCCCTGGCGCGGCCTCTCCGCCGCCATCGCCTTCCTCCTGCTCGTCGTCGCCAGCATGGTCTACGTCAGCCGCTTCGAGCTCCTCCTTGATCACCACACCATCTTCGACGGCCTCAACTACACCGACGCGCACATCACCATCCACGGCCTCCTCCTCGTTGCGCTCGCTCTCATCGCCGGCGCCGTCATCGCCGTCTTCAACGCCTTTCGCCTCCCCCGCGGCCGCGTCATCGCGTTCGCCATCCTTCCCGCCGCCATCTGCTACGTCGCCCTCGGCCTCATCGGCTGGTACGTCTCCAACTTCGTCGTCAAGCCCAACGAGCTCGTTCGCGAGTCGCCCTACATCGCCAACAACATCCAGGCCACCCGCCAGGCCTACGGCCTCGACCGCTTCCATCAGCAGGAGTTTCCCGCCGAAACCACCATCGAGTCAGCCGACGCCGCCAACAACCAGCCCACCCTCCAGAACATCCGCCTCTGGGACTGGCGCGCCCTCCAGGACACCCTCCGCCAAGTCCAGGAGATCCGCACCTACTACGATTTCCCCGACATCGATATCGATCGCTACAACGTCAACGGCACCACCCGCCAGGTAATGCTCGCCGCCCGCGAGCTCAACATCGAAAAGCTCCCCATCAGCAGCCGCAACTGGATCAACGAGCGCCTCACCTACACTCACGGCTACGGCGTCACCATGAATCCCGTCAACGGCTTCACCTCGGAAGGCCTGCCCCTCTTCCTGCTCAGCAACATGCCCGTCCAGGCCACCAGCCAGAACATCACCGTCACCCGCCCCGAAATCTACTTCGGCGAGCTCACCAACTCTGACGTCTACGTCAACACCCACCAACAGGAGTTCGACTACCCGCAAGGCCAGGGCAACAATTTCACCTCCTATCAAGGCACTGGCGGCATCGTCCTCGGCAACTTCTTTCGCCGCATCCTCCTCGCCTTCGATCGCGGCGACATCGGCAAGCTACCCTTCAGTGACGACGTCACTCCCGACAGCCGCCTGCTCATGCGCCGCAATATCCGCGAGCGCGTCGCCGCCCTAGCCCCCTTTCTCACCTTCGATCAGGACCCCTACCTCGTCGTCGGCGACAGCGGCCGCCTCTCCTGGATCATCGACGCCTACACCACCTCCGACACCTACCCCTACTCCACCCACTACAACCTCGGCGAGAACCCCGTAAACTACATCCGCAACAGCGTCAAAGTAGTCATCGACGCCTACAACGGCGCCGTCACCTTCTACGACTTCGACCCTGCCGACCCCATCCTCGCCACCTACCGCAGCATCTTCCCCAGCCTCTTCCAAGACGCCAGCGCAATGCCCGCCGACCTCCGCCGCCACATTCGCTACCCCGAAGACATTTTCACCCTGCAATCCCAGGTCTACGGCCTCTACCATATGACCAACACCGAGGTCTTCTTCAACCGCGAAGACCTCTGGACCGTAGCCACCGAAAACGGCGTCGACGCCGACGGCCAGCAAGCCGTCATGCCCATGAAGCCCAACTTCGTCCTCATGAAGCTGCCCAGCGGAAACAGGGAAGAGTTCGTCGAGATCCTCCCCTTCACTCCCGCGAACCGCAACAACCTCATCGGCTGGATTGCCGGCCGTTGCGATGGCGACGACTACGGCACCGCCGTAGTCTACGACTTCCCGAAGACCCGCTTAGTCGACGGCCCGCAACAAATCGAAGCCCGCATCGACCAGAACGCCCAGCTCTCCGGCCAGCTCACTCTCTGGAACCAGCAGGGCTCGCACGTCCTCCGCGGCAGCCTGCTCGTCATCCCCACCGGCAAGGCTCTGCTCTACGCCGAGCCCATCTACCTCCAGGCCCAACAAAGCCCCATGCCCGAGCTCCGCCTCGTCGTCCTCGCCCTTCAGGACAAGCTAGCGTACGGCCCCACCTTCCAGTCCGCCCTAACCTCGCTCTTCGGCGGCGAGCTCTCCTCACTCACCACCTCCGAAGCCCCCCAGCTAGCTGCCCCCTCCCCCAACACTCCCCAACCCACTCAACCAGTCGCCACCACCCAGTCCCTCATCGCTGAAGCCAGTCGTGACTTCGCCGACTACCAGCGCCTCACCGCCGCCGGCAAGCTAGCCGAAGCCGGCCAGAAGCTCGACGCCCTCAAACACACCCTCGACCAGCTCAACGCCCACCCAAAATAACGATAATCGCCGCACCTGCGCCATATGACCCATCTATCTAACCGATAGGTAGCCGACACCGCGAAACATGCTCGAAATGCGTCCCGAAACCAGGCTCAAACAGTCGATTTGAGACCCGAACCGCGGCTCAGTCGCGCAGAAATCCCCCGTTTTACACGTTTACGACTCCTATTGACCAGTAACGCCTAGCCGCGAAGGATAAAATGAGCCGTCAGACTTGACGCGGCGGATATCAATGAGCAGTGGCGTCTCCGATCCAAACGAGATCTTTCCTCCTCTCCCGGCTGGCGAGAATCCCGTGAATGTAGAGCGGTGGCTCGCCGCTATCGTCGAATCTTCCGACGACGCGATCCTCGGCATGGCCCTTTCTGGCGTAATTACCAGCTGGAATGCCGCCGCAACAAGGATCTTCGGCTACGAAAGCCACGAGGCCATCGGCCAGCCAGTCTCTCTCCTCGCGTGGCCCGGCGAAGAGGAACGCATCGACCTTTTCCTCGCAATCCTGCGTCATGGCGGTCGTGTCGACCACACCGAGGTGTCCCGCAAGCACAAGAACGGAAAGAAGATACTAGTCTCCCTCAGCCTGTCCCCCATCGTCGATTCAACCGGCACGACCATCGGCATCGCCAAGATTGCACGCGACATTACCGAGCGCACGGAGGCTGTAGGCGCCCTCGCGGAAAGCAAAGCCCGCCTAACCGAGCAGGAGGCCAACGCCCGCGCCGAAATGCTCGCCGAACGCAAATTCCGCGAGCTCCTCGAAGACGCTCCCGACGCCATCCTCCAGGTCAATCAAGCCGGCGCTATCGTCATCGCCAATCGCACCGCCGAAAAAATGTTTTGCTACACCCGCGAAGAGTTGATGGGCCAAAATGTCGATCTCCTGGTCCCCGAAGCCAATCGCGCCGCCCATCCCGCCCACCGCAAAACCCTTGCAACCGCAGGCAAAAGCCGCCCCATGGGCCTGGGCTTGGACCTCTTCGCGCAGCGCAAGGATGGCACCAGGTTCCCTGTAGAAATCAGCCTCAGCCCCATGAATACCGAAAACGGTGTCCACGTCACCGCTGTCATTCGCGACGTAACCGACCGCAAGCTGACCGAACAACGCGTCCGAACGCTACAGGAAAGTTATATGACCGAGTTGGAGGCCAGGCACAAGGAAGCCGAGCGCCTCAACCAGCTCAAAAGTGAGTTTATGGCCAGCATCAGCCATGAACTCCGCACCCCGCTTCACACCATCATCGGCTTCACAGAGCTGCTCGAAGAGGAGGGAGAAGGTCCTCTCAACTTCAAGCAGAGGCGGTTTTTGCACCATATTCACGTTGATTCCGAACACCTGCTTGGCTTGATCAACGACGTCCTTGATCTCAGTCGCATCGAGGCCGGCGGCCTTCAGCTGCATACGGAGCCGGTACGGTTGCTCATGATCGTCGCCGAATCGATCAATGCCATCCGCCTCTATGCGGAGTCGCGATCAGTCTCCATTCGCATGGGCAATGAAATCGACTTCAGCGTCATCGCAGACCCGATGAGGCTGCGCCAGATCCTCTACAACCTGCTCAGCAATGGAGCTAAATTCACGCAGGCCGGTGGCGAAGTCCATGTGGATGCCGTCGTTGAAGGCAACAACGTTCGAATTTCTGTTTCTGATACTGGCCTGGGAATAGCTCCGGAAGAGCGCACAAGGATCTTCGAGAAGTTCTACCAGGTCGGTTTGACCCCCGTCGGTGTGCGTGAAGGAACAGGCCTGGGGCTCGCAATCTGCAAGCAATTAGTGGAGATGCAAAAGGGAACAATCTGGGTCGAAAGCGAACTCGGTAGGGGAAGTAAGTTCCATTTCACTCTGCCGCACAACCAGACGTGATCTAAATCACAAGTTTTGTCATGGGGCCTCTCTAAGCTTTAGTTGTGACATCCCCATCCCCAGATCGCTCGACGGGTGCCGAGCGACCCTCGGCGAGAAGGATCCTCATAGCAGACGACGCCGTGAGTAGTAGGGAATTACTGCGGACCATCCTTGAACGACAGGGCTACGTGGTGATGGAGGCCGAGGACGGCGCGCAGGCTGTAGACAAGGCTCCGAACTTCGCGCCCCACATGGTCATTCTTGATCTGCAGATGCCAAAGCTGAACGGATACTCAACGGCAATCGCCTTACGCAAAATACCTGCCTTCGCGAGTATCCCCATTGTTGCCCTCGCGGCGGCACTCCCGGAAGTCTCCTCCGAACAGATGACTGATGCCGGCTTCACGCAGTGCCTCGTGAAACCCATAAGCCCCACCCGCCTCCGGGAATGCGTCACAGAGCTGCTCTAATTCCTCTCGACCGCAGTGGGATGCCTCGACCACCCCACCGCCCATCCGTCAGCCCGCATGAACAGGGCCAACGGCCCCGCCCGCATTCCACTACCCAGGCAGCTCGTACCGCTTGATCTTGTAACGGAGCGCATCCCGCCCAATCCCCAGCCGCCGCGCCGCCTCGGACTGGTTCCCCTTTACCGCTCGCAACGTATCTGTAATCAGCTGACGCTCCTGATCCTCCAGCAGCGACGAGCTCTCTTCGCTGGTCTTCAGTTTCTCTTCCTCATGATTCAGGCTCTCTGGGAGGCTGTTGACGTCCACCATGGTGCCGTCTATGAGCATGCAGGCGCGGCCAATGATGTGTTCAAGCTCCCGTACGTTTCCCGGCCAGCCGTAGCGCTGTAATACCAGCAGAGCGCGTGGCGTAAGACCATCAATCTGCTTGGAAAACTCGCCGCTGAACTTGCGAACGAAATGTCGTGCCAACAAGGGTATGTCTTCCGGACGATCTTTCAGTGAAGGAACGGTAAGCTCCACCATCGAAAGCCGATAGTAGAGATCCTCGCGGAAATTGCCTGCTGCAATGGCCGCCCGCAGATCGCGATGGGTTGCTGCGACGATCCTGACATTGACCTTATGGGAGGTCAGCGAACCAACCGGTAGGATCTCCTGGTTCTGAATCGCGCGCAGCAACTTGGCCTGCGTCGGGAGCGGCATGTCCCCAATCTCATCCAAAAACAGCGTGCCCCCGTTGGCAAGCTCAAATAGCCCAGTTTTATCGCGATCGGCACCCGTGAACGCCCCTCGAACATGCCCGAACAGCTCGCTTTCAAATAGCGTCTCGACAACCGCCGAACAGTTGAGCACCACAAACTTACCCAACACATGACTTCTACGATGGAGTGCAGTCGCGATCAGGTCTTTCCCAGCGCCCGTGGGGCCCTGTATGAGAACGGACCGATAATGCGGGGCGACTCGCTGAATCATCGCAAACAGATTCCACATCGGATCGCTCTTGGCCTGCAGGCCTTCGAATTCCAAATCCTGCGCTCCAGTGGCCGCGGACGCGTGTACTCTCCTTCGAAGGGTTGCCGCCTCGATAAGAGATGCCACGCGTTCGCGAAGGAGCGCAATTTTCACCGGCTTTTGCAGATAGTCCGCAGCTCCCTGGCGTATCGCGGCCACTGCGGTCTCCGGGGTGTAATGCGCCGTCATCAGAATGACATCGATCGATGAATCAAAGCTCACAACATGCTGCAGCACTTCTAGCCCGCTCATTTCGGGCATCACGAGGTCCGTCACCACCAGCCGCGGACGATGTCTCCTGACCAGCTCCAACCCTTCCACGGGATTGGACGAGGTGTAGACAGCGGCATCCGAGTGAGTTAACGCCACCGAGAGGAGCTCTAAGCTGCCGGGGTTGTCGTCGATGATGACAATTGAAAGAGCTTCGGACATGAATTAGGTGACGGGATCACCTAATCGTATAGGGCGTCGCTCTGAATGGCTAGTTGGGTCATTTGGCGCAGGTGCTGCGTGTCAGCACCCAATCGCCTGGGTTTGATCTGCCATTGAACACCCGTATGTGTTTGAAATCACAAGAAATCAAGTTTGGCGGCGGGATTGCTTTAGTTCAGGTCAGACATCACAACGGAGGATCCTAAATGTCCAAGTGCCAGAATTGCCCTGAAGCTGGAAAACACGCCTTCTGTAACCTTGGTCCAGAGTCGCGCGCCTTCCTCGAATTGAACTCGCTCACAACCGACTACTCCCGCGGCTCAACCCTCTTCCGCGAGGGAGATCGCAGCAACGCAGTCTTCGTTATCTGCTCGGGCAGGGCCAAGGTTTCTGCGACCTCTAGGGATGGGAAGACCATGATCTTGCGCATCGCCGACGCCGGCGACGTATTGGGCATGAGCGCAGCCCTGACAAAGGGCGAGTATGAAGTGACGGCTGAGGCTCTCGAACCGTGCCGCGTCCGGGTACTTCATATAAGGCACCTTACGACAATGTTGCAGAACTATGGCGATGCCAGCCTGGGAGCCGCCAATGCGCTCGCAGAAGATTATCGTGCGGCGTTCGACGAGGCACGGCTGATTGCGCTTCCTGCGTCACCCGCAGGGCGGGTCGCCCGCTTGATTCTGGACTGGGCAGACGATGCAAGGAGCCGTTCCAACTCGCTGATTACGATGTCTCTGACGCATGAAGAGGTCGCATCGATGACCGCCACCACTCGCGAGACTGTCACGAGAACCCTTGGTCGCTTTCGCAAAGAAAAGATCATTTCAACCCACGGCGTGGTTCTAACTGTCCTTCAGCCGAAAGCACTCGAACGTCTCTGTGCCTGCTAAGGATATCCAGCACGACTCGAAGACCGATTGGCGAACTTGCCTTCGGTCTCGCTAGCTGAAAAGAAACTCTTTCATCCGGAGTTCCTTGACGATATCGCGAAGGTTCGCGGCCTTCTCAAATTCAAATTTCTTGGCGGCCTCTCTCATGTCGCTTTCTAAATTAGCGATGTAACTGTCTAGATCTGCTTGAGAGCTAAACTCGGGAAGCGTGGCGTCCTGCTCGGTCAGATCTGCGTAATCCGCCCTGAGAACTGTGGCGAGTGAGTCATCAAGGCCGCGAATGACGGTTTGTGGAGTGATGCCATGCTCCTCGTTATACGCAACTTGCTTTTCGCGGCGTCGATCAGTCTCATCGATGGCACGGCGCATGGAATCTGTCATCTTGTCTGCATACAGGATCGCTCGACCCTCGATGTGGCGGGCGGCGCGCCCAATGGTTTGGATGAGCGAGCCTTGAGAACGCAAGAAGCCTTCCTTGTCCGCATCGAGAATTGCCACGAGAGATACTTCCGGAAGATCCAGCCCCTCGCGCAAAAGATTGATGCCGATTAGGACGTCGTATTCTCCCTTTCTCAGGTCGCGTAGGAGCCGAATCCGCTCCAGCGTCTCAATCTCAGAATGCATATAGCGGCAACGAATGCCGACCTCGGTGTAATAGTTGGCGAGATCCTCCGCCATGCGTTTCGTGAGGGTGGTGACGAGTACACGTTGGTTTCTCTCCGCACGCTCACGGATCTCTGCCAACAAGTTATCGATCTGACCCTTGATGGGACGGATCTCCACTTCCGGATCAACGAGGCCAGTAGGGCGAATAATCTGTTCAACAACAACGCCCGCAGATTTCGTGAGTTCGAACGGGCCGGGCGTCGCCGATACGTAGATAGTTTGGCCAACACGGGTTTCGAATTCTTCAAATCGCAGCGGCCGGTTGTCCATGGCCGAGGGAAGACGGAACCCATAATCCACGAGATTTTGCTTGCGCGACCGGTCACCGTGCCACATGCCGTGCAGTTGCGGGACGGTGACGTGGGACTCGTCGATGAACACGAGGAAATCACGCGGGAAGTAGTCAAGCAATGTGGGAGGGGGTTCGCCTGGGAGCCGACCCGAGAAGTGGCGAGAGTAATTTTCAATCCCGTGACAAAATCCCACCGACTTGATCATTTCCAAATCAAAGCGGGTCCGCTGATGGATGCGTTGCGATTCTACGAGCCGCCCTTCCTTTTCGAGTTGGGCTTCCCAGTCGGTCAGCTCTGTCAGGATGCCATTGATCGCGGCGCTCTTGCGTTCCGGAAGGACCACGTAATGACTCTTCGGATAGATAGGGAGGCGAGAGTACTTCTGTTTGACCGTACCGAACAGAGGATCGATTTGCGAAAGCGAGTCAATTTCATCGCCGAATAGTTCAATGCGAAACGCGTTTTCATCATAGGTGGGATAAACCTCGATCACATCGCCGCGCACACGGAAGGTTCCGCGACGAAAGTCGATATCATTGCGTTCATAGAGAATTTCTACCAAACGGTGGGTGATGTCTTCCCGTTTGATCTTCTGACCTTTTTCCAGCAAGAGCAGCATGCCGTAATACGCTTCTGGCGAACCCAGTCCGTAGATGCAAGAGACGGAGCTGACGATGATAGAGTCGCGGCGTTCAAACAGGCTGCGAGTAGCCGAGAGACGAAGCTTGTCGAGCTCGTCGTTTATCGTGGATTCCTTCTCGATGTAGAGATCGCCGGAAGGGATATACGCCTCCGGCTGATAGTAGTCGTAGTAGGAGACGAAGTACTCTACCGCGTTGTTAGGAAAGAACTGCTTGAACTCATGATAAAGCTGTGCTGCAAGCGTCTTATTGTGTGCCAGAATGAGCGCCGGCCGGTTGAGCTCAGCGATAATCTTCGCCATCGTAAAGGTCTTGCCTGAGCCGGTGACGCCCAGCAGCACCTGGTCCTTCTCGCCGGCATGAAGTCCGGAGACAAGTTCTGCGATCGCGCGCGGCTGGTCACCCTGGGGTTTGTATTCAGAGACGAGCTGGAAGTCCATCCTTGTAGGATAGGGCAAGGGAGGGTGGAGATGTCTGACGCGAATACAGAGCTTTGGTTGGTCCGACATGGGGAGACTGAATGGAGCCTCGACGGCCGACATACCAGCTGGACCGACATCCCATTGACTGAGCGCGGCCGTGAACGGGCCAAGTGGTTGCGTACGGTCATGTCGAAGAAGAAGTTTGCCGCCGTGTTTGTCAGCCCCCGGCAAAGAGCTCGTGAGACTTGTGAGATCGCGGGTTTCGGAGACGTAGCCGTGATCGATGACAATCTTCAGGAGTGGAATTATGGCGAGAGTGAAGGGAAGACCACCCAGCAGATGCGAGAGTTGCATGGGCCGCAATGGAGCGTCTGGACGAGTCCGATTCTCGGCGGCGAAACGGTAGAACATGTGGGAGAACGCGCGGACGAAATGATCCGTACGGCTTTGGCTGCTGCGCCATCCGGCGGAGCGGTTGCGCTTTTCGCACATGCTCACATCTTGAGGATTCTCGCTGCCCGCTGGATTGGATTACCCGCGGTCGGCGGTCAGCTCTTCGAGCTCGGTACTGGGAGCATCAGCGTGGTGGGGTTCGAGCGTGAGACGCGTGTGATCTCGAAGTGGAATTATTTCGAGGAGACTGAGTAGACCATTGCCGGAACAGTCGAGTGCAAACCCTGACGGCGTATTTCTGGCTAAAGACGGAGTGTTGGCGGATGAATTCGATCGTTGAACTGGAACATGTGCATGTGGCCAGAGGAAATAATTTAGTTCTGCATGACCTCAGCCTTCGGATCGACCGCGGCGAGCATTTGGCGATTCTGGGACCGAACGGCTGCGGAAAATCCACGCTCCTGAAAACGATCACTTGCGAGCTCTATCCAGTAGTTAGGCCAGAGACAAGAGTTCGAATCATGGGAAGGGAACGATGGGATCTTACGGAGCTCAAGCGACGTATGGGCGTTGTCGCAGCAGAGCTGCCGGGCAGACAGACGCTATCGATCACAGGATTCGACGCGATCCTCACAGGGTTCTTTTCTAGTTCAACCTTGTGGCCAAATTTATCGGTCACTAATCTCATGCGTGAACTCGCGGAAGATATTCTGGCCCAAGTAAACGCTGAAAGTCTCAGAGACATCGCGGTAGGCGAGATGTCCGCAGGCCAGCAGCGGCGCATCATGATTGGGCGCGCCATGGCAGGTACATCCTCAAAGGACTCGGACCGGAGCGTGCAGATGCTCTTACTGGATGAGCCTTCGAACGCCATGGACCTGGCTGCGCAACAGGACTTGCGGGAGATGTTGCGCAGACTGGCGCAGCGAGGTACAGCCATTCTTCTGATAACACATCACATTGCCGATATTTTGCCCGAGATCGATCGCATCGTGATGATGAATTCCGGGCACATCGTCGCGGACGGCAGCAAAGAGGACCTCCTTACAGCCCATCAGTTGGGTACTCTATTTGGGCGAGAGATCACCCTGATCGAACGTGATGGGTATTGGAATGCTTGGTGAAAGACCTATCGTCCCGTGCCGGTAGAACTCAGCTGCAGCGTGACTAACTCGGGTCGCTGGATTTTGCTGGGTCCCAACATCGCGATCTTTGGCAGAGGTCCACGGACCATCGCCACTTCATCACAGGCATAAAGCCTCGGGCAAGTCTGACAATCCTTGTAGATTTTGTCAGGCATGGCATCGCGCTCAGCGACGCGAAAACCGAAGTGCTCAAAGAAGTCGGGAATTCGTGTAAACAAACATACCGAGAGAACCGCATGCTGTTCGGCCTCTTCGACGAGGGCTTTGAGGAGCAATCCTCCGGCGCCTTGTCCCTTTGATTCGGGCTTCATGACGATGGATCGGACTTCAGCCAGATGTGGGCCGTATAGGTGCAACGCGCCACACCCCAGGAACTCACCTTCGCTGGTTTCAGCAACTGTGAAATCTCGAATGTTCTCGCAAATCTCAGCGTAGCTGCGCTGCAAGAGCGTGCCGTCTCCGGATAGCGAGTTCACGAGATCAAAGATGTTACGAGCATCTTGGAGGTGTGCTTTATGTATGCGGATATCAGGCATGAAGGGCCTCCGCGACGGATGTTCCACCAGAACGATTGCGTTGCTTAGCGCGCTCACGTGCAAGTAGGAGAGCTTGCTGGACCTGAGCGGTGGCGGTTCCTCCGATTACATCGTGGCAGTCGATCGTAGCCTGTAATGAAATCGCATGTTGAAAGTCTGATCCGAAGTCTGGGCTGAATGTTTCAAGATCGTCCTGCGAAAGCGCATCGAGCTCCACACCCTTTTCAAGGGCAAAGCGAACTATGTTCCCGACAATTTCGTGTGCTTTTCGAAAGGGAACACCTTTTTGCGTGAGATAGGTAGCAGCGGCCATTGCGTTTAGATACCCAGACGTTGCAGCAAGTTTCATGGCGTCCAGGCGGAACTTCAGTGCACTTGTGAAGGATGGCAATACGCTGAGTATTCCGGCGATGGTATCTGCTGCGTCGAAGACTGGCTCCTGGCCTTCTTGAAGGTCTTTGTTATAAGCCAGAGGTAACCCTTTAAGAATTGTGGTGAGCGTAGTCGCTGCACCGGCCAAGCGGCCACATTTGCCGCGAAGCAGTTCGGTCAGATCGGGGTTCTTTTTCTGCGGCATGGCGCTTGATCCGGTAGAGAAACGCTCTGGTAGTTCAATAAAGCCAAATTCTGCGGTCGAGTAGAGCGTAATCTCTTCGGCAAAACGCGAAATGTGCAAACCCAAAGTGCATAGGCACTGAGTGAACTCTATTGCGAAGTCGCGGTCACTCGTTGCATCGATACTGTTGGGAGTGGGCGCTTGAAACCCCAGCGCCGCGGCAGCAATATCGCGGTCGAGAGCGAGCGTAGCGCCGGCAACTGCTCCGGAACCCAGTGGGCAGAAGTTCATGCGCGTGCGCGCATTCAACAGGCGTGAAAGGTCTCGTTCCGCCATGCTGACATACGCAAGCAGCCAGTGGGCAATCAGTACTGGCTCCGCGCGTTGAAGGTGCGTATAACTGGGCATTACAGCTGTTCCTGACGATTCGGCATGGGAAATCAGCGCGTTGATCCAATGCTCCAGGCCTCGAAACGTAGAATCGATGCTGTCGCGTACGAACAGGCGCATGTCCGTTGCGATCTGTTCGTTACGGCTGCGGCCAGTGTGTAACTTGAGTGCCAACGTTCCAAGCTCTTTTGTTAACTCGAGCTCAACAAAATGGTGTATGTCCTCCGCCTGCGGGGCGGAGGCAACGATGGCCGCACCAATCTGCTCGTCTGAGGTTTCATAATCGATCTGGCCGCTGGTCGCAGAGATGCGGTTGGACCAGTTGATGGCCCGCTCGCCGACGCGGGTCAGTCCGGCGATCGTTCTGTCCAGTTCGTCAGGCGTCAGGATGCCAGCAGCTGCGATCGTCTGCGCGTGGGCTTTGCTCGCAGCGACTTCGTGCGGCAGGAGTCGCCAGTCGAAAGGAAAGCTGCGCTGCCACTGTTCGAAGGCGCGGTCGAGTGGCTCGCGAAAGCGACCCGACCACATCTTGATGGGATCATTGGGCATTGTGTGAACCGTACCTCATCGGAGCCGCGAAACGTTTGCGGCAACTTTTCCCGGCATCATATTTACCAAGCGCACTAGACATCGCCGTTACTCCTTGTCACTTCCGCTGGTCAATTGAGGCATTTCAGAGATATTGTTCAGCGTGAGCAGTCCGCTCTTGGCATAGGTCATAAGCTTTGCCCGGGTGTCAGTGATATCAAGATTGCGCATAGTGAGTTGGCCAATGCGATCGCGAGGACTAAAGGCGGACTCGGTCTTTTCCATGCTGAGCCGTTCCGGCGAGAAAGTAAGATTTAGCGAGTCGGTGTTCAGAATGGAATAGTCGTTGCCGCGGCGCAGTTCGAGAGTCACGGAGCCGGTGACGGGCTTGGCGACCCAACGCTGGGCGGCTTCGCGGAGCATAATCGCCTGGGGGTCAAACCAACGGCCCTGGTAAAGGAGTCGGCCGAGTTTGCGACCGTGCTCGCGGTATTGCTCGATAGTGTCCTCATTGTGGATACCGGTGATAAGGCGCTCGTAAGCGATGAAAAGCAGCGCGAGCCCCGGAGACTCGTAAATGCCGCGACTTTTGGCTTCGATAATGCGGTTCTCAATCTGATCACTCATGCCAAGCCCGTGGCGGCCCCCTATGGCATTGGCTTCGAGCAGCAACGCGACAGGATCTGCAAAATCGGATCCGTTAAGAGAGACAGGGAAGCCCTCCTCAAATCGAATGGTGACTTCTTCGCGTTTGACCTCAACTTCGTCTCGCCAGAAAGCCGCGCCCATAATAGGGTCCACGAGCTTCATGCTACTTGTCAGTAACTCAAGATCCTTTGCTTCGTGGGTCGCTCCGAGGATGTTGGAGTCAGTTGAATAGGCTTTCTCGGATGACATCTTGTAGGCGAAGCCAGACTTCTGCATGAAGGCCGACATCTCAGCGCGGCCGCCGAGCTCCTCGATGAAAGCAGCATCCAGCCAAGGCTTATAGACTTTGAGGTTCGGATTCACCAGCAGGCCGTAGCGGTAGAAGCGCTCGATGTCGTTCCCTTTGAAGGTGGAACCGTCGCCCCAGATATTGACGTCATCTTCCTTCATGGCCGTGACGAGCATGGTGCCTGTAACAGCACGACCAATGGGGGTCGTATTAAAGTACGTAACCCCGGCTGTGGTGATGTGAAATGCGCCGGCTTGTAGAGCGGCTATCCCTTCGCGGACCAGTTGTTGCCGACAGTCGATGAGTCGCGCCCTTTCGGCACCATACTCGAGGGCCTTGCGTGGAATCTCGTCATAGTCGGCTTCATCAGGCTGACCGAGGTTGGCGGTATAGGCGAAGGGTACAGCGCCTTTCTGCTTCATCCAGTGAAGTGCGGCGCTGGTATCGAGGCCGCCGGAGAAAGCAATGCCAACCTTTTGGCCGATCGGTAGATTTTCTAGGATTACAGACATAAAGATATCTTCCTGAAGCGTTATCGTTTGGTGCGGGCCTGTAGGCCGGCGCGGTTCCTGTTGCTGGGAATTCGCTTAGCGCCACCAAGCAACATAAGAGTGATTGCCTTCTGTGCATGCATACGATTCTCCGCTTGGTCGAAGACGACGGATTGAGCTCCATCGAGCACAGCGTCGGTGACTTCCGCACCGCGGTGAGCAGGTAGACAGTGCATGAAGACGGCCGATTCCTGTGCGCGTGACATCATGTCATCATTGACCTGGAAGGGCTTGAAGATCGGTGCCCGCCGCGCTGCTTCATGTTCCTGGCCCATACTTGTGCAGACATCGGTATAGATAGCGTCTGCCTCGATGGCCGCCTTCAACGGATCGTGAGTGAGTGTTAGAGAGCCGCCGGTGTTCTCGGCAATCTCGATTGCCTTATGAACAATCTCGAGCTTAGGCTCGAACCCCTTGGGCGTTGCAACGGTGCAGTGCACGCCAAGCAGTGCGGCCGTGAGCATAAGCGAGTGGCACACGTTATTACCGTCTCCGACGTAGGTGAACTTCAGGCCTTCGAGTGACCCAAACCGCTCTTCCAGAGTCATGAAATCAGCAATGGCCTGGCACGGATGTTCGAGATCAGACAGCGCATTAATTACAGGGACCTTGGCATTCGCTGCCATCTCTGTGATCGTGTCATGTGCGTAGGTTCGCAAGACGATGACTTGCATCCAGCGCTCCAGGTTACGCGCCACATCAGGGATCGATTCACGCTCGCCCAACGGAGATTTGGTCTGATCCACAAATAGCGCATTACCTCCGGCAGTGTTCATTGCCGTCTCGAACGTCAGGCGCGTACGCAGCGAGTCTTTTTCGAAGATAAGTACCATCTGCCTTGCATCGAGGGCGTGCCGGAAGTCTTCAGGCTGCGCCTTGACGGCATGGGACAACTCCATAATTGCAGCCATCTCCGATACGGACAGATCGGCGATCGAGCAAAGGTCGCGCCCAACCAGGTTCTTTGCCGTTTCATTGAACGCGGTATCGGATTGGATGCCGAGAGTCGCTGCCGGACGGGTTGTCTTGGGAGGATTCATTACGAGAGTTTTGCCCTCTCTTATCTCGTTCGTGCGGTTATCCATTGATCGATTCTCCTGCTAGTACCCTGCTGTGCGATGGATTGGCAGGCGTGTGTATCGCAATCAATTCATCCAAGGCTCCTATCGCCTGATCAACGTGATCAGGTGTGATCAAGAAGGGCGGCAGAAAGCGCAGGACGTTCTCATGCGTTCGGTTGATCAGGATTCGCCGATCCATCATGCCAGCATGAACTGCCTTCGCCAATATGTCAGTATCGAGTTCAATCCCGATCATGAGACCAAAGCCACGCACGTCACGGATGGAGGGATGCTTGGCCTGCAAGCCACGCAGACCGCTGATGAAATATTCTCCCGTGGCTGCATTGCGATCGAGGAGCATCGAGTGTTTGATTTCGTCGATTACAGCAATGGCCACAGCGCACGCTAACGGATTGCCGCCGAAGGTAGTGCCGTGCATGCCAGGTGTGAATGCGCGAGCGGCTTCTTCGGTGCAGAGCATCGCCCCAATTGGGATGCCGCCGGCTAGGGGCTTGGCGAGTGTAGTTACGTCCGGTTGGATGCCATAGTGCTGATAGGCGCACCATTTACCGGTTCTGCCCATGCCGCTCTGGATCTCATCGAACAAAAGCAACGCTCCGGTTGAGTCACACAACATCCTGGCAGCTTCTAGAAATTCTTGCGATACGGGGTTAATGCCGCCTTCACCCTGGATTGTCTCCATCGCAATTGCACAAACGTCCGTCGAAAACGTAGCTTTCAGTGCTGATGTGTCATTGAATGGAACGAATTCGACATCTGGCATGACCGGAGCGAATGGTTCTCGGTATTTCAGTTTGTGAGTGGTTGCCACCGACCCCATGGTTCGGCCATGAAAACTGTGCTCGAGCGCGAGGAATTTCGTTCCTAGGTGCTTGCCCTCGGAACGCAAAAGGCCTGCATGTGCACGCGCGAGCTTGAGTGCAGCCTCCCAGGCTTCGGTACCGCTATTGCATAGAAAGACCCGATCCAGACCAGTAATTTCAGTAAGGCGCATCGCTAGTTCGGCGGTGCCTTGATGAAAGAACAGATTGGATGTGTGTACAAGTTTTTGACTTTGCGTGGCGATGGCATTCGTGATCACCGGATGGTTATAACCAAGCGCGCATACACCGATACCACTAAGGAGATCTAGATAGTCATTGCCGTCTGCGTCGCGAAGATACACGCCTTCGCCCGAAACAAAAAGCAATGGATTGCGTTCGTAGGTCTGAACAAGCAGTTTGGCTTCAGCGGCTTGAAGATCCTTCAGGCCGCTCTCAAGATTCGGTTTCATGCAACCATCACCTCCGTACCATCATTTACACGCGAGCTAATCAGATCTGGCAGGACGGAAGCAGACTCAGCTGGAAGAATGCGAACACGCTTGACACCGTGGGTCAGCGCTTCCTTGCATGCGTTGAGCTTGGGCAGCATTCCACCCGAGACAACGGCTTGCGCTTCGAGTTCCGGGATCTGCTTCAGCGACAACCAGCGCATGACGTGGCCATCTGCTCCTTTGACTCCGGGGACGTCGGTAAGAAAGACGAGCGCGTCCGCCTTCGTCGCCACTGCGCATGCTGAGGCCATTTCATCCGCGTTGATGTTGTAGTATTCGCCGTCGAAACCAAGCGCGATTGAAGAAATCACTGGGATAGCTCCCATGGTCCAGATGGCGTCCAGCCACTTAGTATCCGTAGCAGCAATCTCTCCTACATATCCAAGATCTGGCGTGGTCTTTTTCTTCCGCGCACGAAAGACGTGACCATCACCTCCGGTGAGGCCCATCGCTGCCTGACCGCAGTGGTCGAGGGCCGCTACAAGAGACTTGTTCACGCGACCGCCTAGGACCATAAGAGCGGCATCCCGTGTCTCAGCGTCCGTAACGCGAAGGCCTGCAACGAACTCGCTTTTCTTGCCCATCTGCGCAAGCACCCGTGTGAGTTGAACTCCGCCACCATGAACCAGCGCAACTTTGTGGCCGTCCTTGGCCAGTTCGGCAATGGCCCGAGCACAACGGTGCAGCAACTCTGGGTTTTCCAGGGCCGCCCCGCCGAGCTTTACGACAAACTTCATAGGAGACCCTCCGCCTCATGCCATCCAGCCATCAGATTCATATTCTGCACCGCCTGAGAGGCAGCACCCTTCAATAGATTGTCAAGACATGAGATCAAGACGAGCCTTTTGCCGTCAGAAGCAAGCTGAAACCCAAGATCGCAGAAATTCGTGCGTACAACATGCTGAATTTGAGGGAGTTGTGGTGAACGTCGCACCCTCACGAGACGAGCGTCAAAATAAAACTGGTCCAATATAGATTGAACTTCAGCGCGATCGGAGTGCTTATTCAGCCGCACATAAATTGTTGACAGAATTCCTCTGGGAATGGGTAGCAGATGCGGTGTGAACTGGATCTGATCTTCCGCGAGGTTGAGTTGCTCCAGAAGTTCCCCGGTATGACGGTGGCCAAACACAGCATATGCAGATAGATTGTCCGCTGCATGCATGAAGAGGTTCGTGGGAACCAATGCTTTACCCGCACCACTGACCCCGGACTTTGCATCGCAGATAATCCCATGGTTGAGATCGATCAGATTGGCGCGCACAAGAGGGGCCAACGCAAGGATGATCGAAGTGGAATAGCAACCAGGGTTTGCGACCAGCCGTGCCGTTTTGATAGCGGGCCCGTGAAGCTCGGGAGATCCGTACACGGCTTCCGCCTGCAGCTCGGTCGCCAGGGCCGGATCCGCATCCTCGAGCTTGTATACGGCGCGGAGTGTGTCCGAGTGAAGGCGCCATGCTCCACTAAGATCGATGACCCGCATCCCGTGACCAATCGCGTCGGGTACCCAGGCACGGGATTGTTCGTGAGGTGTCGCAAGAAAAAGAATGTCGATCGACTCCCGCTCCAGCTGTTTCCAATCAAAAGCTGAGACCTGCAACTCGTCTGCGAAGGGAAGACCCGAAAGCTCGGGGTGAAGCTGGGTTAGAGCCGTTGGATGTACGTCAGGCTCGCCCATGCGCCCAAGAAAGACCGGAGGAGTACTTGTCAGTTGAGGGTGGCGCAGCAACAAGCGTGCAACTTCGCCGCCAGCGTACCCACTGACGCCGGCCACGGCCGTGCGGAGTGAATGATTCACCGAGCTAGGCAATATAGGCCTCGATTCGGCTCCTCAGCAACTCGGCGTTACGATTGTCCGGACAGATGATCAATACCGTGTTATCACCCGCAATGGTACCGACAACCTCTTCCCAATCCTCGGAATCGATGCTTGCGGCCACCGGCTGGGCGCCACCCATCGTGGTGAGGACGATGAGCAGGTTCTGTGCCTGACGCACCTCCAGCCCGAAGTCTTGCAGCACACTGGCGATCTCCGGAAGATCGTCTTCTCCGTCAGGAACAACAGGCAGAGCATAACCTGTGGGGCCCTTCATCAGTTTCAATTCACGGATGTCTCGAGAAAGAGTCGCTTGTGTGACGTGAATACCGCGTCCGGCTAGTTTGCGCCGTAGCTCATCCTGATTGGTGACGGTCGTCTTCACCAGGAGCTCTCGAATCGCACTATGCCGTTGACTTTTCATACAGTCCAACTCACTTGAAGAACTGCGGCGCCATCAATACACCGCTTCTGGAAGCACGAAAAAACGTGACACACGGAGCGTCACGCCCTTCGCATAAAAATCCATAAATCATGTATAAATATACACACATGTGCTGTCAAGATGAAAGCACCATCACTTTGTAGCCACAACACTAGTGTACAGCTCGCTGGTAGCCAATCGTCTGTTTGTGCCCTATATCCGTGCGGAAATGGAAGTATATTGAACTATGGGTGTGTCTGAAGTAGAACCTCGGGAGAGCGAAGACCGGAAGCCAGCGCCACAGCGCGCGTTGCGCTCGGTTGGGAATTCGCAGGTCGAAGCTCCCGCTTCGCTGATTGATTCTCGTTTTGATCACGATTCCTGTGGAGTTGGATTTGTCGCATCTGCCTTAGGGAAATCAACTCACCAAATTCTTCAACATGCCCTGACCGCACTTTCACGGCTCGAGCACCGCGGCGCTGTAGCTGCGGACGGAGCAAGCAGCGATGGCATTGGGCTGATGACCGCGGTCCCGCGCCGACTGCTCTTGGCCGATACGGGTGTGGAATTAGGTTCCGAGGAGAAGCTCGGCGTCGGTATGACCTTCTGGCCCAATACTGAGACGCGAGCAGAAGGCGTCCTCGAGCAATGCCTCCTCTCACAACAGCTAAGAGTGCTCATCTGGCGCGATGTCCCGACGCGGCCTGAGATTCTTGGAGAAATTGCACTCAGTACGATGCCACGCATTCGTCAGGTTCTGATTGCAGATAATGCTCCCCAGGATCCCGATCCGATGGAACGTCGTCTGTATCTCGCACGGAAGCAATTTGAGCGAGCCGTCGAATTGGGCGAAGTCACGGGCTACATCTGCTCACTTTCGAATGCCACCGTGGTGTATAAGGCCATGTGCCTGGGACGTCTTCTTCCCGAGTTTTATCCCGATCTGGCGTCCCTTTCCTATACGACGCATTTCGCTGTGTTTCATCAGCGTTACGCGACCAACACGTTGCCGGCCTGGCATCGTGCGCAGCCAGGGCGCAAACTGGGGCACAACGGAGAGATTAATACCGTATGGGGAAACCGTTCGCGCATGGCGGCAAGGGACTCCACGTTGCCAGTGGAGTGCAAGCCAGTTCTAACGAAAGATGGCACAGATTCAACCAGCCTCGATGAGACTGTCGAGTTGATCAGTCAGAATGGTCGCACGATCTCCGAAGCTGTTCGAATGCTCTTGCCGCCGGCGATGGTCAGTCGTCCTAGCCCTTTTTTGCAGTACCATGCGGGTTGCAGTGAACCATGGGACGGTCCTGCTGCCATTGCCTACAGCGATGGGGTTGTGGTCGGTGCGGCGTTGGATCGAAATGGGCTGAGACCTTGTCGCTATGCCATTACCAGTGATGGTCTGGTGGTGGCTGGCAGCGAAGCAGGTCTAGTCGACCTGGATCCGGGTATGGTGATCGAGAGCGGACGTTTGGGTCCCGGGCAGATGCTGGGCGTCGACACTGAGGAACACAAGATCTACCACAACGAAGAAATGCTTGATGCGTTCGATGCGAAGGCTACGTACGCGTCGTTGGTTGAGGAGACGCCGCTGCTGCCAATTGCTGAGCCGGCGAAGAGCTTCGAACTGTCAGCCCAACAACGAGGCTTCGGGTATACCAAGGAAGATGTGAAGATGATTCTGCAGCCGATGGCTGCAGGCGGCAAAGACCCTGTCTGGTCGATGGGCGATGACACTCCGTTGGCATTCCTAGCCCGCAGTCCGCGCCCGATGTACTCCTTCTTTAGGCAGCGCTTTGCACAGGTTACGAACCCCGCGATCGATCCGCTTCGCGAGGCCATCGTGGTTTCGATGGACACTCGACTCGGTCCATGGGCTCACATTCTGGAGAAGAACGAGCCGCTTCCTGGAATCTCTCTCCGATCGCCCTTTCTTTCTTTAGGCCAGGTAGCAGCGCTGCGCGCCGGCGAATATCCGCACTGCGAGGTATTGCGACTCGACACACTCTCTTGTCTTTATTCCCCCGAGCGAACGCTCGAACAGGCGATCGATGATCTTTGCAGTTGCGCGGTGGACATGGTGCGGACAGGGGTTCGGCTGCTACTGCTTACTGACCGCGACGCGAGCGCAATGGCAATTCCCATTCCAATGGCGATGGCTACGGGAGCCGTGCATCAGGGACTCGTTGCGGCGGGTTTGCGGACGCTGTGTGGAATCGCGGTTGAAGCGGGTGACTGCCGCGACATTCATCACGCTGCGGTATTGATTGGCTATGGTGCGGGTGCTGTCTGCCCGTGGCTGGCTCTCGAGACTGCGAGGTCATTGCAGGCGGACGGAGTCGACGGCGAGAAGATGATGCTCAAGGCGCTGGATGGTGGTCTGGCGAAGGTAATGTCGAAGATGGGAATCTCGGTCGTCGATAGCTATCGTGGCGCACATCTTTTCGATCTACTCGGTCTGCACTCGAGCGTCGTCGATCGATGTTTCCCGAATACTCCAGCACCGCTTTCAGGCATTGGCTTCGCGGAGCTCGATCGTCGCTTGCGTCTTACCTGGCAGCCCGACACGGCCAGTGGATCAGAAAATTCTGACCTTCCCGACTTTGGCTGGGTTCGATTTCGCAAGGCAGATACCGCAGAGCCGCACATGTGGCAACCGCCAACGGTAAGGGCGTTGCAAACGGTGGTGGGGAGCGCGCGCGGCGTAGCGGCAAGTGCAGATCCTGCGGCTGCCTTTGCAATGTTCAGTCGCAACATCGATGCGGGCGAAGCTGTGACCTTGCGTGACCTGCTGGAAGTGAGGCCGGCGGGTCCGGAACTAGCTTTGGACGACGTCGAGCTTGCAGATAGCCTGTGCAAGCGCTTCGTATCGAGCGCGATGTCGCTCGGATCGATCAGCCCTGAGGCTCACCAGACCATTACTCAAGCGATGAACTCGCTGGGTGCGCGCTCTAACACAGGCGAAGGCGGTGAGGATCCGGATGTCTATCGTCCCGTATACGTGCCTTCTTCCGTTGACTTGGGTGATGGGGGGGAATTCGCGGCTCGGTCGAGCAGCCAGGGAGGTGCAGCTGCAGTTGCGGAATTGGTTTCGGCACCTGCAGTGCATAGCTCGTTCAATAACAAGATCAAGCAGATCGCTTCGGGGCGCTTTGGCGTGACGGCGGAGTACCTGGCCCACGCGGAAGAGATAGAGATCAAGGTCGCGCAGGGGGCGAAGCCGGGCGAGGGCGGCCAGTTGCCGGGGCATAAAGTCTCTGGGCTGATTGCAAAGTTGCGTCATGCGCAGCCAGGGGTGTCGCTCATCTCGCCGCCTCCGCATCATGATATTTATTCCATTGAAGACCTTGCGCAGTTGATCTATGACCTGAAGCGTGTCAATCCTCGCGCTGCTGTTGGCGTGAAACTGGTCTCAGGTTGTGGTGTTGGAACAGTTGCGGCTGGCGTCGCGAAGGCTTACGCGGACTTCATCGTGATTGCAGGGAACACCGGTGGAACGGGAGCCGCGGCGCTTTCCAGTATCAAATACACAGGCAATCCGTGGGAGCTGGGACTGTCTGAAGCGCAACAGCAGCTGCGTAGCACCGGCATGCGTGAACGCGTTCGATTGAGAACGGATGGTGGGATTGCGACAGCGCGTGATGTGCTCGTCGCAGCCTTGTTGGGTGCGGATGAATACGCGTTCGGCACGGCAGTACTGGTTGCCTTGGGATGCGATATGGCGAGGCAGTGTCATCTCAATACTTGTCCCACCGGCATTGCCACTCAGCGGCCTGAATTGCGTGCTAAATTCCGCGGGAAGCCTGAGCATGTCGTCATGTTCTTCCGCCAGCTTTCCGCAGATCTTCGTCGGCTACTGGCCAAGTTCGGTTTGCCTAGCCTAGAGGCCGCGATCGGACGGGTCGACTTGCTGGAGCAAGTGCGCTTTGATGGCAACCTTGACCTTACGCCGATTCTGTCGGACGCAGGCCATGGCCCGACGCGATGGATGGGCTCTCGCAATCAGCGACCCGGTGAGGACCATCCTTTGGATGATCCGTGGACGGAGCCAGCGCTGGCTGCGGCTGCCAAGGGCGAAGCGTTTTCGGTGCACAGCAAGATTTGCAATGAGCATCGCTCGGTGGGCGCAAGACTCGCTGGCGAGTTGTCCCTGCTACGCGCCAAGGGACAACTGGACGAAGTGGATGTGACTTACGATCTGATAGGAACTGCTGGTCAATCCTTTGGGGCGTTCGCAGGCAAGGGCATGAAGTTGATTCTCACCGGCCAGGCCAACGACTTTGTTGGTAAGGGATTGTCAGGTGCGGACCTTATTCTGCGCGCTGTCGGGAGTGCAGCTGAGCATAGCGAAGAGCACGTCTTATTGGGGAACGTAGCGCTTTATGGTGCGATCTCAGGGCGGTTGTTCGCGGCTGGCCGCGCCGGCGAGCGCTTCGCCGTGCGTAATTCCGGAGTGACTACGGTGATTGAAGGCGTCGGTGATCATGCGTGCGAGTACATGACCGGTGGAATGGTAGTCATTCTCGGGCCCGTTGGTATCAACTTTGGCGCGGGGATGACCGGTGGATTGGCGTGGGTCTACGACGCGCAGCAGACGATGATCTCGGAAGTACGCTATCACAATGACTTCCTCGAAGCTCAGGCCTTCGCTGAGACTGCGACGGAGCAGCGGGCCGGTTTGCGAGCGCTGATCGAGGAGCATGTGAGCCTTGCGCATAGCAACCTGGGCGAACGACTGCTGGCAGATTGGTCGAATGCTTCCGCTAAGTTCATCCTGTTTACGCCAAAGCCACAGGCGTAGTAGCGATCTTCAGGTCGAGAAGGGCAGCCGCGGTTGAGTGGCTGCCCTTTTCTCTGCAGTTCGCTACCATAGAGTCATGTCTGATACGAAGCAAGGCTTTGCCACTCGCGCCATCCACGATGGTCAGGAAGCTGATCCGCTCACCGGCGCGGTCAACGTACCCATTTACCTCACCTCGACGTACAAGCAGGAGGCGATTGGGAAGAACAAGGGTCACGAGTATGCGCGACTGACCAATCCGACCCGCGATGCGCTTGAGGAAAATCTATGCTCGCTCGAGGGCGGGAGTTCGGCGCACTGTTTTGGGTCGGGAATGGCTGCCATCACCGCGCTTTGCACGATGATGAAGTCGGGCGATCATGTGGTGTGTTCAGACAATGTGTATGGCGGAACGTCGAGGCTGTTCGACAAGGTGTTGGTCCACTACGGGCTGAGCTTCACCTATGTCGATACGACCAAGGCGGAAGCTGTCGCGGCTGCCATTCGCCCGGAGACCAAGCTGGTGCATATTGAGACCCCGACGAATCCGATGATGGCGGTGACGGACATTCGTGCGGTGGCCGATGTGTGTCATGCGAAGGGCGTGGAACTGAGCGTCGATAACACGTTTCTGTCGCCTTACCTGCAGCGTCCGATTGAGTTGGGCGCGGACATTGTGATGCATTCGACGACCAAGTTCCTGAACGGTCATTCGGATGGTTTGGGAGGCGTTCTGGTGGGAACGAAGCCAGAACATGCCGAGACCTTCCGGTTCGTGCAGAAGTGTACGGGCGGAATCCTTTCGCCGTTCGATAGCTATCTGCTGCTGCGTGGCGTGAAGACGCTCGCGGTGCGGATGGAGCAGCATGACGCGAACGGTCGGGTTGTGGCGGAGTATCTGGCGAGGAAACTTAGTGCGGACAAGGTGTTTTATCCGGGGCTTGAGACGCATCCGCAACATGAACTGGCGAAGCGGCAGCAGCGTGGATTCGGGTCGATGATCTCCTTTGAGCTAGGCTCGCTGGAGGCGGCGAATCGATTTGCGACGCGGCTGAAGCTTTGTTACCTGGCCGAATCGCTGGGCGGTGTTGAGACGTTGATCTGTCATCCGGCGACGATGACGCATGCGGCGGTTGGCGCGGAAGGACGCGCGAAGCTTGGGATTACCGATGGACTGATGCGCATCTCGGTTGGAATTGAGTATGTCGCGGATATTGTCGGTGACCTCGAGCACGCGATGAGCAGTTAAGTTATTCCCGTTTTGGAACGGATATCGCACGTTACACAACTAATACCGTTCATCGCACGCTGGAGTGAAACAATCGCAGCATGAGCGAGCATTGCACGATCATTCAGGGCGGCATGGGTGTTGGTGTTTCTAACTGGAAGCTGGCACAGGCGGTGTCAAGGGCTGGGCAACTGGGCGTGGTGTCGGGGACGGCGCTGGACCAGATGCTAGCTCGACGGCTGCAGAACGGTGATCCAGGCGGCCACATGCTTCGGGGTATGGAGGCGTTTCCGTTCCGGGCGATGGCTGCGCGGGTGCTCGAACGGTACTTCGTTGCTGGCGGCAAGGCTGAGCGTACTCCTTATCGTGCGGTACCGTTGCTGGCGAAGGATATGCCTCGCGAGCTGGCTGAGCTGTGTATCGTAAGTAACTTCGTCGAGGTGTTTCTGGCCCGCGAAGGCCATGGGAATCCGGTGGGCATCAACTACCTGGAGAAGATCCAGGCGGCGATTCTGCCATGTATGTATGGCGCGATGCTCGCGGGAGTCGAGTACGTGATCATGGGTGCGGGAATTCCGCTGAAGATACCTGGCGTGCTGGACCATTATGTCGAGCACAAGGCTGCGGAGTATCCGATGCATGTGACTGGCTCGCTCGAGGGCGACGACACGACGATGCGCTTTGATCCCGCCGAGTTTGCCGAGTGCGCGCTTCCTCCTCTGCATCGGCCAAAGTTTCTGGCGATTGTCTCTTCCAACACACTGGCGCTAACGATGGTGAAGAAGGCGAATGGTCGCGTGGATGGATTGGTGATCGAGACGCGGACTGCGGGTGGGCACAATGCTCCGCCGCGGGGAAAGTTGCAGCTCAGTGAGATTGGCGAGCCAATCTACGGCGATCGCGACTCGATCGATATTCCAAAGCTTTGCGAGTTGGGCATTCCGTTCTGGCTCGCGGGTGGATATGGGCATCCTGACCGGTTGAGAGAAGCGTTGGCGCTGGGCGCGGCGGGCATCCAGGTGGGAACGGCGTTTGCGTTCTCGGATGAGTCAGGGTTGCGAGCGGACTTCAAGCAGGAGCTGTTGGGGAAAGTCATCGCCGGGACCGCGAGCGTGTTTACCGATCCACTCGCGTCGCCTACGGGATTTCCTTTCAAGGTGGCGCATTTGGAAGGGACGATCTCGGAGAGCGACGTGTATGACGAACGGCCTCGGATCTGCAACCTGGGCTTCCTGCGGGAAGCGTATCGGACGTCCGAAGGCGAGGTTGGATACCGTTGCGCTTCCGAGCCGCTTAGTCTCTACGTCTCGAAGGGCGGAAACGTGGAAGAGACATTTGGACGAAAGTGCATCTGCAACGGGCTGCTGGCCAACGTCGGGTTTCCCCAGGTGCTGAACGGAAACCGCGTGGAGCAGGGCATTGTGACTGCGGGTGACGATATTACGACGGTCGCTCGGTTTCTGCCTGCCGGGCAGACGCATTACTCGGCGCTGGACGTGATTATGGAACTGGAAAAAGGCTTGAGCCCGATCGTTGGGAAAGAGAATCAGCGGGCCGCAGCGCTCGTTTAGCGGAGGAGGGCGTGGGTACCCCCTCCCCCCCACCCCCTCCTCTTTTCTTTGTAACTCTTTACAAGTAGACGAGTTAGGGGTCAAAGTACCCCCTGCTTTATGCCCTTTATGGCTGTAAAGTATGGCAGGCAGACGGGTTAAGGGTCAAAGTATCTGCCTGCGCGAGTTCTTGCTGTAACTCATTGTATTCACACAGCTTAATGGTCAAAAGCACCCCAGGGATGAGGGTGCTTGGCTCTTTAGTCTGTGGTGGATGTTGGAGTGCAGTGCTAGTTCAATTTTAGTCCTTTGGTGGGGGGTACTATGCCAAGTTTCGAAAATATAAATCGCTAATGTTGACAGGGGTTTTGGCGATTCCTGGGGCCATGAGGGGCTTGACAGGAAAGTGCCTAGAGCTTGAATAGGGCAACGAAGGTCTGGAGTTCATTGAGGACCCGGTTGAGGTCGGAGATGGAGGCATCGGTTTGCACGGCACCGGCGCTGGTGGTGTTGGCGGCCGCGGCCAGTTCGCGCACTTCGGTGGCGATGGCGGCGGCGGTCTGGGCGACCTCCGCGATGTAGCGACTCATCTCGTTGGTGATGGCGGTCTGCTGCTCGACAGATGTGGCGATGGTTTGGGTGATCTCGAGGATCTGGCCGGTGACGGTGGTGATGGAGCGGATGCCGTCGACACTTTCGCGGGTGTCCTGCTGAATGGTAGCGATGCTTTGGCTGACCTGGTCGGTAGCCTTGGCGGTGCCTTTGGCGAGTTCCTTGACTTCGTTCGCGACGACGGCGAACCCTTTGCCCGCTTCGCCGGCGCGCGCTGCCTCGATGGTGGCGTTGAGGGCGAGCAGGTTGGTCTGCTGGGCGATGGTGGTGATGAGCTTGATGACTTTGCTGATGTCGGCCGAGGACTCGCCCAGATGGGTAATGGTCTGGGAGGTGGTGTGGCTGGCCTTAACGGCCGATTCAACGATGGAGGATGCTTTGCTGGCGCTCTGAGCGATCGCGCGCATGGATTCCAGCATCTCGTCTGCGCCACCGGAGACGGCTCCGAGGCCGGAGGAGACTTTCTCGCTGGATTCGACGGCGGAGCGGGCCATGCGGCTGGTCTCGGATGCGCCGTGGGTAAGTTCCTGGGTGACGGCGGTGAGTTCTTCCGAGGCCGATGCAATGACGAGGGTATGCTGGCTGATCCGCCGGACCTCCTCAGAGAGCCGGGAACAGACGTAGTTAAGGGCTGTGGCGATGCGCTGGTAGTCGCCGTCATACTGACCCTCGACGCGAGCGGTGAGATCCATGCGGGCGAGGGCGGTGAGGACTTGCTCGATCTCGTTGACGGGCGCGAGCCAGGCGTCGAACATGGCGTTGAAGCCTTCGAAGATGCGGCGGTTGACTCCGCTGAACTGCTCCGCGCTGGCACGGACATGCAGGTCGCCGCGGGCCGCTGCCGCGGTCATTTTTGCGATCTGGGTGTTGCGGCGGTTGATGACGTCGATGAACTCGTTGCAGGCGTTCATGGCGCGGGCAAAGCCGCCGGGGAAGCCTGTTTCAAAGGGAGGTGGAATATTGCCGGCCATCATACCTTCGACGGAGATGACAGAGCGCTCGTAGGTCTGGAAGATGACGTCGAGCATCTGGTTGATGTCGCGGCACGCGGCTGCGGAGTCGCCGGTATAGACCTCGGCGGGGAGGCGGTGGTCGAGGTCGCCTGAGGTGATGGCGTTGGCGAGTTGACGTATGTCGGCGAAGAAGGAGGGCTGAGCGTGCACGGTTTGATCCGCGGCGACGCAGGGTTCGATTGGGTTAGCCACAAGTGTGCTCACCTGGTGTCTATCGGCAGCGCGCGGGGAAATCTTCAGCGGGAGACGGCGAGGCGCGCAGGGAAGGTTCTCAGAGGGGAAGAGGGAAACGCTTTGACGCAAAGGGCGCGAAGTTTGCGACGTTTCGCCACGGAGAACGGGCAACGGCAAGTGCTAATGCGGGGAACCTTCGGCTGTGCCTCAGGATGACGGCGAAAAACTGGCAAGGGCGAGGGCTGCTAGAGGGTGGCTAGGACGTCTTTGGGGTCGGGGCGGACGCGGTGGTCGGCGTGGGCTTCGGCGAAGGTGATTTTGCCCGAACGGGCGATGACGAAGGTGGCAGGGATGGGGAGACGCCAGGTGTTGGGGCCTTGATCGCCATTGATGAAAGGGATGTTGATCATGATGGAGCGGTAGTGCTGCTGCATGGGTTCGGGAACGGTGTAGGCGACGTGGAATTGGTCGGCGAGGCGGGAGCCAGCGTCGGTGAGCAGGGGGAAGGTGAGGTTGTGGTGCTGGACGGTGAAGTCGTTCTGGCGGGGAAGTTGAGGGGAGATGGCGACGAGGAGAGCGCCCTTTTCGCGGATTGCGGGGAAGGCGGCCTGCCAGGCTTCGAGCTGGGTCATGCAATAGGGGCACCAGCGGCCTCGGAAGAAGAGGACGATGAGCGGGCCGATGCCAAGCAGGTCTGTGGAGTGAACCAGCCGGGCGTTGGCGGCGGTTGCGCTGGTGAGGGTGGTGGCTGCGGCGTCGGGCAGGTCGAAGGTTGGGGCGGTGGCGCCGATGGGGAGGATGCGGTCTTCGATGCCCGTGAGGAAGAGGGCCTGCACGGCTTCGTCCGTGATGGCGAGACGGCTGGGCTGGACGAGGGCGCGGGTCTGCGTGGTGATGTTGTCGAGCCTGGTTTGGAGGTCGGTGGTATTCGGCATCTGGTACTAGTTTAGATGCTGTGACAATTGGGCGAGGCTAGACTGGAACGATGATCGGACTGGGAATGAACAGGCGGCAATTTGTGGCGGCGGGTGCGGCGGCGGCATTGGTGGGTCGTGGGCGCAGGATGTTTGGGCAGAGTGCAGAGGCAGTGAACGCGGCGCTGATCCAGACGCCGCTGGGAGCTTTGCGTGGCCAGGTGATTGATGGGGTGCGGGTGTTTCGGGGCGTGCCGTTTGCTGAGCCGCCGGTGGGGAAGCTGCGGTTCAAGCCGCCGGTGAAGGTGAAGCCGTGGGTCGAGGAGCGGGAAGCGAGCCGGTTTCCTGCGGAGGCGATGCAGGATGGGGACCATGATGTTCCGAAGAGCGAAGACTGTTTGTATCTGAATGTGTGGACCGTGCCGGATGCAGAAGCGTTGCCCGTGTTTGTGTGGATTCATGGAGGAGGGTTTACGGGGGGAAGTGCGTTTGCGCCGGTGTTTGATGGGACGGAGTTTGCGAAGGCTGGCGTGGTGGTGGTAACGGTGGCGTATCGGCTGGGAGTGTTTGGGTTTCTGGAGATGGGGCCGCTACTGGGGGCGGAGTACGCGGGATCGGGCAACAATGCGGTGCGGGATTTGATCTGCGCGCTGGAGTGGGTGCGGGACAATATTGAGGCGTTTGGGGGAGATCCGAAACGGGTGACGGTGGGAGGCGAGTCGGCGGGCGCGAAGCTGACGGATGTGCTGATGGGCGTGCCGAAGGCACAGGGGTTGTTTGCGCAGATGATCTCGGAGAGCGGCGGCGCGGAGAGAGTGTGGCCTAAGACGAATGCGGATGCGGTCGCGCGTGGATTTGGCGAGGCGTGGGGGGCTGGTGTGGAGACGTTGAAGACCGCGCCGGCGGCAGCGTTGATTAGCGCGCAGGTGCGGTTTGTGGCGAGTTGGCCGCAGCATTTTCCGCTGCGGATGGAGGTGGATGGGAGTTTGATTCCGCGGCTGCCGGTGGAGACGATTGCGAATGGGGCGCTGAGCGGGACGCGGATGCTGATTGGAACGAATCGCGATGAGAGCGCGCTGTTTTTGGGGCCGCATCCGCTGAACGTTACGGCGGCGGATTTGGGGAATGTTCCGCTGGCGAAGTTTGAGGAAGTGTTCGCACGGTATGGGGCGGTGTATCCGGGGATGAGTGAGGAGCAGCTGCGGATACGGGCGGTGACAGCGGAAGAATATTGGGTGCCGAGCGTGCGCGTGGTCGATGCGTATCTGAAGGGCGGAGGGACGGCGTGGATGTATCGGCTGGACTTTGCGCCGGCGAGCGGGAGACTGAAGGGCGAGGCGTATCACTCGGAAGATATTGGGCTGGTGTGGGACAAGGTGAATGAGGAGATTACGAACGTCGCGGCAGAGAGGGCGCTGGCTAAGCAGATGCATGCGGCGTGGGTGGCGTTCATCAAGGGAGGGGCGCCGGGCGCAGAGGGGCTGCCGATGTGGCCCCAGTATACGAGTGACGCGCGGGAGACCATGGTGTTCGACAAAGTGAGCCGCGTGGAGGAGAGGCCGCAGGAGGCGGAGCTGCGATTGTGGGACGGGGTGATGTGAGCGCGGCGATCGAAATAAATTTAATTTTGGGCAAGTGGAATTGCGCGGAGGAGGGTTGGGAGGAATAGGTGCACGGGAGGCGCGGGTTATGCGCAGATTCTTTGGAGTGGCCGTACTGACTTTGGGGATGCTGATGGGAGCGCGCGGGGCGGCGGCGCAGTTGATCGATCCGTCGACGGGCGTGATGGTGGATGCGGGGTCGGACCCGATGGATTTCTCGGCGGTTGCGAGCGGGCAGCCGGGGAATATCGGGATGGAACTGTCGGCGCAGGCGAGTGAGCAGGCACAGGCGATGGCGCAGCAGAGTATGGCGGATATGCAGGCTACGGCGGAACAGGCTGCAGCGGACAGTCAGGCGTCGATGGCGTCCTTTATGAGCTCGACGAACTCCAACGACGATGTGCCGGTGGCGCAGGCGCCCGCTTTGCCTGCGACGCCGAAGCCAGTGATTACGCCTGGTGGAGGGACGTTCAAGGGTAGCGTGCAGGTGACGATTGCGGATAGCGATTCGGTGGCGGCGGTGTTCTATACGACGAACGGGAAGAAGCCGACGACTTCGTCCGAACGGTACGACGGGCCGATTGCGGTGAGCGCGAAGACCAAGGTGCAGGCGCTGGCGTTCGATGTGAACATGCAGCCGAGTGGCGTGGTTACAAAGACGTTCAAGGTGAAGGCGGCGAAGGGGTCTTCGTTGCCGGAGGGTGCGTCTTAAGGAGTGTTTCAACGAACGAGCGCTTGGGAGGCGCTGATCATGCGCACGATGATTAGGACATTGGCGGTTGTTGGGACGCTGGCGGTTGGTTCGGGTTTGGCGCGGGCGCAGGATGATGCATCGATGCAGGCGATGCAGATTGCGCAACAGGACAACGCTATGGCGATGCAGGCGGCGCAGCAAGCGGCGCAGACGGCGAATGATATGGCGCAGCAGGCGATGCAGACCATGCAGCAGATGCAGCAGCAGGCGGCGATGGATAGCAGCATGGCGGTGGCGACGCCGCTGCCGGTGGCGCCTGCGACGCCGAAGCCGGTAATTTCGAAGTTGAAGAGTGGGGTTAGCGTTGTTTTGTATGATGCTGATCCTAAGGCGATTGTGTTCTATACGACGGACGGCTCATTGCCGACGCTTCGGTCGCGGCGGTATGCAGGGCCGATCATGTTGAGCTCGAAGGTGAAGGTTCGGGCGATGGCGTTTGATGTGGCGGAGATGCCGAGTGGGGTGGTTTCGAAGACGATTCGGGTGAAGTCGTAAGGGGTTTGAGGGCGATTTGCGGTGGGTTTGGTGTCGACTCAGCCTGGTTTCGTGCTGCGCGGCGACGTTTGAGCCCGGTTTCGGGACGCGGAGGTGGCGTAGGAGGTGCTCTCCCTGGCATCTCAATTTTTGGGTGCTATGATACTCGGGCTTTGGGAATGAACTTGCGGGTTGCCGAGGAGAGGCTATGACGACGAGGGCTGGGTGGAGGGTTCTGGCGGTTGGGATGGTGTGGGGCGCGATGGCTTGTCCAGCGATGCTGGCGGCGAAGACGAAGCTGCCGGTTCCAAGTACGTGGGAGCTGGATCAGCTGCGGTCGGACTTTGGTGGCGGGCCGAAGATGCAGTCGGAAGTATTCACGGTGAACGATGACAAGCCGGCGATGATGAGCCTGGACTTCGTGATGGTGGATGGATCGGGGCAGACGGCGAAGAGCTCGTGGAGCGGACCGCAGAATGGGAAGATGCTGCCGCTGACGGGAAATCCGGGCGTGAGTTTCGGGATCGACAAGGATGGGAACGAGCACTGGTTGTTTGCGGATGGGTCGACGAGGGTGGGGAAGATGTCGTTGGAGAAGGATAAGAGGACGGTGCTGCTGCGGGTGGTGTACACGGGCAAGGATGGGAAGCAGTACAACCAGGTGTTGATGTACAACCGGACGGACCAGTGATTTAGTTGCTAGTTGTTAGTTGTCAGTTGTTAGTTGTTAGCGAAGGTGGAATCTAAACAACTGAGAACTGAGAACTGAGAACTGAGAACTGAGAACTGAGAACTGAGAACTGAGAACTGAGAATGGAGGGAGTTATGGCGGATTCCCAGAGGTTGGTGCCGGCCGGGGAGATGGCGGCCAGGAATACGGCTCATTTTCCTAATGAGAGTGCGGCGTATCGGGCGGCGCGTAATGCGCTGCTGGCGGAAGAGATTGAACTGCGGCGGCATGTGGAGCGGGTGGCTGCGCAGCGGCGGGAACTGCCGGTGGGCGGCGAGGTTCCGCGGGACTTGGAGTTCGTATCGGAGGCGGGGCCGGTTCGGCTTTCGGAGTTGTTTGGGGATA
>Ga0302324_100004049_pt1 | contig 32706 bp, 30 predicted proteins | sample Palsa_T0_1_FD_201949 | JGI IMG/M metagenome (GOLD analysis project Ga0302324, IMG submission 201949) | Peat permafrost microbial communities from Stordalen Mire near Abisko, Sweden - Palsa_T0_1 | ecosystem: Environmental > Terrestrial > Soil > Palsa > Peat permafrost | place: Sweden: Abisko... | reverse complement strand
GTCCCAACCGCACTTATCACGTTCCGGGGGAGTTCGTCATTGTGGCTGCCGAAGTACCCGGTCATCCGGCGACTTGAAGCTTCGGAACGCGCGCTGCCGCGAGCCTGAGGCCAGCGCCCAATGGGCGTGGGCGTCTTCGAACCCCACTCTGAGGCCAGGCGACCGGGCCGCCGAAGCCGTGCCTCGCACGGACCTCCTGCGGCACTGACAGCTCAGTCCCCCCGCTTTTCGAGCTTGTCGATCAGCTCGGACAGCTCCGCGAGGTCAACCCCTTCCTCAGTTGCCTTGGGTTTTTGCACCGCTGGAGGGCGCAGGTCGACAGCGGCTGCGGGCGGCCGTACCACGGTATTGGGCACAACGCCGGCGGTGGGCCGCACTTTGGGGATCACCCAGTCAGCGCGCTGCTCAATCCAGCGCCCATAGCGATCGAACGACCACATGCCCTCCTCGCCGCCCGACTGGATCACGTTCGCCAGGTGGCTGAGAGTCCCCGCGCGAATGGTACCCCGGGCGCCGATACTGCCGAGAAGCAGTTCGCAGCGGGGCACGCGCAGCTTTTTTCCGCTGAGGTAATCGAGTCGCTGGCACAGCACGCCCACCAGGCAGTCGGCAAGCTGGGCGCGGATACTGCCCTGAATCTCGGCCGCAAACGACATGCAGATGCGCGTCAGCGCCTCGGCGCATGTGGCCGAGTGCATCGTCGCAAGCACGAGGTGCCCCGTCTCCGCCGCGCTCAGCGTAAGACGCATGACCTCCGGAGTGCGCATCTCGCTGACGACGAGCACGTCGGGGTTCTCCCGCAGGGCGTCCGTAATCGCCTGCTCGAAGCTCGGGGAATGGGTGGGGATCTCACGCTGCCGTATGAGAGAGCGTCGGTTGGTATGCAGGAATTCGAGCGGGCTTTCGAGCGTGATGACGTTGCGGGATTGCATTGCGTTGATTTCCTCGATCAGTGCCGCGAGCGTCGTGGACTTACCGCTCCCGGTGGGACCCGAGATGATGACGAGGCCGGTCGTCGACTCGATCAGCCGCCGCAGATCCGGGTGAAGATTGCAGGACCGCAGGTCGCTGACCGAGGAAGGCAGCAGACGCACTGCCATAGCCATCCCGCGGATGGTCTTGAAGAGGTTGATGCGGCAGCGCACCCCTGCGATTTCCATCGAAATGTCGGCGGAGCCCCGCTCCAGGAAGTCGGCCCACCCCCGAGCGCCCAGGAACTGTTGCCCGGACCGCTGCAGCTCTATAGCGCTCGAACTCTCCCCCAGTGACTGAAGCATGCCGCGGACGCGCACCATCACCGGTCCGTCCGCCTCCACGTGCAAATCACTCGCGCCGAGTTCGTGCGCCTTCTGAATCCAGCCTTGGAATATCATGGCCTTGCGTGCCCCCGTCCCTGAACCTCTTCGATCACGGCGGGGTCCGCCAAGTTCCCCTGAGCGTGGCAGCCGAGCCACCTGCATTGTGCGCGAACAGAGGGTCCCTCGGGTAACGCGCCGCTAATCCCACCTCGGTACCCAGCGAGATCGAAATCCGGCCTTCGTAGATTGCTGCGCGCAAACAGCGCAGACTCTTAATGCACCCTCATTCGGGATTGCAAGGAGCGAAGTCATGCCTGCCGAGGACCTGGAGCTCCGAGTATCGGCGCTGGAGCGCAAAATCGACGACGAACGGCGCAAGACCGATAGCGCGCTCGAGCACCTTCAGCAGCAGATACGACAATTAAAGCGCGAGCTTCAGACCATGAATGTACGACTGGCTAACACTGCTCAAAGGCGTTAGAGGCAAGATGCAGACCATACGGTCCAGACGCCGCTCCAAATTCAGACCTCTGCCGGAAGGATCGAAATGAACCCGGCGGCGCGCGCACCTTTCAGCGCGTGCGCTCGATCAGTGCGATCTTCGATGTATCCACTGTCCTGTCGAAGACGATCTGCGCGCCATCAGCCGCCACGTCAAAGTCACCTGTGGTCACGCCGAAGGCGAGGTTCGTAAGCTGACGCTCGCTGCCGGTCCGCAGGTCGATCAGCCAGAATTGCTTGTGATCCATCTCCCCCCGCAGCACCACAACCGCCGGGGTGGCGCGCCAGAATACGAGACGTCGCGCCCCCCGCGGGAGAATGAGGGTCTGCATTCCGTACGGCCGTCCGTCGGCAGTAGCCGCCCGCACGGGGAAGGTCGTGCCGGAATCCGCGCCCGAATAGATAAGAAACTTTCCATCCGGTGACCATACCGGGTCGATCGAGTACTCCGGAACCAGGGCCTGAGGCGGCCTGCCATTCAGGTAGATAGTAGTGACCCGAGGCTCGCCATCAGTCATCGCAGCCGACACGATCGTCTGCCCGTCAGGCCCCCAGGCCGGATTGCCGCGCAGACTCAGGGAATCCGTGATGACCCGCACTGCGCCGCCATTGCTGTCCATCACATAGAGGAGCGTTCTTGGTCCGTCCGCAGCGGTGAAAGCGATGCGACGCCCATCGGGCGAAACAGCCGGCGCACCCACGATGAGCTGATGCCCGTCACTCCACAGCTCCCGGCTCGTCGCGTCTGCCACCTTCCAGATGCCCTCGTGGCCGCTGCGGCGCGACACATACAGGAGATAGTTGGGGCCGAGCCGCGGAGAAAGAGCACTCGAGCCTTCCGCGGAAACGCGCGACGCGGTGCTCACGGTTCCGGAACTCGCAGGCGCGAGTCGCCACACGCTACTCTCGCTGCTGGTCAGCGTGGCCAGCAGACGATGACCGCCGTCGCTGGACGCCAGGGACGTGTACCGCTCCAACCCGAGGCTCAGGCGATGGGGCACGCGCTGTTTCAGGTCGATGCCGTAGAGCCACGGACCGGAACCATCGGGCTCCGTGGCAAGGTAGAGCAGCGTCGTACCATCCAGCATCACCGGATTGCTGACCAGCGAGTTGTGAAACGTGATGCGCTCAAGGTCGGCACCAGAGGGACGAATCCGCCACACGTCCCATGCATCCGGCGGAATGCCCCGGGCGAAGTAGATGTAGGAGCTGTCGGGCGACCAGATCGGGAAATGACAATGGACCCCGGCGGGCGCGGTGTAGATGCGCGTCGCTGCGGAGTCGTGCGCCTTGCGCACGAACAGCGGATCACCGGGAGCCGCCGTGTGATAGACGAGCTGCCCGCCATCGCTCGACCACGCGACCTCGGCCGCTTCGGGTAGGTAGGGACGCAGGGGGCCGCCTGCGGTCGGCTCTGCAAGTATGCTGACCTCACCGGCGGGGGCACCGTCCGAGCGCCGCGCCCAGATCGTCACAAACGTGCCGTCAGGTGCGAAGCCAAGGGTGCGAATCTCAGGGTTGATGAGCTCTAGATTGCTGCCCGGGGTGAGGTTGCGGTACATGCCGCTGCCGATCGTCGTGAGCCACGCGGCGGTGGTTCCGTCATGGTCGGTAAGGAACGCGGCCAGCTTTCCGTCGCGCGAGATCGCGGCGGCCCGCTCATTTCCCGACAGCTCCGTGAGCCGCGAGAACTTCGCATCTGCGACCGGGTTGCGCCAGGGGTGAAGGAGGCTCGAACTGATCCAGAGCCCCGCCCCTGCCACCAGCGCGACTCCTAGCGCGCCGGCCACCCACCAGCGACGGGGCGAGGCAGCCCGACGCCTCGGTGGTGTACCCGCCGTCGTGTCGCTGAGCGCGGCACTCATACCCCGCGCCGCCACAGGATGGTTCAGGAGCCGGGCGATTCTTTCGACAAACGCCTGGGTGGGCGCGCCTTCCGTCAGGTAGGTCCACTGCACTTCCCGGAATCGGTCTGGAACCAGTGCGGTTGCTTCTGAAATGTCGTGCGTGACGACCGGCACCAGAAACGACTTCTCCACAGCCATCAGGTGCGATCGGTCAACCGCCAGCTTCCATTCCAGCCGGAAGAACCCCTCCGGACGCTCCTGGGTATGCCCGGAGATGACGGGAATGAACAGCGTGCACTCGCGGATCCTTCCGCGGATCTCATGCTCCCAGGCGTCGCCACCCCGTAACTCGCTCTGATCGAACCAGACCTCAACGCCGGCTGCCCGCAGCGCTTCGCAGATGCGTCGTGCGGCGTCGACGTCCTCGGAGGCGTAGCTAAGAAAGACTGTCCGGGAGCCTTCGATTTTCAATGCTTGTCGGTCGCGGCAGCGCTGTTCCACGCGCCAGCCTCAGCGTGACCGCCCCCGTCCCGAGCTTAGCGCCAACGCAAAGTGAGAAGCCACCGTTTGCTGTGGGATTACCTGCTCTGGCGCCCCCCCAGCAGCCACCGCCAGCGTCAAAGTCGAGTTCACAGAGGGCAGCGGTAGCGGCTTACCATCCGCCGGCGGTACGACGTCTCTGGGGGCGGTGGTGGCGGCTCAGCGGACCCTGGGTGGCTTAGCCCTCTTGACGTCCGTACTGCTTGTCCGCAGTCGGCGAACGGGAGACACGGCGACGGCCCGCACACGCGGGGTGCACTGAACCTGCCCCGACCCGGTCGCGAGTCGGTTCGCTGTGCGGATCATCAACGGCTTGCGTTGTTTACGAACGGATTGCCCTTCCGTCGGTTAGTGGCGCTGAGAGGCGGGCCAATTACGCTCAAATGTGCAACAGGCGCGTGCGATCGGGGCCGTGTGTTGCCTCTCACTGTGCCGGGAATCGTCCCTCCAGTATCTTGAGCTGACTCGTGAAGACCCTGATCGACGTCTGCGTGAAGTCCTCGTTATGCAGTGGCTCGATCGTTGTCACCATGCGCACCATGTCCCCAGCCGGAAAGAAGTCCACCGCGATCGTTTGCTCGTAGGCCTTCACCCCCGGCACAAAATCCATGATATGCGTGAGGATGAGCCGCCGGTACGGCATGAATTCCGTGAATCGGGCGCGTACTGAAGATGAGGGTAAGCCCATCCGGTTCCTCGTGGCGATTTCCGCAGGCGCCACGGCAATCATGTCGTAGACGAGCGCGCCGCCCTCGCGAGCATCGATGGTATGGACCTCGACGCGGGATCCCTCGCCTCCCCACCAGGACTCGAAGCCTTCCTTCGTGGTCCACAGGCCCCACAGCTCCTCGACGCGTGTCCGGTACCTGCGCTCGATAACCGTGCTCGACCGGCTGGTGCTGGGCTTCAGCGTGCTCATGCGCGGGATCTCCTGTGCGGACCTCGGGATGATTTGCGTTGCTCCAGCGCCACTGCGAAGCGATCAAGGCGTTGCTCCCAGAGGCTGCGGTAGCCGCCGAGCCAGGCTTCGAGTTCGCGGAAGGGCTCGGGCTTCAGCGAGTACAGGCGTTGCTGTCCGAGCGGGCGTACCGAAACGAAGCCCGCGTCATTCAGTATCCGCAGATGTCGGGATACTCCGGACTGATGGATCCCGGAGTGCCTGACAATCTCACCCACCGGCTTCTCGCCGCTCTTCAGCGCCTCGACGATACGGCGCCGGGTGCCATCGGCGAGCGCTTCAAAGGTGTCTATATACATTTCCATGTATATATATACCTACGCATTTTATGCGTCAAGCATCCCTCCGTGTGATCAAGGCCCTGTCGTGGGGAGGCGTTTTTTCCCAGCCAGAACCGCGTTACGCTGTCTCCACGCGCCTCGTCAGTCCCCGCTGAGCTTGGTTTTTGTTCCTGCTGAGGAGCGGAGTTTATTCTCCGCGGGAGCGGCACGGGCATGCCAGAACGCAGCTATTCTCAGTGCGGCGGCCCCGCCCTACGGTCCGGGCTGACACGTATCTCTTTGATGTTTGAGACCCCTTTTCGTATTCGACCGCGACTGGTACGCGCGCTACCGGCAGCCGCAAGAGACACGAACGTTGAGCATCCAATCCCCCGTCATAGAGCTTCCCCGACGCGCGCCTTCCTACAAAGAGTTCGTGGCTCTCATGGCAGCCATGCAGGCTCTCAATGCGGCCGCAATCGACACGATGCTGCCCGCGCTTCCCTTGATTGGCCGAGACTTTGCCGTAAGCGATCCCAGTCAGCTGCAGTGGATCATCACCTCTTTCATCATGGGGACCGGTTTTGGGCAACTGCTCTATGGACCGCTCTCGGACCGGTTCGGGCGCAGACCCATTCTGCTGACGGCCCTGTGCCTCTATGTCCTGGTGTCCGTACTCACCAGCCTAGCGCCCGACCTGAAGTCGCTTATAGCGTTGCGCGTCCTCCAGGGATTTTCTGCCGCAGCTACGAGCGTCGTTTCCCGTTCGGTGGTTCGCGACTGTTACTCAGGCGCGGCCATGGCGCGCGTACTTTCGATGATCTTCTTCGTGTTCCTGATGGTACCGATTATCGCGCCGAGCTTCGGCCAGCTGCTACTGCTCGTTGTAAGCTGGCGCGGCGTATTTGGATCGATGGCCGTTCTCGGGGTAGCGGTGGGTATTTGGGCAGCTCTGAGACTGCCGGAGACCTTAGATCCCGCTAACAGACGCCCGCTGGCCGCCGCGCACCTGATGCAGGCAGCACGTTTCGTTCTCACCGAACCCACGTCAATTCTCTATACGATCAGCATGAGCCTGATGTTCGGTTCATTGATCGCCTACGTCAGTACCGTTCCCCAGATCTTCGGCGAAGTGTTTCATGCGCCCAAGCTGCTTGGTCCAGTCTTCGCCGCGTGCGCCGGGGCCATGGGCATAGCGACTTTTGTGAATGCCCGCCTCGTCGAAAGACTGGGGATGTACGCCATCTCGCATTCAGCTCTCGTGGCTTTCATTCTCGTCACGTGCATCCATGCAGCGATCGCCTGGTCCGGCAACGAGTCGTTGCTGACCTTTGCCATCCTGCAATCGATAACCATGGCGTGCTTTCCGCTTGCCGCGTCCAATTTCGGAGCAATTGCCATGCTTCCCATGGGGTCCATCGCCGGCAGCGCAGCCTCGCTTCAAGGCGTCATCTCCGTGATTGGAGGCGCTGCCGTGGGCTCGCTCATCGGCCACCAATGGTCCGGGTCGGTATTCTTTCTGCCGGCCGGTTCGGCGATCTGCGGTGTCGTAGCCTTCGCACTGGTGCTCATCGCTGAACGCGCGCAGCTCTTTCGTCGTCACGATTCGGCACCCAAATAGACTGCGGCGGTCCGAGGATCCGCTCCTCTGAATAGCGGATCAAGTCTGGAACTGCGCCTCGTTCTGCAGATCATTGCGTAGACGGATGATCTTCCAGCGACCCGACAGCTGTTCCTGTCTTTCGACCCGCAGGTGGCGTACACCGCTTTCACTCAGCAAATCCGGTTCGGCCCACATCTCCGACTCCTCAGAAGACGCGACTGTCTCATCGCCAGTAACGGCACCTGCGCGATCGCGACGCGGCCCGGCATCCGAGGGCGCGGGTCGTAGCGGCGATGTCTGCGTGTCAGCGGTGTCGCTCTTTGGATCGAGACGGGATTCCTCGAGATACGGGATCGCATTTGCCGTACTGGCTTCGCGTGCGCGTGTGATCTCCGGCTCGACGATCGGCACCACGGCTGCAGAGTCAAACGTCGAGCGCACCTGCACGGCGACCTCCTTCGCGGAGATCGGATCTGCAAAGAAGCCGAGCCTGAGAAAATGCCGGGAGCGTCCGTTACGCCAAGTTTCAGTCGCGTACAGCGTGTGCCCCTTGAAGACGGGCAGCGAGCGCACGCCGCTCAGGTCGATCGGTTGCGCCGACCAGTGAAGCTGCACGGCAAACCACACCGGCGCACCCTGAGCGACCGCCTCGCGCAGCGCCTGCCGTGTAGCTGTGTCTTCGGGGCGAAGCAGATCGATGTGATCGATGGCTCTTTCACTGATGCCATCCCCGACTGCCGGATCACGACGCTTTTCGAGTATCTTAATAACCTGTGTGTCGGTCAAAGATTCAGCTTTGCTTGGTTCAGGCTCAATGCTGTGCGGGGCGGCCGCGACCAGTGACGACGAGGGTGACTGCAGACCGGTCGACCATGATGGCGCCCGCGGCACAAGTGTTGCGAAGGCACTGGGAAACTGCCGTCGCGTGATTTCCGCATATCTCTCGGCGTCGGCCAGAGTATTGAAATACCCCATGTTGAGATAAAGCCGCTCCATGCCATCCGCCTGGTAGGCGCGACTTACAAAGAAAGTGAATGGCTTTAGGTGCGGCGATTGCGGCTGCCGAATGGACAGGGGCGCATCCAGGGTGCACAGCGTGACCATGAAACGGCCCGCGCCAGCCTGCGGACGCACTGAATCCAGGTCCGACTTCCCACGGGACTTTGGCAATCTCGACGTCATAAAGCTCTCCCCTGAAACGAACACTCGAAACACGGTCGGGAGAGCGACAGATGTAAGGCAGGCGAGCTTGCACGCTCACACACCTGGAGTGTGGAGTGGCAACCCCGCTGTCTTAGGCTTCCGCCCTTAGACCGGTGGCTTTGCGTCCCCGCCTTTCGAACGGGTATGCCCTTATGTTCAGCATCGCTCCAGATGCATCATATGTCTAGTGCTCTGGAACCGCCGCGTCCGCGCGGTTGCTTAACCGGCTGTTTTAGAAGACTTTTACCGATGACGCTGGCAGGGGTATGGTGCGCCTCCCGGGCCGGGCGCAGCGCAGAGATCCTTCCGTGAAGACAGAGTCGTTCAGAACCTGCCGCCGAGACCGAACAGAAGAATGTCGGTATCCCGGTTGTAGTCAGTGAGGATGCGGTGCCACGTAAACCTCAAGTCGAGTTGCTGACCGATCGCCGTGGCGCGCAAACCGGGAATGAGATTCAAAAAGCGCGCGCTCAAGGTGGCCGATACCACATAGGAAACGTGCCGACCCGGTGAGGGCTGGTACTTATCGATTGCTGTGTACCCGCCCCACCCCACCCCGACCGACGCATTTCCATCCCAGAAACTCGGCTCCAGCCATCCCTCATAGGTGATGCCCGTGCGGCGGATCAGGTCTGAGTCGCCCTCGTTCATCACGCCGAACGACACGCGCGTGAATTCCCACCCAAGCTGCCGCCGGTACTCGAGTGCCTCGGCGGCCGCGGATTTGGACTCTAGGCTGTTGATGGCGGTCTTACCGAAGTATCCCACCACCTCGTTTTTTGCGAAGCCCTCGACAGTCCCTTGCGTCGATGTGCCGATGGTGTGGTCTGAGTACATGCGGTACCCGACACCCCAGAAGATGGAGTGTGTTTCGATATCTTTCGAGGGCGCCGACCAGTCATAGCGCAGGTCGAGGAACCACCCCGGTTCCGTCGCGTGACTCCATAACGAAATCCTCAGGTCCGCGCTGAGCACCCAAGCCCAGGCGTGCACGTCCGCGTAGCCGCTGACGTTCTTCGCCGTCTCGGTATCAAAATAATAGAACGGACCGCCCCCGAGGCTCAGCGTCAGATAGTCATGTGCGAAGTTGAACGGCACCCATACTTCGCCCGTCACCCCGTCCCGATGGTGGCCCGGGAAGTGAGCGTCGTTCAGGTAACCCAGACTCCAAGCGAGATGCGGCAGGACCGTCTGCCGGAAGGCGACACCCCAGGCCGACGAACTCGGCCAGCTCTCGCGACTCCAGACCGGCCCCCCGAAGTAGGCGAAGTCGTCCTCGGGGTGCACGCTGCTGTTGGCCGCCTGCGAGTCAGCGAACGCGGGTGAGGCAGCGCAAGTCAGCCCCAAGACCATAAGCAGGACCGCGAGCATTCTTTTGCGCGCACCTCGGTTACGGGCACCATGAATTGACGTGACGGCATCATCAGAACCCCACGTCATACCGGCACTGGTCATTTCGGTTTCTTATTGGCTCGCAGGCGTCGCATGACAAAGGATGCCGCAAGCGCGGGCGCCCGGGCAACAACCCCTGGGATGTTGTCCCCCTACCCACAAGGCGCTAGATTCGAACTTCCAGACGTCTGGCCTTCATTTCCTCACGACCCGTGCCGACGGGCGACCAACTTTCCCAAGAAACCGACACCGCTTAGGGTGCCCAAGCAATCTGCCTTCTAGCTAGAGAGGGTCGTTCAATGCAGGATTACCATGACGTCTTCGCACAGCTCCGGGAGCGCAGCGCCCGTATCGCCCGCTCCACGGCACCCGAGCGCGCCGACAAGATCCGGCGTCTGTATCAGGCCGTCTACGACCTCCGCGGCGCGATCGGTCGTGCAGGGGATGCGGAACTCGGTATGGACGGAAGGCTCGCGCTCCTGCCGCTGAAGGCGGAGGCGCTGCACGCCTGCGAGAGGCTTGCGGGCTGGATGACGCGCACGGAGGTGGAACAGGTGCCCAGCCTTCAGGGGCGTCGCGCCTACGTGCACTACGAGCCCAAGGGCGTCGTACTCCATCTTGCGACCTGGAATTCTCCGGTGCTGATCAGTCTCTCCCCGGTCATCAGCATGATCGCAGCCGGGAATGCCGTCGTCCTCAAGCCCTCGGAGGTGGCACCCGAGTCTGCGGAGCTGGTGCGTCAAGTGGTCGCGCGCGCCGGGCTGAGTGACGAGATCGCAGTAATCACGGGCGGCCCGGAGGTCGCCGAGTCGCTACTCAGGCTCCCCTTCGACCACATCTGCTATGTGGGCAATAACCGGATCGGCCGGTTGATCATGGAAGCGGCCGCCAAGAACTTCGCCGGTGTGACGCTCGAGATGGGTGGCAAGAACCCCGCCGTGGTCGATGCCAGTGCCGATATCGAGGATGCAGCCGCAAAGCTTGCCTTCGCACGTCACATCATCTGCGGGCAGGTCTGCCTGAGCCCCGACTACATCCTGGTGCACGACAGCATCAGGGACCCCTTCCTCACGGCTCTCCAGGAGAAGATTCGCGCCTTCTACGATCCCAGGGGCGCAGGCTTTGCCGCATCGCCGGATCTCGCCCGGATCGTCAATGAACGTCACGTGCGCCGGATCAAGGCCCTGATCGACGACGCCGTCGCCAAGGGCGCCACGATTCTCATGGGTGGTGAGGCGGAACCCGCCACGCGCTTCGTGGCACCGACCATCCTCCTGGGCGTTACGCGTGAGATGGCGATATACGATGAGGAGGTGTTCGGCCCGGTGCTGTTCGTGGAGAGCTTTGCGGATCGCGAGCAGGCGATCGCCGCAATCGCCCAGCGCCCGAAGCCACTGGCGATCTATATCTTTACGCAGGAACGCGAGGCGGCGGACTGGTTCCTGGACCATACCCGCGCTGGCACCAGCGCCATCAACTGTGCCGTCGTGCAGGCCAATATCCAGTCCCTGCCCTTCGGCGGCGCCAACCACAGTGGCATCGGGCGCCTCGGCGGTGAGGCCGGATTCATCGAATTCTCCAACGCGCGCGCCGTGGTCGAGGACGCGCTCGACGCGAAGAGCGGGGCCGCCATGATGTATCCCCCTTTCCCAAAAGAGGCCCTCGCCTACGTGGACCACATGCTGGCACCGTAGCTTCAGGCCGGGTGGGACGCCATCGTCAGGCAGGAGAGTTCCGCATGGATTGCACATCGACGATCGCGGAGCTGCTCTTTCGTCACGGCTTCCGCCGCTTCATGATGTCTCGCACCCCAGTTGGACACCTGAAGCTGGTCGGGCACCTCGACGGCCGGGCAATCGACATCGTGCTCGACACCGGGGCGAGCAAGACTTTCGTTGAACTGACCTATTGTAGATCCGAAGGAATTGCCGTGAGCGACACCGGGCAGCCCGGGCATGGCGGCAACGTCTACACGCTGGGCGATGTTCGGCTGACCCTCGAAGGGCTGCCGGTGCGGACCGATGGCATATTCGCGCTTGATATGACCACCACCAACGAAAGACTGAAGACGCGTGGGGTTGACCCCATTCGCGGCGCAAAACCACTGTGCCGGGTCAGTGCCAGATGGTTACTACCGGTAAACCGTACTAGATCGGGGAACACCTCGCGTGCACTGAATGTGCACTGCAGCGAAGATCGCCCTTGCTCCGACAATGACTTGGGGCGACTGCCATCGGATTGCCCCTCCGATGGTATCCGAAAGACCAAGACTCGCATTCATCCGACGCAAATCAAAACATCTGCCTGGGCGTATTCAAGATTGCATAGGTACTTCTAGGCCCATCTCGATAAGTATTCGACCGACAGGCGCGCAGGCCGTCTAAGAATCCATTGCCGCGCGAATCCCTCTAGCCGGTGAGATATTTGGTCGGTGTGCCACACTGATATAGATCCGACGCTCCGCGCGTCTTCGCCCTTGCGCAGCGCAGCATTTTTCAAACCGAGCCGAACTCGCAGGCAAAGCGCCTTGGAGCGAGATTTCAAAGGAGACGCGACCGAATGCGCAAGATCATCATTACTGACCTCACAAGGTTCAATACATCTGATCTTGTCTGCACTGCAGGCACAGACACTGAGACGAGACAGTGCGTTCGTCCAATGCCATACCTGACAGCGGACTTCTGCACGAAGTTGGAAATCTTGCCGGGTGCAATCTTAGAGGGTGACTTCGCAACAAAATCGGGTCTCTCCGGACCGCATCGGGAGGATGCCGACTACACATCCTCTAAGCTCAGTTTCAAGGGTCCCTCAAGCTCGGCTGAATTCAAGAGCGCCTTAATCGCTGGACTTAAGCCTTCCGTAGAAGTCGGTTTTGAGATCACCTTGGCGCAGTCTCAAAAGCACATTCCTGTGGATCATCCTGTTAAGCGGTCGATCATTACCTTGGCAGTTGCCCCTGGAACGATCGAAATCGTCGAAGGCTACAAGGCGGGCACCACGAAGATTCATTTTATTGACGGCTCCGGACGGCCCTTCAAATTCCTTCCAATTACCGATCTGGGGTTTCACCGATTCGCAGATCGGCACCGTGAGGCCAAGGATCTCGCACGTTTGAACGCGTATATCAGAAGCCAGCCCGAGGTCTATCTTCGGCTCGGTCTAAGTCGTGCTTGGCAAAGCCCGCAGGGAATTAACGGATACTGGATGCAGGTCAACGGCGTATACACGTTTCCAGGGTTCTTTCCGGAGATTCGCAGCTATAAAGCATAGGTGCTCTGGGTACATGCGCTCTGCGGAAAACCCGTCTGGTATTGTATGATTGCGCGAAATGGGTAAGACGCTATATACGGTCGGTCACTCTACTCATGCTCTCGAGAGTTTCTTGGGACTACTTGCCCTGCATCGAATCGAGGCTCTATGTGACGTCCGATCCGTTCCCTACAGCCAGCGCAATCCGCAGTTCAATCGTGACTCGCTGAAGGGACACCTTAAAGCGGCGGGTATCACATATGTGTTTTTGGGAAGAGAACTCGGCGCTCGCAGCGACAATCCAGCGTGCTATGTAGATGGCAAAGTTCAATACAACTACTTAGTTGATGAACCTCTCTTTCAACAAGGAGTGGCCAGAGTCCGGAAGGGAATCGAAGACTACCGTGTCGCTTTGATGTGCGCCGAACGCGACCCTCTGACATGCCATCGTACAATTTTGGTGTGCCGAGAGCTTAGGGAGGCTGGCTTAGATATCCTTCATATTCTTTCAGACGGGAGTATCGAGACGAACGATGCTGCAGAAAGGCGCCTGATGTTCCTACTGCACATTCACCCAGACATGCTCACTAGTGAGCACGATTGTATTGAACGTGCATACGATATACAGGGCGGCAATATTGCGTACGAGATTCCCTCGCAGAGTTCCGACCCTGATAGCCGAAGACTAGCTGATGAGAATCTTCACAATCGGCTTTACGAATAAGAAGGCTCAAGCCTTCTTCGATAAAATTCGGACTGCCGGCGTCAAGCGAGTGGTCGACGTTCGTTTGAATAACATTTCTCAGCTTGCAGGCTTCTCTAAGAAAGATGACCTCAAATACTTCTTACATGCGATCGCCGGTATTGACTATGTTCATGTTCCGGAATTGGCCCCCACCAAGGAACTTCTAGATGCTTACAAGAAGCAAAAAGGCGCGTGGTCCGACTATGAGAAGGCATTTCTCGAATTAATGAAGTCAAGGCGAGTTGAAGTGACACTTCCGAGAAATCTTATCGAGGACGGTTGCTTGCTCTGCAGCGAAGAGAAGCCTCATCATTGCCACAGGCGTCTTGTCGCAGAATACCTTATGCGACATTGGGACGACGTCTCGATACAACACCTTGTATAGAGTTTGTTGGTTGCGCCATCCAGTAGTCGGTCGTAGTGACTACTGGATAGGCCACGCGGCCTTGATGGCACGAAACCCAGTTATAACCGATACTCGTTAGCGCAGGTGACAGAGCACGATCGCTGCTGCGGAGCAGTATTTAATGGCTAAGGATTCGGGAATTGAATGGACGCATCACACGTTTAACCCTTGGTGGGGATGCGTTAAATTGTCGCCAGCTTGTGCTCATTGCTACGCTGAAACCTGGTCCCGACGCATTGGAATGGATCTCTGGGGCGGTGACGCGCCGCGCCGATTCTTCAGCGAGAATCACTGGCGTGAACCGCTACGCTGGAATACTGACGCAATACGTCGAGGATTTCGAGCCAGAGTATTCTGCGCGTCCATGTCAGACGTGTTCGAGCCGCGTACAGACCTCGACCCTTGGCGAGAGAAGCTTTGGGCTCTGATTGAGAAAACGACAAACCTAGATTGGCTTCTACTAACCAAGAGACCAGGGCACATAAAGCATGTTTACCCTTGGGCGACCGCTCCAAGGGACAATGTCTGGTTAGGGACTACTGCAGAAAATCAGCGCTGGGCCAACAGACGCATCGAACGCCTACTCAGCGTTGAAGCACGTGTCCGTTTTCTTTCTTGCGAACCGCTATTGTCCTCAATAGATCTGACTCCGTGGCTCAAGAACAATCAGATAGGTTGGGTCATCACCGGCGGAGAAAGCGGAGGGCACGCCCGCCCAACGCATCCGAATTGGATTCGATCAATCCGAGATCAATGTGCCACCTATGAGATTCCCTTTCACTTCAAACAATGGGGACATTGGAGTCCAGACATCCAAGGCGCGTCCTCAGCGAAGATCATAGACATTCACGATGAAGACGGCCGATTCGAACGCCTGTCATGGCGACCAAAGAAAGTGAGCGGCCGCCTGCTAGACGGCAAAACATGGGACGGATATCCGCAGGGGTAGGAGTTCTATTTGCCGCAAGAGCAAGAAAAGAGAAGAACTAGGCGGGCCCGCGGCAAGAGAGCTACAACCCCTCCCTCGCTCTCGCAACTTAGATTTGCGGACGTCGAAGAGTGGGAAATTCCGCCGGTAAAAGGCAACGCAGTTGAGATCGACACACTTCCCTCTCCGATTTGGACGGAAACTAAGGCTCAGCTGATCGCGCATTATCTCCGGTTGTTTCTTCTTATAACGAAGCACGGCGCATACATCGATGGCTTCGCCGGCCCTCAGGACAAAGACAACCCGGATTCTTGGGCTGCCAAGCTCGTTCTGGAGCTAACTCCACCATGGATGAAATCCTTCTTTCTATGCGAGCTGAACCGCAATTCTTACGCGCACTTGTCCACCATGATTGAGGCGAAGCCGAGCATCGCGGGCCGCCAAGTCCAGTACAAGAATGCGGATTTCAACGATTGGATCGAGGAGGTTTTAAAGTCCCCCCGCCTAACAAACAAGACTGCGTCTTTTGCCCTATTAGATCAACGTTCGACTGAATGCCATTGGACTACGGTCGAAAAGCTGGCGAAACACAAAAGCGCCAGCACAAAGATTGAGCTATTTTATTTCTTTCCCACCGGTTGGATTCATCGCGCCATAAGCGAAACCGTCGACAAGGGAAAGATACGTGCCTGGTGGGGAGACGACAGCTGGACGGAACTACTCAGCGCCCGCCAGGATCAGGCCGCGACGCTCTGCCTTCAACGCATCCAAGCGCTAGGCTACAGAGACGTCAAGAGCTGGCCAATCTGCTCGAGAGAATTCGGTGCAGGAAGAACCATGTACCACATGATCCATGCGACTGATCACCTCGAGGCTCCCAAACTGATGTATCGGGCCTACCGAGACTTGATCGCAAGCGGGCCTGGGGGCGAACAGGCAGCCCTCGATTTTGGCGCGTCCGACGCGTGCGAACCCTCGACCGCAAAATGATCGCGTGGCCGTGTCGCCCTACTCTCTCTAATGTGAGAGAGGTCCTGTCGGTGAGTGCCAGCAGCGCACTAAATGTTCACGAAAAGCCAGTTTGTCGATCTCAACTCGCCTAAATACAAGTTCATCAGCACCTGCACAAACAGATTGCAAATCCGTTGGCGCGAGAGTGCCTTGAATTCACCGACCAGTTAATTAAGTACCGGAATCCCCAAGTCCCTCAAATACTTGAAGGTCTCAGTATAAAATTCTGGCAATCTTGTGTGATCCGCCGGATCCCCATGCGGAACAAAAAGAACCATCCCTTGGCGGGCGCGAGTGAGAAGCACCCTGTACGCGTTGCGCAAGTAGTTCTGTGCATCGGGACTTCGTATGCGCTGCCAGCGACTTCCGCGAAAGTCATTAAAGCTCCATTCCGCATCGGCGAACCTAAAGTCTCCGTCCCACGTTACGCAGGCCCAATCAAGCTCTAAACCCTGCACCTGAAATTCAGTCGCGCAATCCTCCAGAAAATAGCTGGACCGCACGTCGTTAGGGCCGTCAAGAAACCAATGTACCGGATCAACTGCTACGCGAACGTCCACAGCGAGCGGCTTAAGTCTCAGTGCTTTCGACGAAGCGAGTAGTCCATACCGTTCCGAGCCACGCGCCTGGCTTCTTAACCAATGCCGAGCGCGGCTCAAATCGCGCGTGATTGCCATCGGATAGCGGCCCAGTTGTGCCAGAGTACGCCGCGCACCATCTATATCTGCCTCTAGTAGTGCCCTTACAAAGGTCGACACGTTCTCTGCTCGGAATGACCTCATTGATACTGCCAAATGAAGGCATTTATCAATATGAATGTTACCCCCTCGCCGAATTGTGTCGAGCCCTGAAGGCGAATACTCCCTGCCACCCAGGTCAGGAGATATATGGACGTCCCAATGAGGAAAGCTTCTGGAAATTGACTCCAACCACTCGCCGATTCCCGCTTCTCCGGTGTGGATCTCCTGTCCACCACCCACAAGGCACACAACCACCGCCCAATCTTTATGCCGATCCATATATGAGAGCAAGAAAGCCGGTTCTGAATGATTGAAATTCGCCTGACCCTTCCTCTGCCTCATGAATGTCGAGGTTTTGTGCTCATTCCACGCCCGCTGTGCCTCGTCGAATATCACAACATGATCGTCCGGTGGACCTGGGTCTCGAAGCGCCTCGTCACGAAAGTGGTGAACGTTCTGTATGAATGCTTTGACCGGATTTGCGACGCCCTGTCGAGTAGCTCGCACGCCAGAAGCCTGATGTCGTGCCAGCTCATCCCGCGTAAGCGCCTCACGAAGCACAGCAACTAGCGGACCATTCCCTGATAGGAATACCGCATGGGTGGCGTAACTCTGGTCGCGGCCGCGGGTAGCGATATTTAGCCCAACCAACGTCTTGCCGGCTCCTGGAACCCCCGTAACAAAGCATATGATCTTGCGGCCCATTGCTCTCGCCTCATCGACCAGAGCCTCAATCCTCGACGAAGTCATCGTTAGATTTACGGCTCCGGCGTCATTGCGCGCAATTGCTATCACGGAATGGTTGGCATAGAGGGCGCGTGCCGCTTCAATGATCGTCGGGTGGGCTCGGTACGAAGCCCTCCCCCAGGCCTTTTGATCGAAGGCTTCCTGTACGCCTTGAGCAAGGGATCTCTCGATTGCGTCCCGGAAAGTGTCGCCCGATACCTTTAGCGGGCGACATACGCGATCCGAAGCGAAGTGCAGATCCAACTCACTAGACGAGGTGGCGGAAGTCGCTATCAGTATTGGCACGATCCAAGCCGCATGACTGGCTTCGTGGAAATTCTTAAGATCCAGTGCGTAGTCCCAGACTTGTTCGATCGCCGCACGCTCGAAGCGCACTTCTCCGACCTTGAACTCTAAGACAAAAACAAGAGAATCGATCAATAACAGCGCGTCGATTCTTCGGCCCATTCTGGGGATGTTGAACTCTAGAAATACGTACCCGGTGAGGCCGCGAAGATGCTCCTGAAGAAAGCCAACCTCCTTTACCCATGCCTCCACTTGCGCGGGTACGATATCTACGTCGCTATTGGCGGTGAGCTGCCCAATGATCGCTGCGGGATTGAGGCTGAGGAATTCGCCGATCGACGATTGAAACCAGGCTCGTGCCAAGCCGCGGACACCCGCTGCTGTCTTGTCGTTCCCGATGTCTACAGGAGGCGCATTGTTCACAACTATCTCTTCCCAGTTCATCGCGCCCAAATCGGCGACTCAGGCGTCAAATCTCAAAGCTTCAGTGCGGGCTCCGCAATTTCCGAGACTACAGCAATAACTTCTCGGGCATCAACGAGTTGTGATCCGCCCGACCTGCGTGTTCCGCCCACGAGAGTCTGTAGTGGCACGTGCGGCGTGTCGAAGCGAGCGCACTTTGAGAGCCGGAGCTCCATCTGCCTCCCGCACTCAAGTACGCCGCTACATACATGCCGTACCATGGAGACGTACGACGGTGAGACAACAGTCCGCCGATGGCGCGGTGAAAAAAAGGAACGGGCTTTGGGGAGTGCTATGCGAAGATCTGTACGCGCTTCGTTGGTTATCGCCGGCCTAGCTCTTGCGGGCTGTACGACACTGGAAATCAACCCGGTCAGCACGAAAGAATCAATCACTGTTACCTGCATCAGGTTCAACCCAGACAACAATGTGGACGATCTCGTGAGCGTCATTCAATCGAGGTTTCAGTACCACGGCATCCCAACGATGCTGATAAGAGACGCAACTTTGCCCCCCCAATGTCAGTATGTGCTCGAATACACTGCAGACAGATGGTGGGACCTCGCTCCCTACATGGTGGATGCAAAGCTCACACTAACGAAGAACGGCGTAATGGTGGGCAGTGGGCACTATCATCTCAACGGCCATGGGGGTTTATCGCTAGACAAATGGGCAGGAACAGCGTCCAAACTAGACCCAGTAATCGATGCAATGCTGCAAAACACTTCGAGCGCCATCGGCGCTCCGCTTGTGCAGACCCCGATCAGAAACACGGAGCTCAATGCGGCATCTCAAGCCAGCACTCCCGGAATCACGACGTCACAGGAAGATATGTATACGCAGCTGACGAAGCTTGATGACCTTCGAAAGAAGGGCATCATCACGGACGCGGAATTCGACGCCCAAAAGAAGAAGATACTGGAAGCCACTAAATAGGTGGTGGCGCGTTCCACCCGGTCAGGCGCCCGGCGTCGTCTGGTTAGCTCAATGCGCTGAGAGCGCACCAAATTGGCCGGGGCAACGCAATAGAGGCGGTTTACGCGTGCGGCGGCGACTCAACCAACTGATTGCGAATCCGCTGTCACGGCCCCGACCCAGGGCCTGCTACCGCCGCCACTTCTAGATTCTGCAGCGACGCTCGACGCCACCGTATATCTACCTACGCTCAAGGGGAATCAACGCCAGCCAATTCGATTGAAGCGTGAATCACGTTCGGCAACTTGCTGCAGGGCAGCGCAGGGAAATCAAATAGGGGCCTTCGACAGGAATAAGAGAAGGGTATAAATTTGTGGGACCGCGGTAATATCAGGGGACGAAGGAGATGATCACTGCAAGGGAAATCACAGCGCTTTCATCAAGTATCGTTATCACACTGTTAGTCGCCGCTTGTTCGGGCAAGCTGGACATAGTGAACGACTCCGGAACCAGCCTTGCTGGTGTACCTGTGTCAACGTACGAACTCTGGGTGGAAGATGGTGTTTATACGAAACTCACCAAAGGCGGAACGTGTGATACGGGCACGCCGTTTCAAAAGATAACCTCTATTCCGACAGGTCCAAAGTATTTTGTGAAGGTTGAAGGCTCTACATTTTCCAAGACGAGCCTCTCTATAAAGCTGAACTCGGACGGGGCACTCTCGGAACTCACCTTCAATTCCGAGTCGACTTTGCCTGACACGCTGACGGGAGCCGCGAATGTGCTGAAAGCGCTGCCTGCACTTGGAATTGCTGGGGCTGGGGCGCCTGCACCGGGAGTGTTAGCGCCGTGCGACGCCGGCGAAGTCATTAAAAAACTGACGAAGTACGACGAATGGATGCGCGCCCACTGACGCCGCGAAATTCGTTGCTTACCAGGTGCGCCGCCGTGCTGATTCTCGCGACGGTAACCTCTCCTATTTCGGCCGTCGATCAGACTCTAGAATTTAGAAAAATAGACGCCCGGCTCGACAACTATGGTTACGTGTCAAAGAATCACCTTTGGCCCAGTAACATTGTGTCAGTTTGTTGGGAGAATCCAACGCCGGATAACGCTCGACAGCGTCTTGCGGTCGAGGTGGCCGTGGAACAGAGCTGGGAGCTGTATGCAGGTCTTGCGTTTAGCGGATGGGGAAATGCTTGCATCGCCGGAGCACGTGGAATTCACATTTTCGTCGCAGACGAGCAGCCCCGTTCACTTATTGGCTCAAGGCTCGACGGCGTCACCCGTGGTGTCCGACTGAACTTTTCTTTCGGCAATTGGGGCCGCGCCTACTGCGGCAGCGACGCCAACAGGGACTCATGCATTAAAACGGTCGGCGTTCATGAGTTCGGACACGTGCTAGGGCTGATTCATGAGAGCTTGAGATCAGACGCGCCGACGAGCTGTAAGGATAGCTACGTGGTAACGAGCGACGACAGCGATCCGGGAGATGGACAGGAGCGGACACCGTACGATCCCGAATCCATTATGAACTACTGCAACTTGATCTACGGTAAGCAGACTTCTTTAAGTGCGCTCGATAAGGTCGTGGCGCAGGTGATGTACCCTAAGCCGAGCGCAAAGGCACACTAGGTTCGTTCTACTGGGTGGGGATCGGATTGAAATAGATCCCATACATTTTCCAGCCACCGGGATTCTCCTTAATCATTGTGAGATCCTCGTAAACGGTCGCTAGAGGGAATACCGCCCGGTACCGAACCGAGAACAGAGCCTTGCCATCGGGGGTTGTTCCACTCTGCTCTTGGATCGTCGAGCGCTCTTTGGCGCCCCCTCCAAGATTCGCTCGAAACACCGCCAAATTCGATACGAACGCGTCTTTTGTGAGGAGCGACCGTGCGAATTGTCCCGCGAAGTCCTCATAAACCTGATTCATGTGATTCGCGTCGAACTCCCCATTGAAGGACTTCGCCGCCTGTCTTGCATCATCGGCGTCAGCCGGATATGCCACCTTGCACAGTAAGGCCAGGGCGGATGACGCAAAAACGCCAGCCGTGCGGCGCGAGAAAGCTGTGTGGCGCTGCGCGTTGTTCATTCGCATTCAATCCTCTTCGTATAGGCTGGCGGCAAGCCCATGGTTTGGACCACCACCTCGTGGCAATTTTTTCCGGAGTTTGGCGCGTTCCGCAGTGCAGGAGCCGGAATGGCTATCAACCCGCGATCAGCAGCCTGCGGCTCGAACGGAGGCCACTTCACATAGGCGGAAGTAAGAAGCGGAACGACCAAATTTAGTGGAAGCATGAAATTTATTAGTTGAGCTTGTGAGACGCCTCCCCGAACCATACCTACAACGCCCCCCGCGCTATCGATTACGGGGCCTCCGCTATTCCCGTAGTTCAATGGTACTGAGACTTGCCACAGCCCATTCGGTCCGGACTTGTTACCAAGGACCCCCGCACTCACCGAGATATCTGACGTTAGCGGAAACCCGAGGGCGATCAAGTGATCTCCCGCGGAAAGATTAGCCGGATCGCCAAACCTCACCGCCCGGTACGGGCCTGCGGAATCCGGTAACTGCACCAGCGTTGCATCCATAAGTCCTGATGCATTGCATATATAGAGCGGCAATTTGACCCCGTAACGCCCGCCAACGGTTGCAGTGACAGTCGCACTCGGGTCCGCAAGCAAGTGATTAGCAGTTAATGCGTATCCCAATGAGCTGATGATGAATCCTGTCCCGGTCTCCGTAGTTCTCTTTCCGGATGGTTCGGTTATGGTTGCCTCGATGTAGATGACTGACGGCTTCAGTTGGGCGAGGTTTTCCACGTCACCTGCATGTACGTCGCAAGTAAGAAAGAACAACAGACGTGCAACAGTACATGCGACAAGGCCTATCAATTGTGGGGTGCGAGTGTTCTTCGTCACGGTTCGCGTCTCACGAAGTGCATTAGAGCTCTTAAGCTCCACTAGATTCGCAACCGCTAATTTGCGATCGTAGTGCCCGGCGGCGGTCGCAGCACCGGTTGATCAGAGGCTTCTTGCGCGGGAGGGTTGTCACAGGCATCAGTACAATCGCTCCAAGTGTGCCTACATTGATTCCTACATCGCGAAACTCGGCCAAAATAAGTGGGGTCCGTTCCGGGAGCGGGCAGTTCACCACAGGCTGACAAGCACTGGTTTCTAACAGTTGAACACTGCTCGGAGCACGATCTGCACTCGCCGCCACGGCTCCGTGTTTGCGATTGGCTCCAGGGAAATGAGGCTGTAATCTGCGCAACCGTGTGGGAAATTGCTTTAGCCGTCGGAGGCGCAACGCGCACGGAAAAGGGACTCAATAGTGTGCAAAGTGTTAGAACAACGGTCAGTACGAAGCGGTTCATCAGTTGCTCTCCTCCCAGTAGTCCCAGTCGCCCCGACCGAAAACTAATCGGGAAGCCGTATAACCTCGCTCTATTTCTTTCCGGGTGCGATCGCAACACCATTCGAAGATACACCGTCGGTACAAGGGCTACCGACCGGAACAGGTGCCACTCCGGCAACCCCGGAGTAGTCCTGCGTTTGGCCTGTCCGCGGACCGCTAGTGAATCGGCACGTTAGCGTCATTCCGGAACCAAGGGAGTTGCCGCCTCCGCCGGAACGGCCGCCGGTGCTCGCCCTACCGCCCCCCGCGCCGCCGGGCGCAATCGCAACTCCGTTGGAAGAGACACCATCCGTACAGGGGCTACCGACCGGAACAGGTGCCACCCCCGCGATCCCGGAGTAGTCTTGCGTTTGACCCGCACGCGGACCGCTCGTGAATCGGCACGTCAGCGTCATTCCGGAAGCAAGGGAGTTGCCGTCTACGCCAGTTCCCCTTCGGCCGCTCCCGCCAACCTCTCCCCTGTCATCAGGCGAGATCGCAACGCCATTCGAGGCCGTGCCATCCGTACAGGGGCTGCCAATGCGCACAGGCGCAACTCCAGAGACGCCGGAGTAGTCTTGCGTTTGACCCGCACGCGGACCACTTGTAAATCGGCAGGTCAGCGTCATTCCCGACGGAAGAGAGCCACCAGGAATTTGGGACAGTGCAGTCTCTCCGAACGCGACTGAGAAATATATGGCAAAGAAAGATGCTCGTGCGAGATCTGTCATACGTTCCTCACCAATCCCCCTACGACCTTCCCGTTCGCGGTTTTTCGTATTTCGGTGCGGCCTAGCAGCAGCGAAGCGCGATCCAAGTACGCTACGCTCTTCAGTAATTCAGCACTAGCCCACCTATTCCGCGCCGCATCAATGTATCTCCCGAGGTCTCGAGGAACCTCGCCGATTGCCCTTCTCTCTCACCTGTTTGGTGCCAACGGTAAATCTCACGCCACTGAACCAGCCGCGGCATTCAGGCGTGCGTATCATTTGGCTGGCGCACATCACTGTATTGCCCACACAGCACTTGGGTGATGAACAATGAAAGCAGCCCCCTTTGAAACATTGAGTTCTTGTGCAGCGCAATAGATGGCTGACCCAAGTATCGCTGCGGGTAGCAAACTCTCCGCGGGAAGCATATAAACGAGAGGGTCTCGATCCGCGTGCACTACGTCCTGTCGATCCAGCGCGCGGCATCCAGTTACTGGCCGATGACTAACGAAGTCACATTCCAATAACGGAGGTCGACAATGACCGCGAGAGCCCATGTGTATGCACTTCTACCGGCTTGGATCTGCGTCTCGCTCGTCGCGAGCGCTCAAACCACAACGCCCTGCAACCAACTGACGGGACTTCTGGCCTCTGCACGATCGCAATTTCAAGATCTTCGAGGGCCAGTGGATCCTGACGATTCCACGATCTTTCAAGCCTCGAGGAGACTTCCGGGCGCGATCGAGTGTCTGATTAACCGAGATGATGGTCTCGACAGTTACGACTGCTTTTGGGAGTACCCGGACAGTGCGTCAATGAGCGCTGCGTACGGCTCGACGCTAGCCACCGTTCGCGCGTGCTTTTCGGGCGTTAGGGAGCGCTCAACGTCGGATGCGACCAGTCTTCATGTTGGAGATGGACCAAACTATTCCCTGTATGTACGAGTCAGAAAGCACCAATCCAAGAGTGGTCGGTACAGAGTGAGCTTAAGTGTGGAACGGTCGGCAGACTAGATAAGCTTGGGATCAGCTAGGGCTGCCCGAATTGGATCGGCGGGCCGTCGAGCCACCGCTTTTGACTCAGACTTTTCCTCGTGCGACAGGGTCATATCGGCGGCGAATGATCGTGGACTTTACCGCGGGCGCGCTCCCTCCATATCATTTGCAACGCCAGCGCAGCCTCAGACAATCCCCACCGCAGGGCGAGGTTCTCCGCCGCAATGAATTTGCACTTCTTAGGCAATCGCAGCCACGGATGTGCCTGCGTCGACGGCCCGTGGAATCTCGCAAACGGATTGCGAGTCCGTTGACGTCGGATTTACTCCGTTCTCCGGAACCGGGGGTCAGGAGGTTTTCAGTGGCAGTGTCTGCACGTAGTACACCTGATAGCGGTGACGCCGCTCCACCGAGCTCTTGTCCAAGGGTTTATTGGACGCCAGATCGTTGAGATGATCACCCTCGGTTGTGGCGCCGGCCTCCGTATTTACTGCCTGCAGATCCGCGTCATCCACGGCAGTCGACAACCTGCCTCCGGCCCCGAAAAGACAGCCGAAGCCTGGGCCCCAAGTGGTTGAACTCAGGCGACTCTTAGCCGCGTCCGGGTCCCAAAAGAGAAAGGCATCCATTCCGTCGACCGTGTCGTGTGCAAAGCATAGGACGTAATGCTCCGGCTCCTTAAACAGGTTGCTGTCCTGACGTACGCCACTGAGAACCCCACATTGCACTGTCGCGCCAGCGTCGATTGCGGCTGTCATTCCGGAAATCGTCTGCTGCAGCGCCGCAGGGGTGCGATACAGCAAGGTTTGTTTCGTCAGCGAGTTCGCCGTGCTGCCGTCATTCGGCTCCTCCTGGACGTAAGCGTTGGCGATGGTCCCAGCCGACAAGACGAGCTTCTTGGGTGTACTGGCGACCTTCCAGGCGGCCAAGAGCTTGTTGGCAAATCCGCGTGCCACAGGGAAGCACTTGTCTTTCTCAAGCGTAAATGCGGCCTGCGCACGAGCCAGGGTAGGCGCAAAAAGCGGCGGCCCTGCGACGCTCGTGGAAGACCAGAGAAGGTTAAAGGCTCGTGTGGCATAGGCCTGGTCAGCGGAACTTGGTGGACCCGGCGGAAACAGTTGTCGCACTGCGGACAACGCCCCATAGTGGTTCCACGGCTCGAGGGCCTTGTTAACCACATCGAGGTTTATTTGAGAGATCGGCGAATCGAACACTTTTCCCAAGGCAGTCATGATGGCGTTGGTGTCGTTCTCGGGAATCTCGTCCTGAAGAAGCTGCCGAATGGACTGCAAGAACCCCCTCTGAGTGAGGTCCGTCACGTAGAACTGTCCCAACGTAAAAAGATCCTTGTTGCCGTCGAACGTGGTCTGCAGCCTCTTAACCGCAGCGTCGAACGTCGAGCTGCTCACCGTTGTCATCGCGCAAGACCCCGCCTAATTTCGCGAGCAACTTCGCTACAGTCGCCGTGGCTCACCCAATCCCGCATAACGCGAAACTGCCGTCCCAGCCGAAGCGCCGAGGCACCAGAACGGCGCTCACGCGATCGTTGCTAGGTTACTGGTTACTGCAATGTCGGTACCCGAGCTCGGCGTGTATTCGAACCACTCCCCGATCAGAAGACCCTTGGCACTGGCCTGGACAATCGGGAACGGTTGTCCGCCTGAAGGGCTGTGACCGCTTGCCAGGGCTTGAACCGTAATGTGAGTTCCATCGGGTACTGCTGTGACAGTCTGCGTTTCCTGCACTTTCGATTCCCAAGTATCGATTATGGCGGTCGCGCCAACCACGAAGCCGGTGCTGTCGGCGACCGTAATCACGACGGCGGCTGATAGGCTTTGCGGAATTGTGGTGTCGCACGTGGTACCAATCTGGGGGGTGTCGTCGTCGATGGGACCGCCGCCGTCCGGATTTGCCGGAGGTATTCCTGGGTAGTTGGCGTTGTCGTAGTCAGCAATCTGCTGCGCAATCGTCAGATAGGGGTGAGGGGGTAAGGGATCCGGCATGTTCGTCGAACCGTATTCGACAAAGTACGTCCACGCCTGCTCCCAGCCGGGGTTCACAGTCAGTACCACTCGTGCGCTGCCGGCCCGTAGGAAGGCCTGGCGTGTCGAGTCCGGATGCTGTAGCTGGCGAATAAACTCCCAGCTCGTCGGGACGTCCCAAAAGTAGGAATACAGGAAGTACGTTACGTTATTCCAGTCGATCGCTTGATTGATGAAATTGACGCGATCTTCATTCTGATACATCAGATTCCAGGGTAGCGATGAGGGGCCCACGTCGTTTCCCGTGAAGCCGACGCCGTACGTAAGATTCGTGCCCGCCGACTTAAACAAATTCAGAACATCCTGCGGCATGAATTCGAAGTTAGGCAGTAGCCACCGTAGCACGCACTTCATGATCTCATCATTTTCTTCGCGCCGCAGGGTCAGGGTATCCACCCCAGTGATCGTGGCCTGCAGTGCCTGGATTTGCGCGTTGAGAACCTGTTGGCTCGCGTAGAAGGCGGTTTGCGCAGCGTTATAGCAGGCATTCCAGACGGAGATCTGCCACTGCTCCATCGCCGCGGGCGTGGGTTCTACGGTGACGACGAGCCCAACCCAGGCAATGTCGGAATACTGCAGAAAGAAGGTTACCGACTGACTGCCGGTGTAGTTCGTCATAAACCCGTACAGCTTGGTCAGGTCCAGGTTGTAATTGTTAGTGTTGCTGCCGTCGAGGTATGAGGTCCCTTCGATTCCGAAGACGTGATACGTGTAGTTGGTATAGGCGCCACTTCCGACCTTGGCCTGGACTTCGAGCTTCGTAACGTAATAGCCGTCCGGCACGTTGAAGCTGAGCGTGAAGAAGTGCCAGCCTGGATTCTCATCAAGCCCGGGGACTTGGCCCTGTGGTGTCAGGGGCCCCGTGGGCGCTGGCGGCGCGGGAAGCTGGGTACCGTAATGATCCATGAGGCTCGGCAGGCTCGCCGGGCTGATGTCCTGATATTTGAGGTTGAATAAGAAGGGGTTGCCAACCTGCGCCTGCAGGGACGCGAGCTGCTCGTAGATTTCCCGCATCGCCGCAGCGGGTTCGGGGACGGTAATGTCGTAAGTGAGCCGCAGACCGTAGCGGTACAGAGCGACATACCATTTACGCATCAAGCTGAAGTAATCGATGCGCATCGGATCTGTAGCACTTGGGTTCTCGAGCATGCGCGTGCTGGATTCCGAGGCGCCTGTGGTGGTTGTGGTGGAAATTGTCATCTTGTGGGATTGGCGCACGCGAGATGAAGCGTTTCGGGTCGTCTGGATCGCTTGCTTGCGGCTGTCCGTGGCGGACGCCGAAGTTTGATCCTGGGTGCCGAACTGGGTGGCGACCGAGGCGCTGACGAACCCACAACCCCCGCTCGCCGAGGCGCTGATGTTGAACTGGTTCGAATGCGATACCTGCGAACCCGTGGCCTGCGCCAACTGGGTGTTTTCCGTGACGCCGGTCTGACTGTAATTTTCCAGGGCATCGGTGACAATCGAAGTGAACTCCTGGCTCGTGACCGACCACTCCTCCTGAACCACTGCGGTGCGTTCTTTCGGCGCCAGCGGAATTGTCGCCAGCAGGCCGCCCCGCTCGATGCCTGCCGGTGTCATCTCCAAGCGCTCGAGGTTGAGCATTCCGATCGGCGAAGTCGAAGTGTCCTGCGCCAGATTCTTGGTCGCTGCAATGCCGGTGTTGAGGCTATTAAGGGCAGCGCCATAGTTTGCCGCTTGGGCACCCGGCGAGACGTTCGCGCCGGAAGTGCCCACCTGCGGCGCCAACGCGGTGCGCAACGACTCAACCTGCTGTTTTCTGAGACCTATGAGCCCATTCCCGAATGCGGTCAAATCGCTAGTTTGAATACTGGCAAAGGCAGAGGGGACCGGCAGCTGCGAGGCCAATGGCGTGCCCTCAAACTGCTGCAGAAGAGCCCAGAAATTGGCGTCCGGGGTAATAGCATTGGGCGCTGCCGTGGCCAAGGTTCCGAAGGCCTGCTGCACAGCAGTGACTTCCCCCGTCTGCAAACCAAGTTGGCGAACAAAACTAGACTTCACGGTTGCCCAACCGGTCGTAGGCGTCGGAGGCTTCAAGGGTACGTGTGTGACCTTTTGAACGCTGGTTGTGGAGTTGGTCAGATTTGGCATTTTCTTCTCCTAGGGCGTTCTTGGATTCTGGGGGCGGAGAAATGCGGCACGTGCGTGCTAGCCCGTGGACACCCTTGCGTCCGGGCTGAAATTGCAAGTCCCGATCGTCAAAGGTCCCTGCCATCCGACCGAGCTACTCGTGTCGAGCGTGGCGACGTTGAGAGCACCATCTTGGTCCACCATGAAGGCAGTGAATGTCGAGCCGCTTGGCCCGCATACTGCTACAGGTGATCCGGGAAGAAGCCTCGCATTTCCTACCGTGTTCAGCCCCTGCCATCCTGCTGCTGTGCCAGCGTCCAGCGTCGCAGTGTTCAACCATCCGTTGCGATCGATCACCAGCGCAGTGAACAGCGTGGGACTCTGCTGAAATGCGGTGATGACGGACCCAGGCACTAAGCTTGGACACCCGACCGTATCTGGTCCTTGCCACCCTTGGCTCTGGGTAGGATCGAGTACAAATGCGCTGAAGAGCCCGCTGCGGTCGACGGCCAAAATCATGCATACCGACGCACTGGGGCGCACAACAGTGACCTGGCTGCCAGGGACGAGGTTGGTGCAGCCCACCGTATTAGGACCTTGCCATTCCGCAGTACCGCTTGCGACGAGGGTCGCGACATTCAGCGTCCCGCTAAGATCCACCAGTGAGGCGACATAGGACATCTGGTCTGCGGCACTCATTGCGGCAACGCCTTTCGCGGTGTTCGTAAGCACACGGTTCCGTGCATATCGCGCGGGCGGGGGACACGTTGTGTCAGCGCATCGGCGCATACGATAACAAGAGCTGGCGCTGCTTAACTATTACGATTCCTCGACGCTGCAGCGCCCGCGGCTACGCTTGGGCGATCCGACGATTACGGGCCGGGACAGACGGATAGAGCCTCGAAAGCTCTTCGAACGTATGGGGAAGCGGAGCGCACTCCTCTTCCCCATGCGATTTACTGCAAAGCGCCCAACGCGTTAGTTCGTCATCTTCAGCCCGGAAGGTTTTGAAGCCTGACAAGTTCACCGCTGGCGCGCATACACTCGAGGCCCGGGAACGGGCCACTCTGTGGCCGATGATGGTGAAGATCGACGGCCCTACGAGCAATTCCAGACCAAGACTGACCGACACATTCCGGTAGTTGTACCGACCCGAGTATGACTCGGTGGGATCGTGAAACAGCACGGTACTTCCCCTGAACGCTGGTGTGAGCCTCCGCACGGAGTTCGAAAAAGCGCGAAAATCCGGGCATTAGCAGGCAAATGAAGGCCAAAAGCGTGATCCAAGGCCTTGGACGAGCTGCCACGCGGCGTATGGTCAGCCGCTGAATTGCTGCGCGAGAGAGAGCGCCAGGAGTTCCGATGATTCCGCTGAACAAGCCGTTCCGGCTGCCCTCAGCCGCCGTATGGTACTGGCTCGTGCGCTCGTTATTCGTCTGCGGGGCCATCGTCGTCTTTGCCTACCTACTGCACTCGGGGCTCGTCTCCTCCAGTTGCCGCGGCGCAATGTGCGGTTCTTCCGGGAAGAGTTTTACCTGGATCCTGTACCTCTTCGCAGGACTGCTGGGGGCGCGGACGATCGTGAACACGTTGACGTGTTCGTTCGTCCTGTCGGATAAGAGCATCACGATCAATCGCGGCCTGCTCTTTCGCGACTCGAGCACAATCCGCTTTGACCGGATTCAGGATGTCCGAGGTAGCCGTGGCCCCCTACTCAGCGCCTTTGGACTGGAAGCGATCGCCCTTTGGACGGCTTCCCCGGATCAGCGCGTCGGCAATTCAAAGCGCCCAGACGGGCAGCTGTACCTGAATGTCGGCGATGCCGAGTGGCTCAAGCAGTTTCTGGCCGAGCCATCCGCGAGCCCCGCTCCTGAGTTAGCGTCCAAGGGAAGCGCGCAGGCACTCGGAGCGCCCGACGCCCGCTCGCCGGCCATTGTCGCGTGTGTCTTTCTTATCGTGGCCGCACTTGCGGTATGGGCCCTCATCCATGTCCTCCATCCATCAGCGACGCTCGCCACGAGCACTACGACTCCCGCATATGCGCCACCTGTAGCCCCGCCAGTGTCCGCGACGTCTCCCACGGCGAGTACCAAGCGGAGCCCTGCCGAGGCGGCGCAGGCGCCGAAAGCCATGACGTGCGCTCTCCCAGGATCTGGCGGCCACGAGTCCGCCATTCCCTGTCACGAACAGGCCGAGCGCTGCCAGCGAGAGCGCGACTTCGCTTCCAGTCCGACCGCCACGCCCGCCGCACTGACTCTGATCAACCGCGGAGCCAGCAATTTGCAGCTCTTCTGGCTCGACACCTCGGGAGCGCGTCGACCTTACGGTATGCTGATGCGAGGCGGCAGCCTCACGCAGCCAACGCACCTCGGCGCTCGCTGGCTTCTGGCGACGTCGCAGGGGCAATGCGTCGGTATTTTCGATGCTGCAACGGTTGTACTGGACGTTGCCTACTGACGTTCACCTTGCCTCGTAGGCTCCCGCACCAGGAGCTGGCGCCGACTGAGGATGGCATTACGGCGAGCGCCGCAGCTCCGAGGCGCGCGGTTGAACCCCGCGCCGGGCGCAGTGTACTACGTGAGTTGGTCAGAAGCTGACCTAGCTCCGGCCTTTTGGCGGAGGGGCACGGGCCAGCGCCTCCCCGCACAGCAATATTTGGCCAACAGTTATTGAGCTCCCGTTCTGAATTGGAGGAAACAGCGTCCTCGGCAGAGGAGGAATCTCAAGATCCGCGTTCTGAAGATCCGCATAAGCTCCAGCTCCCCAAAGAGCTTTATTGGAGGAGTAGTAGCTGCAGGTTACCGCGATATCCACATCAACGAGAAACCTGCCCTCAACCGGAGTCGGTAGACTGGCGCTCGCCGTTACATCAAGAAAGCCCTGCAACCCGGTGCCGTTCCACTGACTCCCCGTCGCAGGAGTATCGAGGGCAGAGAAGTTACTGGTCTTGGTGTAGCCGGTTGAATTGGCATACCCCTGCAAGTCTAGAAACTCCTCAGTCGCACTGCAGATTGTTCCCCCTCCCAACACTACCTCCGCATACGCCACAGTCACCGTACACGAGCCGGTGAGAATCGCGACAGTCAAATCGTTAGGATGCTGGTTGTCAGGTATGTCACAGGCTATGCCTACGGAGGGCAACACTTGCGGTGCCGTAAGTCTGGTAGTGGCCGCCAGGTTAGCAAACGCGGAGTTCGAAGGGTTGGTAAATAGCTGCGTAAATCCCGCATTTACCGTGGTGTAGGAAGTTCCGAAGACCGAGTTATCTCCCTCGTAACTTTCGCCCATAAAGGTGTACGAGAGAGCCGCCATGCTTATTTGAACCTCTCCTGTCGCGCTATGGGTGAGAGCTGCCCACCTGTAGAATTCGTCCGTGCCGTCGGTATACGCGAGAGGCCCGAGCGTTGGCTGCTCGCTGCTCCCATAGGAATAGGACCCTCCCTGCAGACCGATTTGAGCGCCGGAGGTACAGGAAAGGTCATTGGGACCTGGGACATTGTCCGCACGTGCTTTGCGATCCGCAGATTTGAACTCACGCTGCTCTTTTTGAGCTGATCTAAGAAACGGGCTGATCGCTTGGAGCGCTCGGCCTGTCGCCCGCTTGGCGTTCTGCTGCCGGTTAAGTCGGCGAAGCTGTTGTACATACGCCAACTGCTGCTTGTTCAACGGCCCTGTAAGTGAATCTCTTGTTGTTTTGTCCATGATTCAAACCCCGTTTACACCCGCGCTTCCGCCGCGACCGATCCGAGCTTGGGCCAAGAGACGATGGCGCCGGAGCGGTATCACGTAAATAGGTAATTCCCAACGCCGGTCGGGATCACGGGATGCTTAGACGGGACACCAGTTCGCCGCGCGAGCGGGCGTGGAATTTGCGAAATACGGATTGAACCTGGTTGGCAACCGTGCGCGCGCTGGTGGCGCGACGCGTCGCGATGTCTTGATTCGTAGACCCCGCGATCAGCAACGCCGTGACCTCGCGCTCGGCGGCGCTCAAACCCGTCAGCCTTGATTCGTCCAATTGAGGGATTGTGCCGACCAACACGGTATCCCCGCCCACGGCAGTCTCTACCAGTCGCGCGCGCAGGCCCTGAGGCGCGAAGAACGCTGTCAGTTCAACCCTCGATCTCAGACCGAGCTTGGCCTGAGCCCGACGTAGGCTGTTCTCCACTGAGGCGGCGGGGGCACCCAGCAGATACGCGATCTCCTTGGCTGAACGGCCCTGTCCGGCATATTCCGCCACTTGTCGCTCGCGCAATGACAGGCCTCTAGGATCAAGAGAGCGGAGATCGTTGCGCACCGCAACCACGAAACGTCGTCGATCAGTGTCGAACCGGTCGACCAACGACCAGCGGCCGCGGATCAGTGCCTCCCAGGCCTG
>Ga0302324_100004048_pt1 | contig 32711 bp, 30 predicted proteins | sample Palsa_T0_1_FD_201949 | JGI IMG/M metagenome (GOLD analysis project Ga0302324, IMG submission 201949) | Peat permafrost microbial communities from Stordalen Mire near Abisko, Sweden - Palsa_T0_1 | ecosystem: Environmental > Terrestrial > Soil > Palsa > Peat permafrost | place: Sweden: Abisko... | reverse complement strand
CGCGACCGCTCTTATAGTCGCGGACGATCGCCCGCCGGCCGGAGGGATCGACGTCGACGCGGTCGATCGCGCCCCGGACGCGCAGCCCACCTGAGAGCTCGAGGGGCGCCAGCGAGTCCTCGAAGCCGAAGCGCAGCTCGACGTGACGCGGGGGCCACCCCCAGCCCGACCTCGCCTCGTGCTCGAGGTAGCGCTCGAGGTCGGCCTCGATCTCGCGCATCACCGCAGCGCGCTCGGCGGCGCTCCGGCCCACAGCGAGTTGCGCGTGCTCATCCGCCATCGCCTCCTCCAGGAGCGCCTGCGCCCGTTCCACCGTCGCCTCGGTGATCGCCGCACCGAGCCGGGCAAACGTGCGCTCGAGCACCGCGTGCATGTAGTTCCCCCGGGCGATCCCGTCCGGCTCGGGCTCGAGCCGTTCGGGCCTGAGCTCGCGCTCGACGAGCCACTTGACCGGACATGAGGCGTAGGACTCGAGCGCCCCGGCGGAGACGACCTCGCGGTGGCGAACGCGGGTGAACGCGACCGGCCCCAGGGGCGCGAGGGGCGGTTCGGGGATGCGCGGGCCGGCGGCGGCCTGCGCCCGCGCGAGCTCGCGCGCCGTCGGGGCACTGGCGGCCGGCCAGACCACCTCGGCCAGCAGCCGCCGCGCGCGCCGCTGCTCCCAGTCTTCGACGAGCAGCTCGGCGACATCGGCGATGAAGGGCGAGCGCATCGCGGGGTTGCCCTCTTCGTCGGAGCTGCGGTAACTGAGGATCAGCGTCTCGGTCGCTCGCGAGACGCACGCGTAGAACAGGTAGCGCTCACTGGCGACGGCGTCCTCGCGGGGCCGCAGGCGCAGGCCCGAAGCCGCTGCGAGCTCCCACCGTCGCTCATCCGAGAGGAAGGGCTCGGGCACCGGCGGACGTGGGAACTCCCCGTCCTGGAGGCCGCACACGAACACGGCGCGGAATCGGCGCGCGCGGATGGCGAGCGGATCGGCGAGAAGCACGGCGCCGGTGGCGGCCGAGCCGCGAGCTCGTACCTCGAGCGCGGCCAGTGTCTCGATCAGCTCCGTCGCGGGGATTGGCTCACCGAGCTCCGCCAGCTCCTCGAGCGCCCGCAGCACCGTCGCCAGCGCCTGAGCGTCGAGCTCCTCGACGGCGTCGAGCATCGCCGCCTGGCCTCGCCGGGGCGCGGCGAAGAGCCGACGCGCGTGGCGAGCCAGCTCCGATGCCGGGTTCCCCGCGTCGCGGAGCCCGTCGATCTCCTCGAGGCGCAGGCCGAGCGCCGCCGCCGCCTCGCGGGCCCCAGCCGCCGTGCGCACCCCGCTGCGGCGCACCGTCGCCTCGAGCGCATCGCCGAGCTCACGGCGGGTGAGCACGCCGGGAGTGCGCAGGTAGTGCAGGAACTCCTCCGCACCTGCGCCCGGCTCGAGCAATGCGCACCGGGCCAACGCGAGCAGACCGCGGCCGAGCGGTGTGTGCTCGAAGGGCACGGAGACCTGACACAGCATCGGGATGCCGTAAGCGGCGAACACGCGCTCGAACAGCGCGCTCGACGCGCTGAGCGAGCGCAGCACGATCGCGATCTCGTCGGCCGGTACCCCCGCTCGCAGGCGCTCGACGACGTGGGCGGCGACGAGCTCGGCCTCGGCCCGCTCGCCCCCGGACTCGAGCAGAAGCACGGCATCGCCGGGATCCACACGCGTCGGAAGCGCGGGGTCAGCCGACTCCCCGCGGCCGCCCGACTCCCCGGAGCCGCCTGGCTCCCCGGAGCCGGCTTTAGCCGATGCCCCGTGCTCGAAGAGCCCCCGCTCGAGGTGGTGAAGCACGGTGCGCGACGCGGGCGCGTAGTGCTCGGAGGTTGCGGGCAGCTCGAGAACGCGATCGGCGAGCGGACGGAGCTCCTCGACCGCCTCCGCGCGCCCGGCGAACGCTGCCCGACCGGGCTCGTAGGAGAGCGACACCGTGACCTCGGCCCCGGCGACTCGCGCCAGCGTCTCCACCGCGTCGCGCTCGAGCGGCGTGAGGTCGTCGAAGCCGTAGAGATAGACGGGCGTCGTGCCCCACCTTCGCGGCTCGGCGCGCAGCGCGTCGAGCGCACGCCACGCGAAGAGCTCGGCGTCCATGCGCCCGAGGCGATCGAGCTGGCGCGTGTATTCACCGTACAGGGCGGCTATCTCGTCCGCGTAGGCGCGCCGCTCGGCGTCCCCGCCGGCCCATGCCCGCATCGCCTGGGTGAAGCGCTGCGGCGTGACCAGGGCGCGCTCGAGCTCCGCCACCAGGGCCCCCACGGCGGGGGCGAACCCCGGCGAGGAGGCTGAGGCCCCGATCGCCGTGAGATCCGAGCGCGCAATCGTCGAGCGCAGCACGCGTTCGCGCTGGAGCGGCGCGAGGGTCCGGCCACCGTAGCCGGCGCGGCGGGCGATCTCCCGCGCCAGGCCGGGGAAGGTGAGCACCTCGCCCCCGAGTACGGCGCCCTCGCCGAGCACCTCACGCCGGTAGTGATCGCGGTCGAGGCCGGTCGGGACGACAAGGATGGCCCCCCGCCGCGCAGCGGCACGGTAGGCGCCGAGCACCTCCGCCGCCTTGGCGGAGTTAGCCGGACCGAGAACGAGCGTGAGGGGCATGGCGACATGGTCGCGCGCGCCCCCGACGTCTCCGACCAACATTGACCGATCGCTGGCGTTGATACGTACATGACCGCCGAGATCTCGGTCGAGCGGCTCCTGTCGGTGATGCGGGACTTTGACGAGTTCGGCGGCGCGAGCCTCGAACTTGTGGCTTGGGAGCTGAGCGAGCCGCCGAGCCGGATCGATCCGGCTTGGTCGAAGCTGATCGCCCAGGGCCTGATCGAGCCCGCCGGGGTCGATTCCATCTTCGGCGAGCCGCTCTGGCGGCTCAGCGCGAAGCGCGACGGCGCCTGAGCGCTAAGGATCCGCGCCTGGGCCCCGGGCCCGGCGCGAATTGGCTCTGATCGCAGGCCCGACGCGAACCTTGTACTCAACCGCCCCAAAAACGCGACTCTGAGTACAACGTTCAGGCAGCGGCCCACCACGCACGGCAGCGTGTGACCGACCGGCGCCAGCCAATTACGCAGCTTCGGGCTGCGCGTCCGCCGACGAGGCTCGAGCCTCCACGGAGGGCTGCCTCTCCTCGGCTTCGGGCGGCTTCGCGCCCTCCTTGGCCCACGGCTCGTCGAACTCGACGCGCCACTTGGCGTCCTCGCCCTGGACCAGCGCCAGCCGTGCGCGGAAGTTCTTGCCGGCGCGGCTCCTGAAGCCGGTCACGGGCTTCTCGGTGCGACCGGTGGCAATCAGCTCACGAGCCACCGCCAGCGGCAGCTGCTTGCCCGCCTTGGACTTCCAGATCACGAACCCGCACCCTGGATCATCGCGGGCCCAGCACGAATAGCCCTTGCGGTTCTCGATGATGTCGTGCCCGCACACCGGGCAGGGACCCAGGTTGGCCCGCGGAATCCGGACGCCGTGGAGCTTGGTGTCGAGCTCGCCGACGGTCGACTCGGCGAACTTGACGATGTCGCCCATGAACGCCTCACGCGAGTCCTCGCCATGTTCGATGCGCGTCAGTCGGTGCTCCCAGTCCCCGGTCAGGCTGGGAGACGTGAGGGCGTGCTCGCCGAGCAGCCGGATCACGTTCAGCCCCTTCTCGGTCACCACCAGCGCGCGTCCGTCGCGCTCGATGTAGCCGACCGCAAGCAGCCGCTCGATGATCGCCGCCCGGGTCGCGGGGGTGCCGATCCCCGAGTCCTTCATCGCCTCGCGCAGCTCGTCGTCGTCGACGAGCTTCCCGGCCGTCTCCATGGCATCGAGCAGGGCTCCCTCGGAGAAGCGCCGCGGTGGCTTGGTCATCTTGTCCAACGAGGCGATCTCGCGGACCTCGGCGGGCTCGCCGCGCTCGAGCTTGGGCAGCTGCTGGTCGCGCTCCTCATCGTCGTCTGAGCGCTCGGCGTCGGGCAGCTCGCCGTACACCCCTCGCCAGCCTGGAACCAGCATCACCTTGCCGCGCGTGCGGAAGATGTACTCGGCGGCTACCGTCGTCTCCACGCGGGTGTTCTCGAACACGGCGTCCGGATGGAAGATCGCCAGGAAGCGGCGGACGACCAGGTCATAGATCCGCCTGTCGTCCTCGTTCATCTTCTCGACCGGGTGCCCGCCCTCGGCCAGCGTCGGGATGATCGCGTGGTGATCGGTGACCTTCGCGTCGTTGACGACGCGCTCCAGGGGCAGGACGTCGAGGCCGAGCACGTACCGCGCGGCCTTGGCGTACTCGGGCGCTGAGCCCACGAGCGAGGCGATGGGCTTGATCTCGGGGACCATGTCGCCGGTCAGGTAGCGCGAGCTGGTGCGCGGATAGGTGAGCGCCTTGTGCTCCTCGTAGCAGCGCTGGGCGGCGGCCAGCGTGCGCCGGGCCGTGAAGCCGTACAGGCTGTTGGCGTGACGCTGCAGAGAGGTCAGGTCGTAGAGGAAGGGAGGGCGCTCGGTGCGCTTGGTCTTCTCGAGCTTGGTGATCTCGCCGGTCTGGTCCTCACACGCCGCCACCACCGCGGCGGCTTCCTCGGCCGTCTTCAGCCGAGGAGCTGAGCCGACGTGGTAGCGACCCTCGTAGAGACGCTCGCCCGGTGCCGCGAACAGCGCGTCGACGAGCCAATACGGCTCGGGCACGAAGGCCCGGATCTCCTCCTCGCGGCGCGCCAGGATCGCGAGCGTCGGCGTCTGCACGCGGCCGAGCGAGACGGCACCGTCGAACGACGAGCGCAGGCGGATGGTGGCCGCACGGGTCGCGTTCATGCCGACGAGCCAGTCGGCCTCCGAGCGCGAGCGGGCAGCGGCCTCCAGGGACGCCAAGTCGGCGCCCGGACGCAGCGACCCGAACGCCTCCTCGATCGCGCCTTTCGTCATCGAGTTGAGCCAGAGCCGTTTGACGGGCTTCTTGGACCCCGCCTTCTCGTACAGGTAGGCGAAGATCAGCTCGCCCTCACGCCCCGCGTCGCAGGCGTTGACCACCGTGTCGATGTCATCGCGAGCGAGTAGGCGCTTGACGACGTTCATCTGCTTCTTCGAGCGCTCGTCGCGAACGACGAGCTTGAAATGCTCGGGGACGATCGGCAGATCGGCCATCTTCCACTTCTTGAAGCGCTCGTCGTAATCGTCGGGATCGGCGAGCTGAACGAGGTGGCCCACGGCCCAGGTGACGACGTGGTCGGGGCCCTCGAGATAGTCCTTGTGGTTGGCGAACACGCCCGGCAGGACCTTGGCGAGGTCCTTACCGACCGATGGCTTCTCCGCGATGACGAGTGTCTTGGACATACGAGCGCTGAGCGTAGCGCCCGATGCAAGCCGACCTACGCCGCACACCCCTCCGTGCTGACCGGGCCCGCAGAGGACCTGGCTTTTGCCAGCTCTGAGCGGATTACCGTAATGGGGACGGCAAAGCCGCCCGGACCGGTGCCCGGAACCGGGTTGGTGATCTGGGCGAAGGCCATGGCCATCACCTTCCCCGCGGAGTCGACCAGCGGGCCGCCCGAGTTCCCCGGCCGCACCAGGCCGCGCAGCGCGGTGATCTCGCGCAGCACCGGCCCGTTGCCGTAGGCGTTGTCGGTGAGCACCGGCTTGGTGACGCCGACCCGGCCCGGTTGGACGTCGAAGGGTCCGTCTTCGGGATAGCCGAGAATCGCCACCGACGCCCCCGAACGGGGAGCCGCGGCAAAGCTGAGCGGCGGTTCTGACAGGCCCTGTACGCGCAGGACGGCGACGTCGTTGGTGGGGTCGAACAGGATGACCTGCGCCGGAAGCGCAGGGCCATGCCCGCCTACCTCCACGCTCGTGTCGCTCTCTCCGGCGACGACATGGGCGTTGGTCACGACCAGGTCCGGGGCCGGCACCCAGCCCGATCCCTCGATGCCGAGCCCGCAGGCAGTCCCCAGAACGCGCACGACGCTAGGGAAGTCGGCGCGGACCCCGGGCGCCGAGACGATGCCCTTCGACGGCGGCGGTACGTCGGCCGACGGACCAGAGAGCGAGGGGAGCGGGTCGTAGTGCGAGAGTGCGTTGAGGATCGCGCCCGACGGCGGCAGGGTCTCGTCGAGGTCACGGAGGATCGCCGAGTGCTCGAGGTCCTCTCGCAGCTTCGGCGAAGTCGCCGCCGACAACGTCACCGCGCCGAGGATCCACACGAGGCCCAGTCCGATGCAGGCGGTCAGCGCCGCCCCCAGGAGCCCGTCGATCGTCCTCAGCCCTGGGAGCCGCAGGGCGAAGCGCACACGCAAGCCGAACCCCTCGAGCAGGCTCGCGAGCAACGCGCCGACGAGCAGGGCTCCCACGAGGCCGAGCAGCGGTGCGTAGATCGAATGCGAGCCGCCCGAGAGCACAAGCGGAGCCGCCCGGGCTCCGATCACCGCGCCGAGCGCGAACCCGCCCAGCGACAGGCCGCCGACGATGATGCCGTGCATGTATCCCCAGACCGCAAACAGGGCCGCGATCGCGACGATCAGCCAATCGACCCAGTTCACGGGAAATCACTCTACCCACGCCGTCACCCGGTCAGACCTGCATAGGCGCATGCGCCGCCGGACACCGTCACCGTCTACGCTGCGCGGAAAAGTGCCCTGGGGATGGACATCCGTTGCGACTCGAAAGCCACATCGGTCGCGACTGTCGGCGCGGCGACGCCGACGACTCCTAACGCGCGCGGTGCCGCTCGTGGTGCTCGCGGGCCTGGCCTTCGCCGCCGGGATCGTCTTCGCCGGCGGTCCGTCCCGGGCCGAGCGACATCTCGTTACCCGCTACGTGACAGCGTGGAGGCATGGGGATTTCGCGACCATGTACAGCCTGCTCGATTCGCAGAGCCGCGCGCGCCTGTCGCCCGCGGCCTTCCGCGCCGCGTACGCCTCCGCTGCGACCACGGCGACCCTGATCTCGTTCAAGTCCGGACGGACCGGCCAACCGCACGGAAACGTGATCACGGTGCCGGTGCGGGTGCGGACGCGGATCTTCGGAACGCTGCGGGCCACCCTGACGGTGCCCTTCAGCGGCAGCGGCTCCGGTGCTCGCGTCCGCTTCGGCGCCCAGGTGCTCTTCCCCGGGTTGCGGGCCGGAGAGCATCTGACGCGTCGGGTCTCACTTGCACCCCGCGCCTCGCTCTACGCCCGCGACGGCACCGTGCTCGCCCAAGGCCCATCCCTGTACTCGCCGATTCCCGAGGTGGCGCTCCAGGTCGTGGGCAACCTCGGCCCGATTCCGGCCGACGAGCGTGCGACCTTCGCCGCCCAGGGATATCCGGCCAAGGCCCAGGTCGGCGCCGACGGACTCGAGCTGGTGTTCCAGCACGAGCTAGCCGGCACCCCGGGGGGCACACTGCTCGCGGGTAACCGCGTCCTCGCGGTCTCCAGTCCGAAGCCGGGCACGTCGGTGACCACGACCATCGACCCGACGCTCGAGGACGCCGAGATCGCCGCGATGGCCGACCGTTACTCGGGGATGGTGGCCATGAACCCTCAGAACGGACAGGTGCTCGCAGTCGCCGGCATCGCCTTCTCGGCTCCCCAGCCTCCAGGCTCGACGATGAAGATCATCACCTCGACGGGCGCGCTGGCCGCGAAGATCGTCAAGCTCGGCACCACCTTCCCGATCGCCACCAGCTCGACGATCGACGGCTACACGCTCCAGAACGCCAGCAGCGAAGCGTGCGGCGGGACGCTCCTGAACGCCTTCGCGGTCTCGTGCAACTCGGTCTTCGCGCCGCTCGGCGCGAGGCTGGGCGCGGCCCGCCTCGTCGCCATGGCGGAGAAGTTCGGCTTCAACGGCCCGGCGGCCTTCCCCGGCGAGGCGCCCAGCACGATCCCCTCGGCGAGCACGATCGGCGACTCGCTCGCCGTCGGCTCCTCGGCGATCGGCCAGGGCATGGTGCTCGCGACACCGCTCGAGATGGCGATCGCGGGCGCCGCCATTGCCATGGGGGGAAAGCGCCCGGTGCCGTCGTTCGAGCTCCACGAGACGCCGCAGTTCATCCGCGTCACCACCCGCCACGTCGCCGCCGAGGTGCAGAAGATGATGATCGCGGTGGTTGAGTTCGGTACCGGCACCGCCGCCCAGATACCCGGAGTGCTCGTCGCGGGCAAGACCGGCACCGCCGAGCTCACCGACACCGCCACCCCGTCGACCAATCCGGACTCCCCGGCCGCGAACAACCCGAAGGACACCGACGCCTGGTTCGTCGGCTACGCCCCGGTCGGCAAGCCGAGCATCGTCGTAGCGGCCCTGTTCCCGGCCCAGGGGGCAGGCGGGGCGACGGCCGCGCCGGCGGTGCAGCAGGTGCTGGCGGCAGCGCTCGCGGGTTAGCGGGCGGGGAGTGGCCGCCGACCCACCAGAGCCCACGCCCGACCGACTGCCCGCTACCTCAACTCGGACGCGAAAACGTCCGGCGCATACGTCCCCTGCGTCCATGCCGCCACCGCCGCCCCGCCGGGCCCGAACCCGAGCGCGACGTCGTCGGCGAGGCCGCCGGAGATGAACCGCGGGGAAGCGCCGAGGCGGTTGGCGCCGGAGGGCATCTCGGCGACGGCGACGCGAGCGCCGGTGATCCAGCCGAGCAGCGCCCGGCCGTCGCCGGCCATCGTCAGCTGTGGGCTCTCGCCGGGATCGATCTTCCCGAGGTTCGCCACCGGCCCGAACCAGCGCAGCGGCTTGACTTTAATCTTCTTCTTCTTCTTCTTCTTGGCCCTGCTCGGGAGGACCTCGTCGTGGCGGACCCTGGTCTGGAGGGTGCATGCCGGTGAGGAGGGCGAGCACACCTCCCAGGTGGCGACCTCGTCGCCGTTCTCGTCGGACGCGAGTGCAAGCTCGGAGGTAACGTCGGCGGGAGCCGACAGCGCTCGTGGCCGCAGCGGCGTGCCCAAACCCACCAGGTCGGATGCGAACGCCTGGGCGTGGTAGGCGCCCCCGGCGTCGTTGTAGTCCTCGGTCCACCCGACGGTCAAGCCCGCCGGCTGCGAGACGAGCTGCAGACCGTCGACGGCGTGGCCGGCCGGCACCGCGAACAGGGTACGGCGCCTCGATGGCGTCGCTCCGGGCCCGGCGCTCGCTCCGAATATGTCCCCGCCGGCGCCCTGAGTCCACACGACGGCGCTCCCGCCTCCAGGGGTTCCCGTGACCGCGATCGCCGCGGGCGCCGAACCGGCCGGGGTCAGGCCCCGTAGGCGACCAAACCTGCCGGCTCCCCGTGCTTCGGTGGCCCAGAGCTGCTGGGGCGCGCCGATCACCGCGAGCATCCGCCCGTTGGTGAGCGGCACGAGGCTACCCGTGGTGCCACCGCCGGCGTCGGTGACGATCGTCTGCGGGGGCCCGAAGCCCGACCTGGGGCCGCGCCGGATCACCTGCACGTCGGAGCAGCACGGCTGATTAGGCAGGCCCGACGCGGTGAGGAGCTCGAGCGTGGTCCCCGAGTAGGCGACGGCGAGGATCTCCTGCGCGCCCGGGACCGCGTGCGCCACGCCGAAGGTGCCGTGCGGGGAGGCAAGCGCGACGTATGCGCCCGCGGTGGCCTGGGCGTCCAGGTTGACCTCGTTGAACGCGACCGCTGCGGCCCCCGCCGGAGAGGAGGCGACCTGCGTTCCGATGATCTGGATCGAAGTCGGGCCGGAGACTTCGGCGGGTCGCGACCAACCGGCGCTGGCCGGAGCCGCCAGCGCCCCGGAGATCGCCGCCGCGCTGGCGACGGTGGTGAGCGCTCGCCGGAGCCGGAGTCGAGTCAGAGCTGCGGACCGTTCCAAACCCTGCCGTCCCGCCGGTCGAGCCAGAGGCCGGCGGCCAGACCGCTGAGGAGGCCGACAACCACGCCGCCAGCGGCGACCGGCGTGTGCAAGTGGCCCGAGAGTGAGAGCCCGACGGCCGCTACGGGAGCGGCGACGGCGGTGAAGACGCCGATCCCCGCCGCCAGCGGATTGAAGGTCAGATCCGGCCGTCCGGTGGGTTCGCTCGGCCCCCGCCGGTTGCCGTTCACGTCACTGGTCCAGGGGTATGGTCGCTTCCACCGCGTGCTGGGCTCCGCCCCGAATCTGCAGGATCAGGGGGCGGTTGGCGTAGGCGGTGGTGTTGATCTTGAAGACCAGGACCTGCCCCTGGGTGGGACCGAAGTAGGCGGTGGTGTCGGGCGCCGGCTCGGTGGCCCTGGGCGCCAGCGTCTGGGGCGTCCACTGATACGGGTTCGCCTGGGGGTTGATCGGCTCCGGGTGATACATGTTGCCCTGCGTGTCGACGATGTCGAAGTCGGTCAGCGGCGCCGTGCTCTGGTACTGCTTGGTCTGGTTCCACGCCCACATGAACACGCCGAACCACTCCTGGTCCGGGTTGGGCGCCGTGGTCCCCTTGGGGAGCCCCTCGAGATATTGAGCGTCCTCGGTGCTGTAGCCGTTGAGCTCGCGCGAGATCTCCAGCTGGTAGGTGATGTTGCCGGCCCACACGTAGACGCCGAAGTTCTCCGTGTCGGCGGCGTGGCGACGGGCCGGATTGTTCCCGCAGCCGGCGACGCCAAGGGCGAGGATCACGAGGCTCGAGCAGAGGATCGGGACGCGGCGCGCTCTCACGGGGCGGGAAGTCTATCCCGATGGCTGGCGAGAGGATGCGCTACTGGCCGGAGACCGAAGGGCGCGGCCCGCGCTTGCCATCTCCTTCGAGGATCGCGCGCAGGCGGCGCATCGACTTCGCCGCCTGTCGCCGCGTCCAGGCACGGCCCCCGAGCGCCTCCATGAGCCGATCGCTCGGCTGCACGGGCCGCGTCTCGAACTGGTACTCGACCTTCGTCGTCTCCCCAGGGCCATCCGTCAGCGTGTAGGTGCCGAGCAGCCGGACGCGGTTGTATTTCCCGCCCCGACCGAGCTCGACGATCCGGAACGGGGGATCGAGCTTGGCGAAAGTCATGTCCGCCCACGAGAATCGGGCAAACGGCGCCTTGACGCGGAAGCGGGCCCCCGCCCCCGTGCCGTAGCTCCGCTCACGCGTGAGGTGCCAGTCGGCGAGATAGTGATCGGTGAACTCCGCGTGGTTCGCGATGTCGGCCAGATACTCGAAAACCTCCTCGCGAGGCTTAGAGATCATGGTCGAGACCGAGACGGGATCCATCGCCGGCGGAGTCTATTGGGCGACAGCCAATCCGCTAAGGGAGTTCGCCCCTGGCGAACTCTCCGCGCCGGTCGGTGATGCGGACCGCGTGCCCGAAGGCTGGGCCATGGACCAGGCGTGAGGAGACCGGCTCTTCGGGGCGCATCGCACGGCATAGCTCGCACAGCATCCGGCCGGACTTGTAGAGGTGGACGTGCTCGCCCACGAGCGGCGTGCGGTGGCAGTGGGCGCAGCGTTCGCGGCTCTCCGCCACCGTCCCCACGCCCCGGCGCAACAGATGGAATTCGAGTCCTGGGAGCTCCCGTACGGAAAGTTTCATTCCGCCCATTTCGTCGTCCCCACCGCTGTTCCTGCTGACTCGTGACGTTTCTCGCTCGCGCGGATTGGGTAGACATATTGACGCGCCGGATATGATGATTTGTCCACCTCGCGGACGTGGGAAGGCGAACGTCGAGGTGAGCGCGCCCCCGCGGAGAACAGGAGAGCCTCATGAAAGCTTGGAATACCGGCAGCCTGGCTGGTATGGGGACATTCCGCTGTACCTCGTGCGAATACGGGGTCACCCTTGACGGAGCCGATGAGCTCCCGACGTGCCCGAGCTGCGGCGGCACCGAGTTCGTCCGTGCCTCGCTGTTCACCACCGTCGCGGCGACGATGGGCGCGATTCAACCGAGTGTGGAGGACGCCCTCTGGCTCGACGAGCTTCGCGAGCATCTCGATCCGCCCGGCGAGTACATCGCGTTCCTCGACAGCGTGGAGAAGGTGACTGCGTTTGCGCTGCGCCGCGAATGGACGCGGATCGGGCGCAGCCTGGCCGCGGACATCCGCTTCGACGACCCCACCGTTTCCCGCCGTCACGCCCTCATCGTCCGCCAGCCTGACGGGCTGCGCGTCCTCGACGACCGCAGCCTGAACGGCGTGTTCGTCAACGGCGAGCGGGTCGAATGGAGCCCGCTCTCAGACGGCGACGAGATCGTCATCGGGCGTCACCACCTGCACTTCATCCGGGTGCACGCCGTCTCCGGGATGCGCGACCTCGGCGCCGGAGACGGGTTCACGCCCCAGGTTCCGGCGGCTTAGGTCGCCAACGAGGCCCTACTAGTAGTTCACGACGACGCCGCAGCGGCGTCGGCGACCGACTCGTCGTTCTCGTTCTCCTTCTCCTCGCCGTCGAGGCGAGCGCCCTCGCTCCCCAGCGCTACGGCGGCCTTGGCCGTCACCAGGTGGTAGAGGATCAGCAGCTGCACGACGGCGAGCGATTCGGAGCGCTCGAGGTCGTTGCCCACGGTGAACTGACCGAGCCGCTCGGAGCGCAGGTGCGAAGCGAAGTGGAGCTTCTCCCAGACCATCTCCTCGATCTCATGGGCTTGCTCCTTGTCGATGTCGCCGGCGATGTTGACCACGACCTCGGAATCGCGCTCGTCCATGGTGATGCCGCGCTCGCCGTCACCGATGACCTCCGTCATATCCGGGTGGGGAAGGCTGTCGCGTAGCTGCAGCTCGGCGTCGAGGGAGCGGGGGTCCGAACCCTCGCGGAAGGAGATGACGACGTCCGCGTACCGCTCCTGGGGACGGATGAACTCGGCGGAGTCGGGCTCGCGCCGGTCGAGGTCGGCAAGCACCTGGTCGGTGGTGTATCCCCGCCGTGAGGTGTCGCGACGCACCTTCCACTTGCGACGCAGCTCCTCGGGTGGCGCCAGGTAGACCCGCACGTCGTAGCAGTCGCGGATCTCCTCGGCGTGGTAGCCCAGCAGGCCCTCGACGATGGTGAACGGCTTCGGATCGACGTAGACCGGCGGGCCGAACGTCCCGTCGTGATGGATGTACACGGGCTTCAGGATCGGCTCGCCCTGACGCAGAAGGCGCAGATGCTGCGCCATGATGTCGAGGTAATTACAGTCTGGATGTAGCGGCGTGATGCGACGCTCGGCGCGCTGCTTGCGGTCGTAGCGGTGGTAATCGTCGGTGGCGACGGCTGTCACCTGATCCTCGCCGAGGATGCGGACCAGCCCGCGCGTCAGAGTGGTCTTTCCTGCCGCCGAGTCGCCGACGACGCCAAGGATGATGGGGCGCAAAGGTTCTCCTCCTACCTGGGTGTTGGGTTCGTCGTCGGGTCTACGTCCGGGATGTCGTCGAACACCGAGCTCATAAGAATGTCGTCCGGCTCGAGCGTCACGAGGTCGGCCCTGCTCAGGCGCCGGCCCGCGTCGAAGAGCCGGTTGGCCTGACGCATGCGCGCGCGTTCGACGGCGTTGCGGATGCTCCGCCCGTTGGCGAAGCGAGGCCGCTCGACCCGTCGCTCGATGTAGGAACGCAACGCGGCCTCCCCTTCCTCACTCAGCTCGTAGCCCTGCTGCTCGACCATCATCTGGGCGATCTGCATGAGCTCGTCGATGCTGTAGTCGGGGAAGTGGATGTGATGGGCGACCCGCGACCCCATTCCGGGGTTGGCCTGGAAGAACTCCTCCATGCGATCCCGGTAGCCCGCCATGATCACGACGAAGTTCTCGCGCTCGGACTCCATCTCCTGGAGCAGGATCTCGATCGCCTCCGTGCCGTAGTCGCGCTCGTTCTCGATCCGGTGCAAGTAGTAGGCCTCGTCGATGAACAGGACCCCGCCGAGAGAGCGCTTGACGATGTCCTTGGTCTTCGGCGCGGTGTGGCCCACGTACTGGCCGACGAGGTCGTCGCGGGTGACGGAAACCAGGTGACCCCGTTCGATATAGCCGAGGCGGTGGAGGATCGCGGCCATCCGCAGCGCCACCGTCGTCTTGCCGGTACCGGGGCTTCCGGTGAAGCTCATGTGCAGGGTCGGGCGCTGCGAGCTCAGACCCATCTCGTCACGCAGCTTGTCGATCACGAGCAGCGCGGCGATCTCGCGTATCCGCTGCTTGACGGGCTGCAGGGCGACGAGCTCGGCGTCGAGCTCTTCGAGCACCTCATTGACGCGCGACTCGCGCACCACCGACTGAACGTCGGCCTCGCCGTCTGACACCGCGTCCGCGAAGTCGATCGAATCGACGGCAGAGCCGGACTTTGCCCCCTTCTCCGCGCGCACGACCTTGCCGCTGAACTCATCCTCGGAGAAGGAGGGCGAGCTCCGGTCGCGATACGGAGCCGGCGCCCCGGCACGGGCCTCGGGATCGAGCGGCTTGCCGGTCGTATCGAGTCCTCCGGCGCTCATTGACGACTCGGCGGTCTCGTCATCGGCCGACGCGGGATGGTTGTCAGAGTCGCGACGGGGTTCTCCTCGAGGAGGTTGGTGGCTTGGACGGCTCGGGCGCAAAGCCGTTGTGCCCGAAACCTACGGGTACCTAACTTACTGCTAACAACGGTACGCCGTCGCCCACCGAGGCCCGGCGCGCGCCGCGATCCCGCCTCAGGAGGCCGCCGAGACCTCGTCGCGCTCCTCCTCCATCTCCTCGGAGTACTCACCGCGCCGGGCGGCCGCGCTCAGCCGCGCACGGTGGCGAAGCGCAGCCTGTGCCGCCGGCACGTTCGCCTCCTCCCCACGCCAGGTCTCGAGCGACAGCCCGAGCAGGGCGCGGCCGTAGGAGTAGGTGAGCTGCCAGGGCAGATTCTCCGCACGGTTCATCAAGTCGAGGTGGGCGCTCGCGAGCTTGTCGCTCTGACCACCGGAGAGGAAGGCGATCCCGGACACGGCGGCGGGAACTGTCTCGCGCAGGGCGCGCAGCGTCTCGTCCGCCACCTCTTGCGGGCTGGCCTGCACAGGGGCGTCGTATCCCGACATGACCATGTTGGGCTTGAGCACCATGCCCTCGTAGGCCACGCGCTGCTGCCAGAGCTCGTGGAAGACCTGGTGCAGCGTCGAGGTGGTGACCTCGAAGGAGCGCTCGATCGTGTGATCCCCGTCCATCAGGCACTCGGGCTCGACGATGGGGACCAATCCCGCCTCCTGGCACAGGGCGGCATAACGCGCGAGAGCGTGGGCATTGGTCCGGATGCAATAGTCGGTGGGGATCCCCTCGCCGATCGTGATCACCGCGCGCCACTTACAGAAGCGCGCGCCCATCTCCCGGTACTCGGCGAGGCGCTCACGCAGGCCGTCGAGGCCCTCGGTGATCTTCTCCTGCGAGGAGCCGGCGAGTGGCTTGGCGCCGGTATCGACCTTGATCCCGGGCATGATCCCGCGCTGCGTCAGGTACTGGGGGAACGGCGTCCCGTCCGCGGTCGTCTGACGCATCGTCTCGTCGAACAGGATGATGCCGCTGATCTGATCCTCGATCCCGTCCGTGGTGAACAGGAGCTCGCGCCACTGGCGCCGGGATTCCTCATTCGGCTCGACCCCGACCTGCTCGAGGCGCTTGGACATTGTCGGCTTGCTCTCGTCTGCGGCGAGAATGCCTTTTCCCTCCGCGACCATCTCACGGGCGGTCGCTTCGAGCGCTGCGATGTCGGTGCTCACGGCAGCGTCACCATCCCTTCGATCACTCGGGCCATTGCCGGCAACCGTAGCGGCAGGGACTCCGAATTGCTAGCGATTGTTATGAGGCTCGGATAGAGCGCTCGCTAACGGTATCCCAACCGAAGCTTGACCTGCCGGACCGCACGCGCCAACATCCCAGATCGTGAAGATCTACGAGCTACCGGTCAAGACGCACAGCGAGACGATCACGCAGTTCGGCGAGCTCGCGGACCGTGGCGGTAGCCCCGAAGCCGCCGCCCAGGCGTGGACCAAGGCCGGCTTCGGCGACGTGATGGCCGCGCGCTGGCTGAAGGCGCGGTGCTTCGATCCCGCCGCCGCGCAGGCGCTCACCGAGCTCGGCGTCCAGCCCGAGCAGGCGGCCACACGCACGCGCGACGGCGGCGGCAGCAGCGGCGAGTACCTCGACACGATCGCCTACAAGGTCGCCGCCGGCGACCTGACCGCCCGCCAGGGCGCAGTGCGCAGCCTGTCCAGTCGGTAGCAAACCCCCACCCCAGGGATTAGCCCGCCCCAGGTCGGGTAAGACGATACGGAAGTCCTACTTGCCAACCGAGGAGGGTTACGCATGTCCACCACAGATCCAGAGCAGTCGGTCGTCCCGCCCAGCGAAACGAGCGGCGGTACCTCGCCCGATGCCGAGGAGACCGCGAAAAAAGGCGATTGGGCCGGTCACGCCGACGAGGGCATCGTTCCTGCCGAACTGGGTGGCTCTGACGCCCCGCGCGAGATGCTGGCCGACGACCCAGAGCTCGAGAGCGGCGTCCTCGGTCAGACCACGGGCTCTGACGAGCCCGCGACCGAGACCGGCGTCGATCTGAGCGCCGGAGACAATGCCGACGCCACGTCGCAGGGCGGCGCCAATCTCCCCGACGATCCGAGCGCCGAGCCCGATGTCAAGGACGGCATGGCCAAGCCGCTCCGCGAGGTCGACTACAACGACGCGCCCGCCTAGCACCACCGAGGGCGGGCTCCGGGCGCGGGTTACAACCGCGCCCGGGCCGGGCCCGACGGGAGCCGGGACCACCCCTCGCCCTTAGCGGCACCACCGCAGAACGCCGTATAGTCCGCCAGGCCATGGCGGCGACGATCGCGGTCCTCTCCCAGAAGGGCGGAACCGGAAAAACCACGGCGGTTCGCACGCTGACCGACCTGCTGCGCCGCCTCGATCTCAGCGTCCTCGCCGTCGATCTCGACCCGCAGGGCAACCTCTCCGACTACCTGGACATCGATCCCGACGCGTCGCCGACGATCGCGGACGTGCTCGCCGGCCGCGCGCGCCCGAACGAGGCCGTGCACGCCGGGGTCATCCCGGCCAACCTCGGACTGGCCGAGGCTGAGCTCATGCTCGGGGGGAAGATGGGGCGAGAGCTCACGCTCAAGAAGGCCCTTCAGGAGCTCGAGCACGAGCATGACGTCATCCTCATCGATTGTCCGCCCGCGCTTGGCCTCCTGACCGTGAACGCGCTCGTGGCCGCGGACTACGCGCTGCTCTCGGCGGAGGCGCAGTACTTCGCCCTCCAGGGCGTCGAGCAGGCGCTCCAGGTGATCGAGCTCGCCCGCGACACCCTGAATCCAGGCCTCGAGTGGCTCGGCGTCGTACTCAACATCGCCGACATGCGCACCCGCCACTCGCGCGAGGCCTACGACTCTCTGCGCGAGCACTTTGGCGAGAAGCTCTTCGAGCCGACGATCCGAGCCTCGATCGCCTACGCCGAGTCCGCCGAGCGAGCCCTGTCGATTCTCGACTACCGCCCCGACCTCGGGCTCGACTACCTGCTCGTCGGCGACGAGCTGCTGCGGCGCCTCGGCATGGACAAGGCGCGGCGGCGGCTCAAGCCGATGTTGAACGGCGCGCGCGCCGGCCGGCAAACGGCGTAGAAGCTCCCGCACGCAATCAAGAGGAGGTCACGATGGGAACGACGGTACCCGCGCCCGAGCTGGACGGGCAAGAGAAATCCAAGCTGGACCCATTGCGACACTACGAGCACTACCACCAGGGCGACGGATCTCCCTACGCCGGGGGGAGCAGCTTCATGGAGCGCGTCTCCGAGGGCGTCGCGAGCGGGATGGGGACCGTCGGGTTCCTCGTCGTCAGCTCAGCGGTGATCCTCATCTGGGTGCTCGTCAACCATGTCGTGCACTTTCTCAGTAACTCCTGGACGGGCCTGCTCAACGGCCGAGGCTTCGATCCCGCGCCCTTCATCCTGCTCAACCTCGTCTTCTCCGCCGTCGCCTTCTACACCGGCGCCCTGGTGATCATCGCCCAGAAGGCGCAGACCCGCACCGATAAGGCCAACGAGGAGGCATCGGCGCGGCACCGGGACGAGCTCGCCAAGTCCCAGAGCGACTTACTTCAGCAGAACACCGACCTCACCGAGCAGATCCACGCCTTGGCCGAGAAGCTCCACGCTCTGACCGAGCAGGTCCACGCGGCCACCTGTACGGGCCCGAGGACCTAGTCTCGGACCGCGGCCGCCGGCTCTGAAGTGGCGGCATCCCATCCCTGGCGCAAGAGGCCCAGCAGCGCGTCGGGAGGGTGGGCACCGGAGGCGGCGAGCGCGCGATCGACGACGAATGTCGGCACGGCGCTGATCCCCAGCCCGCGAGCAGTCCGCTCGTCGTCCCGAACCTCTTCGGCGTAGCGCTTACCGGCCAGCGTCTCCTCGACCTCGGCCTCTGGAAGCCCGACCTCGGCGGCCAGCGCGGCCAGGGTCCCGTGATCGCTGATGAGCTCGCCCTCGCCGAAGTAGGCGCGCAGCAGGCGCTCCTTCATCGCGTCCTGCCGTCCGTGCGCGGCGGCGAGGTGAACGATCCGGTGGGCATCGAACGTCGAGGCCCTGCGCGCGAGGTCGAAACGGAAGGTGGCGCCCTCGGCGGCCGCCATGTCCACGAGATGCTGCTGGCGCTCACGCGCCTCGTCGATGGTCATGCCGTACTTCTCGGCCAGATGAGCGGCGAGCTCGCCAGGTTCTTCGTGCGGCGCCGTGGGGTCGAGCTCGAAGCTTCGCCACGTCACCTCCACCTCGTCGCGATGCTCGAACTCCGCCAGCGCGGTCTCGAACCGGCGCTTGCCGATGTAGCACCACGGGCAGGCAATGTCGGACCAGATCTCGATGTGCACAGGAACACCTTTGATTGTGTGAGCAACTACCACAACTGTAGCGGCCGTTAGGGCTCGCCCTCGCGGGCCCGTAGTCCAATCGTCCGCAATAGCGTTCTCGCGACGCAGAAGCGGCTACGGCGAGCCGAAGCTGATCCCGATGATCACTCACGCCGATCGACCGGGCCGGACGAGCGGTTCGCTGCGCGACCGCCTGCTCCGGTGCGCCGCGGCGGCCATCGCCATCGGCGCGCTCTCTCTGTCCGCGGGCAGCGCAGTCGCGCTCGCCGACGGCGGGCAGACGATCGCCACGGGCACGCCGGTCGTCGATGGGCAGCTCGAGTCCGGCAACACCGCCAACGGCGGCGTCACCACCGACGGCGCCGACGGCTACGAGTCCTATTGGGCGTTGAACGTCACCAACGGGGACGACGTGACCATCAACTGGCAGGCTCAGCTCGATGAGAACGGAAACGGCCCCACCCTCTCGGCCTATGAGGTCGGCACGGACGACTCGAGCGTCGAGGATGCGAACGCGGTCGAGTCCGACCTCCTCAATGCCGACGGCCAGGACGTCATGACCTTTACGGCGGACGAGACCGGCGTGATGCCCCTCCAGTTCGAATCCAACGAGTGCTGCGACGAGTCCGCCCCCGGCCCCTATGAGTTCACCGCGACCGTGACGCACGCCGTCGTCCTCACCCTGCCGAGCGTCTCGAGCTTGGCGGCCAAGGGGACGTTCGACGTCGGCGTCGCGAACCCTGACGGCGTCGGCCTCTCAGACCCATCGCTCGTGGTCGACCTCCAGATCCAGGCCCGCGGCCAGGGGTGGAGCACGATCGGCACCGCCTCGGCCTCCGACGGCTCGGCCAAGATCGCTTACACCGTTCCCGCCTCGCTAGAGGGCAAGACGGTGGACCTGCAAGCGTCGGCCCAGGGCAGCACCGACTACCAGCCCCAGACGAGCAACCCGCAGTCGATCACCGTGGACGCGTCGGGCTCGTCGGGCTCGTCCGGCTCGGGCTCGTCCGGCTCGGGCTCGTCCGGCTCGGGCTCGGGTTCCGGAAACGGCTCAGGGAGCGGCTCCGGAAGCGCCCCGCGCACGGGCCCCGCCTGTGTCGTCCCCAGACTCGTCGGCAGGAAGCTGCGCGCGGCCACGAAGGCGCTCGCCGGCGCTCGCTGCCGCCTCGGACACGTTCGTCGGACGCGAGCAGGCCACGGACACGGTCGCGTCATCCGGCAGAGCCTCGTTCCCGGGACCCGCCTGCGCGTGGGCGCGAAGGTAACCCTGGTCGTGGGCCGCTAACTGCGTATCCGGTTGGGTGAGGGCGGGGGTGACGGTGCGGTGGATCGGTGATTTGACCGGCCCCGAGCGCGAGGGCGCACGCCTCCGCGGGGGGCGGGCACTGGTTGTGAGGGTCGTGCTGCGAAACCGTGAACTGTTGGGGGTTTCGCAACACGACCCCGAGGTTGGGCGCGCGGGAGGGCCGAGACCGGTGCGTGCGTGGGCGGCAGGCGGCGGGGAGCGGCTCGCGCGCGCGGGGCGCCCTCGCCGTCGGCCTGACCTGAGCAAACCGATACGCAGCGCTAGTCGCTACCGGCGCCCCCCGCCACTGCGACCCTAAAGCTCCCTTACGTCGGCCCCCTGGAACTCGAACGGCACCCGCATCACTGCGGCCCAGTCACGCGTCTCGCGGCCGAGGCGCTCGACCAGGCCGCCGGTCTGGTCGAAGTGCGACCACACGAGCACCGTTGGCCCCGCCCCCGAGATCGTCGCCCCGAGGGCGCCGAGCTCCGTCGCCCGCTCGAGCAACGCCGCCGAGCGCGGGTACAGATGGGCGCGGTAGGGCTGGTGCAGCCGGTCGTGCAGCGCCGCCGAGACGGCTTCCCAGTCTCCCGTCGCCAGGGCCAGCGTGAGGAGCGAGGCAGAGGCGATGTTGAACACGGCGTCGGCACGCGGGACGAGCTCGGGCAGCGCCGCGCGGGCCTCGCCCGTGCGCACAGGCTCCTCGGGAACGACGAGCACCGCTTCGAGCCCCAACGGCACGTCGATCCGCCACGTGCGACCGGCGGCGCAGATCACGAACCCCCCATCGAGCGCCGCCGCGACATTGTCGGGGTGCCCTTCGAGCTCGGTGGCGAGCGCCCTGAGGTCGGCGTCGAGCTCGAACATATGGTCGGCCGCCATCAGCCCGGCGACGATGGCCGCCGCGCTCGACCCGAGGCCCCCGCACGTGGGGATGGCGGAGTCGATCCGGAACGTGAACCCATCGCTCGGGTGCAGGCGCTCGAACGCGCGCACGACGAGGTTGGTGGCGTCGCGGGGGACGTCGAGAGTCGTCTCGACGGCAAACGTCCCCGTCTCCACCACCTCGAGCTCGAGGTGGAGGGTCAGCGCCGCCGCCAGCACGTCGAATCCGGGGCCCAGATTCGCCGACGACGCGGGCACGCGCACGAGCCGGCGCCGCCCCAGGGTCATCCCAGCACCGCCCGCTCGATTGCGGCCAGTTCAGGATCGCAGGGCACCACCGCGCCCGCCCGTTCGAGCGCCGTCTGCGGGTCCTTGAGGCCGTGGCCGGTGAGCACGCAGACCACGCGCTCCGCCCCCCGCGCCCCGTGCGCCAGCAGCCCAGCCACGCTCGCGGCCGAGGCGGGCTCACAGAACACGCCCTCGTGCTCGGCCAGGAACCGGTAGGCGTCGAGGATCTGTGCGTCGGTCACCGCCTGGATGGCCCCGTCCGAGGAGGTCATCGCATTCATCGCGTCCTCCCACCGCGCCGGGTTGCCGATCCGGATCGCGCTGGCCACCGTCTCCGGGTGCTCGACGGGCGCACCGTAGACGAGCGGCGCCGCGCCCTCGGCCTGGAATCCCAGCATCCGCGGACGGTGGCCGATCTCCTGGAAGCCTTTCCAGTAAGCGGTGATGTTGCCGGCGTTACCGACGGGGATGCACAACGCATCGAGCTCGCCGAGCTCGTCGACGATCTCGAAGGCCGCGGTCTTCTGCCCTTCGATCCGGAACTCGTTGACCGAGTTCACGAGCGCTACCGGATGCCGGCTGGCGAGCTCGCGAACGAGCGCCAGGGCGACGTCGAAGTTGCCGCGCAAGGCGATCACCCGCGCACCGTGCATGAGCGCCTGCGCGAGCTTGCCGGTGGCGATCTTCCCCTCGGGCACGATCACGGCGCCCCGGAGCCCGGCGCGGGCGGCGTAGGCGGCGGCGCTCGCCGCCGTGTTGCCGGTCGAGGCGCAGACGACGGCGTCCGCCCCGTCGCGCACGGCCGCGGAGACCGCACAGGTCATCCCCCGGTCCTTGAACGACCCCGTCGGGTTCGCCCCCTCGAGCTTGAGCCATACCTCGACGCCGGCGCGCTCGGAGACACGGGGGGCGGACACGAGCGGCGTCGACCCTTCGTCGAGTGAGACGATTGGATCACCCGGCGCGAACGGCAGGCGGTCGCGGTAGCGCTCGATCAGGCCGGGCACGGTCTACCCGAACTCCTGTTCCAGCACCCTGATCGCCCTTGGTGGCGCCCGCAGCACGTCGAGCCTCGAGATCAGCTCCATGGCCGCGAAGAACCGCGATTCGAGCACCGGGTGCACGACCATCACCAGCCGCGCCTGATCGCGAAGCCCCTTCTGGACGACCGACTTGACCGATACGTCCTGGAGCGCGAGCAACTGTGCCACCTGGGCGAGCACGCCGGACTCGTCGGCGACCTCGAGGTGGAGGTAGAAGGCGGAGACCACGTCCTCGACGATCGGGAGGCGCTGGATCGCCGCCGGCGTCGACGCGGGCGGGATCATCGCGCTGATCACGTCGCCGAGAACCGCTGTCGCGGTCTGCGGGCCGCCCGCGCCGGGACCGGACATCGTGATCTCGGTAATCGTCTCGGACTCAACCGTGACCGCGTTGAAGGGACCGCCGACGGAGGCGAGGGGGTGGCCCGGGTAGAGGAAGGCCGGATGCACGCGCACCGACAGCCCGTTCTCGAGCCGTTCGGCGGTGCCGATGAGCTTCAGCCCGAGTCCGAGCTCGCGTGCATACTCGAGATCGTCGGGGTGGATGTGCTCGATCCCCTCATAGGTGACCTGATCGATGTGGACGGGCGTGTCGAACGCGAGCCGCGCGAGGATCGCCATCTTCGCGGCGGCGTCGCGGCCGTCGACGTCCTCGGAGGGGTCGGCCTCCGCGTACCCGAGCCGCTGCGCCTCGGCCAGCGCCTCGTCGAAGGTCGCGCCCGTCCTTGCCATCTCAGAGAGGATGAAGTTGGTCGTCCCGTTGACGATGCCGTGCACCCGGTCGATCGACGCGCCCGCCAGCGATTCCTGGAGCACGCGGATGATGGGGACGACGCCGGCGACCGCGCCCTCGAAGCGGAGCTGCACGCCGTGCTCGCGTGCCGCCTCCCAGAGCTCCTCGCCGTACTGGGAGAGGAGCTGCTTGTTGGCGGTGACCACGTGGCGCCCTGAGCGCATCGCGCGCATGACGTAGTCGTACGCGGGCTCGATCCCCCCCAAGAGCTCGACGATCAGATCCGAGCGCTCGAGGATGTCCTCGAAGTCGCCCTCGGCGCGTGTGAGCACGCCCGACACGACCGGGCGCAGACCGGTGACGGCCTCGATCCGGCCCGCTTGGGCGGGGAGGAGCTCGGCGAGCGCCGAACCCACCGTCCCGTTGCCGAGCAGCCCGATTCGGAAGACCCCGCCGGACGGGGGGCTCGCCCCCGGCGCCCCGACCTCCGGTTTAGGGCCCGACGTCACGTCGCATCAGATCCTCGTAGGTCTCGCGGCGCACGACGACGCGCGCGGAGCCTCCACGGCAGAAGATCACCGGTGGACGCGGCACCCCGTTGTAGTTGTTGGCAAGCGCGTGGCCGTAGGCGCCGGTCGCGGGTGTGACGAGCACGTCACCGGGCCGCGGGTCCGCGAGCGGCACGTCGCGGACGATCACATCGCCGGATTCGCAATGCTTTCCCGCGACGTGGAAGCGCTCGGTCGGCGCCTCCGTCACGCGATCGGCGATCAGCGCTTCGTAGACCGAGCCGTAGAGCATCGGCCGCAGGTTGTCCGACATCCCGCCGTCGACGGCGACCCAGCTCGAGACGTTGCGCTTGACGGTCTGCACGGTGTACAGCGTCACCCCACTGTTCGCCACCAGGGCACGCCCGGGCTCGATCAGCAGGCGCTTGTCCTCACCGAGCACGTCGTGCGCGGTGCCCACGATCGCCTGCACGTAGTCGGCGATCGCCGGCGCGTGCTGCGCCGCGGTGTAGGGGACGCCGAGCCCGCCGCCAAGGTTGTAGACGGGAAAGTCGCCGAGGCCGCCGAGTGCGCGCACCGCCGCGCCGAACGGCTCGAGCTCGAGCAGCTGCGAGCCGATGTGGAAGTGCAAGCCGACGAGCTTCAGGTCGGGGCTCGCGCCCACGCGCTCGATCGCCGCCGGTGCCTGATCGAGGGCAAAGCCGAACTTCGAGTCCGCCTGGCCGGTCGAGATCGCCGCGTGGGTGGTCCCGGCAACGCCGGGAGTGATCCTGATCAGCACCTCCTGGCGGCGATTCTGCGCCGCGGCGACGCGCTCGAGCCGGTCGACATCATCGAGCGAGTCAAGGACGATATGGCCGACCCCGGCGGCGAGGGCTTCGCGCAGCTCGCTCTCGGACTTGGCGTTGCCGTGCAGATAGATCCGGGCAGGTTCGAAGCCGCCGGCGAGGGCGAGCGCGAGCTCGCCGCCAGACGCCACGTCGCACGCCAGTCCCTCCTCGGCCAGGACGCGGTACACCGCTGTGCACGGGAGCGCCTTCGAGGCGAACAGGACATCGAAGTCGGCGTGGCAGGCGGCCACCGCGTCGAGGAAGGAGCGGGCGCGAGCGCGGAGGTCGTCCTCGGCGACGACATAGGCCGGCGTGCCGAACTCCCGCGCCAGCTCGACCACGTCGCAACCGCCGATCTCGAGACGACCGCGTTCGTTGACGCGCGAACCGAGCGGATAGACGTGTGAGAGCTGTGAGCTGGTGAGCACCACGAGGTGGTCGATCATGCCATGCCATTGCCCTACTGGCCGATCCGCCTCCAGCGGAGTGGTGGAGCGTCCCGGAGCGGGATCGCAATGCACCTCCCGGACCCTGGCATCATCGCCCCTGTGCCTCGCGCTCGCGTAGTGACCGCCGCGCTGCCCACCCAGACCGGGCACCACGACGGTCTCGCCTACTCCCTGTGGCTCCCCGAGGCTCTGCCCCGCGGGGGTGTGGTGATCCTGCACGGCGCCGGCTCCTGCAAGGAGAACCACCACGACTACGCGCGCGTCGCCCTCGCCGCCGGCGTCGCCGCCCTCACCTTCGACCAGCGCGGTCACGGTGAGAGCGACGGGCCGATGGACGGCCGCGCGATCGACGACGTCGCCTCGATGGCGACCCTCCTTCGTTCGTCCACCGGCGCTCCCGCCCTGCCTGTCGCCCTGCGCGGGTCGAGCATGGGCGGCTACTTCGCCATCGTCGGCGCCGCCGCGGCGGACGCCTGTGCCGTGGTGGCGATCTGTCCTGCGCCTCCCGAGGGCCTCGTGCGCGGGCTGCGCGCGGGGAAGTTCAGCTTCGCGGCGAACGTCGGCGCGCTCGAGGCCCTACTCACCTCGCACGACCTGTTCGCAGCGGTCACCGCCCTCCGGGCGCCGCTGATGCTCATGCACGCCGAGGGCGACGAGCAGGTCCCCGTCGAGCTCTCGCGCGAGCTCATCGCCAGCGCCCGCCTTCCCGCCAGCCGGCTCATCGCCATGCCCGGAGGCCACCACCGATCGATCCAGCACGACGAGGAGCTGCAGGTGGTCAGCCTGCGGTTCATCAAGCAGGCGCTGGCGCCGTAGGAGAACCCTTGACGCCGCCCCCTACTAGGGGGCGGGGGCGCCGAGGATCCCGCCGAGCAGTTGACCCGTGCCCGCGACGGCACCGCCGACGGTGCCCGTCGCCTGGGTGACGACGCTGCCCAGAGCCTGGCCGAGGCCGGTTACGACCCCACCGAGGACCGGGCTCGCCTGTGAGAGTTGCCCCCCGAGGGCGCCGGTGACCGCGGTTACGGTGCTCCCGATCTGCTTCCCGGCGGAGCTCACGCCCGCGCCGAGTGCCCCGGTCGCGGACGTGGCGACGCCTCCGAGGCCTCCACCTCCGGTGGAGGCCGCAGTGCACGACGTGCATCCGGTGGGCGCAGCGGTCGTCGCCGGCGAAGTGGTCGTAGGCGGTGGCGTCTGGGTGGGGCGGGTCACGGGGCCGCTGGCCGCGAGGGTGCTCCCGGCCGTCGTGCGCGGCTGGGTGGCGGCAACCGTGTGGCCGGGGCGGGCAGGCGTCGCCGCTGTCGAGACGACATGCGATGTCGGCTTGGGGGCGGCGACGGCTCCACGGCTCGCGGCCGCATTCGATGCAGTCACCCCGTACTCGGGGGTACCCGCGAGCACGAGCGCGGGAGCCGGCCCGGCGTCGGCGACCTGGGGCCAGCCGCGATAGGCCACCACGGCGGTCGCGAGCACAAACAACACCGATGCGGCAGCCAGAAGCGAACCGGCGGTACCGAATCCGGCGATGTACGCGCGCGTCACCCGCATACTCTGCACGCGTACGTATCGGCAGGTTCGCGCAGCAACTTTAGGGCTCGCCGCGTGATTCGCTTACCCTCGCCGTCCATGGCCGAGGTCGCAATCGTCGTCGTCTCGTGGAACACGCGCGAGCTTCTCGATGCTTGTCTGCGCTCGCTCGCGCCTGAGGTCGATCGAGGCCGGGCCGAGGTCTGGGTGGTCGACAACGGCTCGACCGACGGCTCCGCCGCGCTGGTCCGCGAGCGCCATCCGTGGGTCAATCTGCTCGAGGGCACCAACGTCGGCTTCGGGGGCGCGGTCAATCGCGTCGCGGCCAGGACCGCAACCCATTGGATTGCCGCCGCCAATGCCGACGTCGAGCTCACCGACGGAGCGCTCGAGGCGCTCCTCGAGGCGGGGGCGGCCCACCACGACGCCGGGACGATTGCGCCGCGGCTCCTCCTCGGAGACGGTCGGGTCCAGCACTCGGTGCATCCCTTCCCCACCCTCGCCCTGACCGTGATCTTCAACCTCGGTCTGTCCGAGGCGATCCCCGCGCTCGGCGACCGGCTGACGATTGAAGGGAGGTGGGATCCCACGCGACCGAGATACGTCGACTGGGCGCTCGGGGCGTTCCTGCTCGTGCGGCGCGAGGCCTGGGACGCCGTCGGCGGCTTCGACGAGCGCCAGTGGATGTACGCCGAGGATGTCGACCTCGCCTGGCGCCTGCGCCGCGCCGGCTGGCGCACTTGGTTCGAGCCCTCGGCCCTCGTCCGCCACGCGGGCGCCGCCTCGACCTCGCAGGCGTGGGGCGCCCAGCGCACGGAGCAGTGGCTGTGGAGCACTTATGCGTGGATGCTGCGCCGGCGCGGGCCGGCGTTCGTGCGCGTCACGGCGATCGTGAATCTCCTCGGAGCCCTCGCGCGCGCGGCGCTCCTGAGCGCCGGCGCGTACCGAGACCCCGCGCGCTTCGCCGACCGTCGCGCCGAGATGCTCGTGTGGGCCCGGCTGCACCGGATCGGGCTCTCTCGAAGAACCACCTTGGAACGGCACCGGTAGGGCTCCGCGGCCTCCTAGAGCGGCTGGAAGCCCAGCCGCAGGGGACGGCTTAGCTCAGCTTCGGTCCAGCAGCGCGTCGGCCTCGTCGGCGGGAGTGGGCCTCCCGAAGAGAAAGCCTTGTGCTCCGTCGCAGCCGGCGCGCCGTAGCTGATCGAGCTGAACCGAGGTCTCCACTCCCTCAGCGACGGTACCGAAACCGAGCGCGTGAGCAAGCTCGACGATGGCATTGACGACCGATGCCTGCTCGGGGTCGCTCCCAAGCTCGCCGACGAAGCTCTCGTGGATCTTGATCGCGTCGACGGGCATCCGCTTAAGGCTCGAGAGTGAGGTATGGCCGGTCCCGTAGTCGTCGATGGCCAACGTCACCCCGGTGGCCTTCAGGCTGTGGAGCATCTGCCGGGCCACGTCGAGATCCTCCATGAGGGCGTTCTCGGTGATCTCCACGCACACCGCCCCGGGGTCGTTCCCGCTCGTGTCCAGCGCGCGGGCGAGCGCCGAAGCGAGCCCGGGATCTCCGAGCTGGCGGGCGGAGAGGTTGACCGAGAGCGTGGCGTCGGGCTTGCTCTCCCGCCAGCGCGTGAGCTCGTGCAGCGCTTGCTCGAGCACGAATTCGCCGATCGGGACCACAAGTCCCGTCTTCTCGGCGAGCGGCATGAACTCGCTCGGAGAGATCAGCCCTCGCTCGGGATGCTCCCAGCGCACGAGCGCCTCGAAACCGACCAGGCGCGAGGCCCCGTTCAGGGATACCTTGGGCTGATAGTGGACTCGCAGCTCCGAGCGGTCGATCGCTTCCCGGAGGGCCGCCTCCATCTCGATCCTCTCCATACCGCGCTGGCGCAATGACTCGTCGAACAGCTCGTAGCGCGCACGCCCACGCGCCTTGGCGCGGTACATCGCCGCGTCGGCCTCGCGGATCACGGTCTCGGCCACGACGCCCGGACCTCGGGCCATCGCGATCCCGATGCTGACCGTGATCGACACCTCGTCATTGTCGAGCCTGATGGGAAAACCGACGGTGTGCTTTATCCGCTCGGCGATCAGCAGTGCCTCGCGTTCGCTGGCAAGCTCTTCGAAGAGAAAGGTGAACTCGTCGCCGCCGAAGCGCGCGACCGTGTCCATCGGCCTGAGCATCGTCCGCAGCCGCTCGGCCATCCCCTCGAGCAGGCGATCGCCGGCGGCGTGCCCGAGCGTGTCGTTGATGGTCTTGAAGTTGTCGATATCGAGAAAGAAGACGGCGAGCCCGGAGCCGGTGCGCTGAGACCGGTCGAGGGCGACCGCGAGACGGTCGAGGAACAGCGCGCGGTTCGGGAGTCCGGTCAAAGGATCGTGGAGCGCCTGATAGGCGAGCCGGACCTCTGAGCGGTTGCGCTCGACCGCGTAGGAGATGGCGCGACCGAGCATGTCGGGATTGATCTCCGTGCGGATGAGATAGTCCTGCGCTCCCGCGCGCATCGCGCTCACACCCAGCGCCTCGTCGGCCCGATCGGCCACGACGATGATGGGGATGTCGGGAACGGACGTGTGCATGTAAGCCAGCGGGCCGAGGTCGCTCGTGCTGTGAATCGAGAGCAGCACGCACGAGGCGCCGTACTCGATGAGCTCACGCGAGGCGTCCTCGAGGCGCTCGGCATTGGCGATGATGAGCCCGCCGGTCCACCTCGCCCGGAGCATTTCGGCGATGAGAATCGAGCCGCCCCGGTCGTGATCGACGAGCAGGACCCTCACGGGTCCTGTCGCTCCGGCCTGGTCATCCGTTAACGACAGCACTACGTATCCCTGCTCAATGCTTAGTCCTTATCAAGGTCCTTCCCGCTCATGCTTAAACCCCGGGCGGAGCTCCAGGTTGGTCGGTAGCGGAAGCTGCATCTCACTGCGTTAGCCTCCTGGGCGATGGGCTTCTTCGACGTAATCACGGGAAAGCGCAAGCTCGCCGGCCCGGCCCCGGACCGGCTATTCGCCATGTCGACGGCGTACGTCACCCTCGAGACCGGGCTCGGCATCACCTCGCGGGGCGCCGCCGCGATCGTCTTCCAGCCCCTCGCCACCGCCGACTTCGAATCGATTCTCCGCGAGATGGAGGAGGTCGTTCGCGCCACCGCGGCGGACAGCGGGACCACGGTGACGAGCACCGATGACGCCTACGGCTACCGCTGGCTCGTCCTTCGCGGCAAGGACTTCGACGACCTCGTCGTCGGGATCAACGCCGTCAGCGGAGCCCTGGAGACCGGCGGGTACGGGGATCGCGTCCTCTGCGCGGTGTTCGCCTTCGAGGACGACCAGGGCAGACGGCTGTACTGGATCTACAACTACAAGCGCGGCACTTTCTATCCCTTCGTGCCCGCCACCGGCGAGCAGCAGCGCAACAACGAGCGCGAGCTTCAGCTCAAGGCCCAGATCGGCCGCGACCTCCCGGTCGAGGAGGAGCTCGAGCGCTGGTTCCCGCTTTGGGGGATTCCGGTGTAAAAGATCTCCCGGAGGCGCCAACCGGCGCCGTTTTGCCACTATCCTTCGCAATAGCGATGGATCCGGGTCTTCACGAGGGCGGGCAGATGTTTCGGACCCGCGGCGGCGAGCGCGGCGCGTTCGGTCGTACCGGTTCGTTGGCGACCATGGTCGCCGAGCCCGATCACTCGCGCGTCGAGACAGCGGTGTCGGCCTACTGTCGCGAGTTGTGCGGCCCCGCGTCACCTCGGGCCGTCAGGGAGGTCCTGGCAACGCTAGAGAGCGGCCCGGACACGCTCAGCGAGACGGACCTACTGCGGACCACGCGCGCGACCGCTGCCCGGTTTGCCTTCCCGGGCCTCGATGGATCGCGCGGCAAGCTGACGGCCATGTCGTCCAGCCCGTGCGCGCTGACGCCCGAGCGCCTGACCGCTCAAATCAGCGACACGCTCGCGCCGCTCGAGCAACGCGAGCTTGCCGCCCACCTCGAAGGCTGCCTCCCGTGCACGGCGATCCGGATCAAGCTGGACCGCGCCGAGCGCGGATTCGCAGTGTTGTGGAGCTCTCCGACGGCGATCGAGCTGGTCGAGACGATCGCACCTGCGGCCCCGGATGCCGCTGTCGCCCGTGCGGGCGGGCCCATCGGCGAGCCGCTGGAACTGGATGGGGAACGATCCGAGGCCGCCGCACGCGCGTACTGCCGCGAGCTGTGCGGGCCCACCAGCTCGGAGCGGGCGGTCGCGGCGATCCTCGCGGCCCTGGTGATCGGCGCCCGATCCCAGACTGTCGACGTGGACGAGCTGCTGCGGGTCACGCGGTTGGCGGCTGCCGAGCAGGCATCGGATGACATCGGCGCGCTGATCCTCGACGAGGAGTCCGCAGCCGCATGCCCCGAGGCCACCATCGCCCTCGGCGCCCGCGCGAACGGGGAGCTCAGCGCGGGCGCGCAGCTCCGGCTGGGAGCGCACGTCCAGCATTGCCTGGTCTGCCTGGCGACCCAAGTCAAGATGGCACGGGCGGAGCGCGCATTCTCGACGATGGCGACGGCAGCGCCTGGCATCGAGTTGCGGCTCGATACCCGCGCCGGGGCGGGCCCCAGGAGGGCCGCGCGCGAGCCGAGCCCGATACGCCCGGACGTCGCTTGGGCGCCGCCGCCACCGGTGGACATCGCCGCCGCTGTGCCGTTCGCGGAGCCCACCACCGACGCGCCGCTCCCACCTTCCCCGTTAGGGGTGCCCATCGTGACGCTGGTGACGCCACGGGTGCCACCAGGGCGCTCGGATCGCGACCGTCTGATTCGCACGCGCAGACTTGTCGCCGCTACGGTTGCGCTCGCCGCCGCCGCCGCGGTGGCGTCCGCTGTGGTGCTCAGCGGACATTCGAGCCGGCCGACCATTTCGCCCGCCGCCCAGGCATCACTGACCAAGGCCGCGCACACTAGCCCCACACCCACTCGAGCTCGTGCCACGACGGTCTCGCGTGCCGCCCCGGCGCAGACGCCCAGGCACCGGGTACCGACAGCGGCCCACCGCGCCGTGAAGGTGCAGCGAAAAGCAGCGCCGCAACATGTGACTTCGGCACCCGCCGTCCACACCCCTGCCGCCGCGCCCCGCGTCGTAGTCCCGGTCACGCCGACGAGGGCAGTGAGCCTCCCGGTCACGTCGCGCCCGTCAACCTCGACCGCAAAGCAGGGCCTCCCGTCCGCGACTCCGCAAGGGTCGAGCCTACCGGCGCAGTCTGCGCCGATCAAGGGGATCGGCTCGAGCGGAGGTTAGGGCTCGCGACGAAGTCCTCGAGTCGCGCCGTTGCCTCGAGCGAGCTCGAGCCAGGCACGACGAATGACCTGCGGGGGCTCCTCTTGCGACGGCAGGCTGATCGCGTCTTCGGCCGCGCGGAATCGGCTCGCGGTGGCCCGACAAATCGAGCAAGTGAACAGGTGTTGTTCGAGTTCGACGTTCCTGGGAATCTCGCCGCTCGCGTAAGCCGCGAGAAGCTCCGGCATGGCGAGGCACGTCGCCTCGGGTTCTTTCGGCCTCGCTCGGCGTGACGCCCTGCGGGCGGGGGCGTCGCTTGCGGCATCACGGCTGACCTCCGCGCGCCCCGCTGCCGCTCCGCGCGCGGCCTTCCAGAGAAGATCGTCGAGGTCGGTGTCTGGGTCGGCCTTGGCTAACCGGCCGAGAAAATCCGCGAAGGCGACGAGCGTGGCTTCGTCGACGAGCTCCGTCGGGCACACGATTGCGCAGTACTCCCTGACGTTTCCGGCGTGGCGATCGTAAAAGCGAGCGAGCGCATCAGGGTCTCGAGCGCGAACGGGATCCACGTGGGAATCGTAGTGCGCGTGCGCGCAACCGATCCGGATCGTTCCCCGAATCACGTAAAGTGGTCCTGCGGCGTCGAGGCGACCCGCCTGCGGGCGGCGACAAGGCATGTGGGGCTCTTCGTGAGGACAGCGTGAGGATTCAGCTCTGGAGCTACAACTTCGACCCTGAGCCGACCGGTATCGGCGTGGTCAGCACGGTCTGGGCGCGCGGCCTTCGCGATCGCGGGCACGAGGTCGACGTGGTCGCGGCCCATCCGCATTATCCGGAGCCGCGCTGGGGCACCCGGCTACTTCCCTACCGCGAGGTGCGCGACGGGATACCGGTACTCCGGCTGCCGCTGTGGATCGGGCGCGCCAGCGCCACCGAGCGTTACCGCCAGGAGCTCACGTTTATGGCCGCCCAGACCGTGGCCACGCCCTTCCTTCGGCGCCCCGATGTGCTGGTGTCGGCTTCGCCCTGCTTCCCCGCTCTGCTGCCGGCGATCGCGAACGTCCGGGCGCGGAGGATCCCATGGGTTCTGTGGCTGCACGACCTCTTGCCCGATGGCGCGACGGCAACCGGCCTGGTCAGCGAGGGGGGCTCCGTGGTAGCGCTCGCTCGGAAGCTCGAGCGCGCTGCCTACCGGGCGGCAGGGCGGATCGTCGTGCTCTCGCGATCGTTCACCG